>OCTA010002573.1_pt1 | contig 16404 bp, 8 predicted proteins | sample 1538991 | NCBI WGS metagenome assembly OCTA01 (sample SAMEA3539302, study PRJEB22396) | soil metagenome | biome: tundra; feature: field; material: soil | place: USA | collected 2010-05 | depth 0.15 m | reverse complement strand
CGAACGCCCGGCTCTTCCGGCCAGTCGCCGGGCGCGGCTATTCCGGGTCTTCGTCAGCCTCGATTGCCAGTTGCGCGACGACCTCGGACACGGCGGCCGACTTGTGCACAATGGGCACAGCACCGGCATAGCCGTCGTGTGAGATATGCAGCTTGACGTGGAGCGCGCCGCTCGGCTCCAGAAATGCGCGTGTCTCGACCGACCGCCGCGCCGGGAACCTCCATCTCGATCCGGTAGTTTATTCCCTCGCGCTCGCCGTTGGCCACCGCGCACCGCTCGATGCGGATGATCACCATGCCGGCCTCGGCATCGTCGAACTCGGGGCCGTCCTTGTTGGTGCGCATCTTGGCGAACAGCTCGGCGCTAATTTTCGGCAGGAGAATTCCCGAACTTGGCGTTTTGCTTGATGTGCTCTCCACCCTGAGGTAAGGTCCATATGACTACCGATATTGCCCAATAACGTTCGCTACTAAGGGGAATGAAATGAATGAGTTGACGCTAGCAAATCAGGCGGCAGGTTGGCACCGGCTGAAGACCCTGGTCCTGGATAGCGTGTCATCGCCAGTTACGCGCCGGGTCTACAATCTCGGGCTGGACGAATTCATCGCGTGGTACGGCCAGGAGCCTCGGCCCGGCTTCACAAAGGCGACCGTGAACGCCTGGCGAATGGCGCTCGAGGCCCGCGGGCTCGGTCCGATCTCGATCAACGTCCGCATTACCGCAGTGCGGAAGCTGGCAGTCGAGGCTGCCGACAACGGACTGCTGGCCCCGGAACTCGCTGCCGGCATTACCCGGGTGAAGGGCGCCAAGTCCAAGGGCGTGCGGGTCGGGAATTGGCTGTCGATCCGGCAGGCCCAGACGCTCCTGAATGCGCCGGACGTATCCACGAAAAAGGGACTCCGGGACCGCGCGATGCTGGCTGTCCTGCTGGGCTGCGGGCTACGCCGATCGGAAGTGGCCGCGCTTACGTTGAGGCACATCCAACAGCGCGACAATCGCTGGTGCATTGTGGACCTTCTCGGGAAGCACGGCCGCGTGCGCACGATTCCGATGCCAACCTGGGTGAAAGTCGCCATCGATGCGTGGACGGAGGCCGCTGGCGTGGCGGAGGGGCACGTGCTCCGGCGCATCAACCGCGGGGACCAAGTGCAGGGTGAACAGATGAGCGAAAAGGTGGTCTGGCAGCTCCTTCAGCCCTACGCAGTGGCAGCAGGTGTTCCCGGAATCGCGCCTCATGACCTTCGTCGCAGCTGCGCGAAGATGTGCCGCGCCGCCGGCGGCGAGCTAGAGCAGATTCAATTGCTGCTGGGCCACTCGTCGGTCCAGACGACGGAACGGTATCTCGGCACGAAGCAGGATCTCGTGCACGCGCCGAACGATGGGATCAAACTGAGGGTCGTCACTACGGCGTGAAGAAGTTCGTCGCGCGCCCCCCTGCACAGTGAAGGACGTCCAGGTGGCGGCAAGCGCCGATTAGTCCGACCACCACAAATGGCAGAGCGGTGAAGCGCTCGACCACCATTCAACTCGCGTGGTCTTTGATCAGGTGCTGCATAAGCCGCTTACGCTGTTGGCGCCGCTGGATTGCTTCTCTCCTTGAGCCTCCAGTGCTCTTCGAGGAGTGCGAGGAGATCCTTTTGCCGTGCCGCGACGACGGTGGGTGTCCACTGCTTCTTGTCGAGAACCTGAGTGGTGAGGACGAAGGGTGAGATGTCATTTTTCGCGAAGTAGGATTGCTTCTTGGTTTCGAACTCATAGTTCGAGGCCGAACTGTTCTTCTTGCGCGTGAGAAGTGCGAGGTTGCCTAGTTTGTGGACCCATTTGAGCCGCTCCCCGGCATCGGGGAACCACTCGAGCCACTTGCTGCCTGCCTGTGGGGTTTGAGGAAGAACATGTTCCACCGTGATGTTCTGGTGGTCGTATATCGCGCCGCCACCGCTGAGCAACGTGTCCAGGCGCAATAGAATTGTAGTACGGGCTCGGGCGGCGAAGTTGTCGTAGAACATCCCATCTAGCTGCGCGTAAACACGTTGCTGCTCAACGGGTGTGAGCTGAAGTGGCGAGTTCCCGGCTTGCACATCGCGCCCTTCGACGACTGCACTTGTTAGCTGGGAAAACTTCTCGATTCGTTCGTTGATACCCGCGTGCTGGATGAGCAGTGCGTACGCAAGTCGTTCGAGGTCGCGAAAGAATGCCGCCATCGCCGGCGGGTTCTGCCGGTACCGAATAGCGAATGCGAGTGCCGGTGGCACCCAATCATTGAACTCAAGCCGGTTGAGCCATTTGAGATGTTCATTCACGACATCCGAATATGCGGTGCTCTCGTACGCTGCGTAGAGGATCTCCCCATACGCTTTGGTCATCGGCAGTAGGACGTTGTCAATGAACTCAGTCGGCTGCATTTCTGCTGCGACATGTTGCCTAAACTCCTTGATCAAGGCTCCCTGAGGTTTGAGGCGTCGGTAGACCATCCTGATGTGGCTGAATAGCTCCGCAAATGCGTCGCGCCCAATCTCTTCTTCGGCGTCTTCCCACTTTGTGGTGTACCCTTCTCGCATCTCCTCCGGGATGCCGCCAATCGTTTCTGACTTCAGAATGTCCGTTGGCTTCAGATCTAGGCCTCGGCTATTGAGGATAGAAAAAATGCGATATGCCGAATCGAAATCGCGGGTTTCGACGACGACGACGTAGCAACGAGTATTCACGAACTGCGCCAGCAGTGGCCTGCTAGCCTCGGGAATAACCGCGAGGCGTCTCATGTAAAGTTCCGCATTTGCGCGAATATTGAACTGACTATCCTTCAGCTTGTCGGAGAGCTTGACCAGATTGCAGATCCCGTCTCTTCGTTGGATGTAATCGCGGAAGAAGTCGCGATCACGGTCTCGGAGCGTGAGGCGAAACCGATCTTCCTTAATACCCCGAATCGGGCTGGCCTTTTCATAGATAAGCCTAGTTATTTCGGCGGCGGTATCACCATCGACGCTCGCTCGGATTGCAGCAAGGAGAATAGTGAGAGTTGTGAGGCGTTGTTGGCCATCAACAACGTCCGCTTGCGGTTCCTTCTCCTTTTTCTTGATGAGGACGATGCTGCCAAGAAAATATGGAGATATCCCCTCGACGGATCCGCCTCCAGCTTGCATGGCGGCTAGCAGGTCGTCCAGCAACTCCTCCGCTTGCTCCGTGCCCCATGCATATGGGCGCTGATATCCCGGGATGCTGAAGACATAGTCCTCGCTGAAGATCTTTATGATCGGTTGCTCACTTGCAACAAGCGTCTTTTCCATCTCTCATCCTTTCGACAAGAAGCCGAGGAACCAGCCTCGAGCTCACGCCCTACGACGACTGGTCTCTTCCGCTCAGGACGGACTGAACTGACAACACAGCGCGGTTGGTGGGCTGGAGGTGCGGCGATTCAGTCACCTCAAATCGTCCAAGAACTCGGACGCAGCACCGGCCCCGGTCACGAGTAAATAATCCCGAGCCCGCGTGCACGCGACGTACAGGAGCTGTCGCTCCGTGTTGTAAACCTCTTCCAGATCGGACTCGTCGGCTACGGTTTCGATCCGCTCTTGCAACGGGATGACGTCGTCATCGCAGGCCATTACGACGACGGTGCGGAACTCCAGGCCCTTCGCCAGGTGCATGGTGCCAATGGAGACGTAGCCGGAGGTCGTGTCAACGTGTTCGTCGAGGATCTTCCCGGCCACGCCGGCTGCGGCGACGGCGGCACGGGCACGGTCCAACTCGGCGGCGGAGCGGACAAAGATGCCGATCTCGTGGGGTAGGACGCCCTCGGCTGTGCGCTGTTTGAGCCACTCGGCGACGGCGGTGCACTCGGCTTCGGGCGAGGCCGCAACCACGATTACAGGTTGAGGCCCGTTGAAGAGCGAGACCGTGCCTTTGCGCGGTTCGGCGATGCCGTCGACGTCGGAGAGATCGGGCGCCAGCAGGCGATCGGCCTGGGCGCGGATCTGGTGCGACGTGCGATAGTTCACGCGCAGTGTCTGGGAGCGGCCTCGCACATCAACGCCGAGTGATTTCCAGGAGAATGGCTGCTGGAAGATGCGCTGGCCGAGGTCGCCGGCAAAGAACAGCCGGTTGGGCACGCTGGCGCCGAGCGCGGCGAGGAAGCGGAGCTGGGCGATGCCGATGTCCTGGGCCTCGTCCACGACGACGAATTCGAAGGGGACCTTGCGGTTCTTCTGGAACTCCGCTGCAAGGCGGGTGAAGAGGCCGGCGCGCGTCACCAGGTCGCGCCGTCGCAGTCGCTGCTGGACCAGGAAGAAGATCTCCCACGCGGTGTGGCGGAGTCCTTCCGAGAGGCGGATTCTGCGGCCGAGACGGGCGACGTCGCGATACGCCTCCCAGGAGACGATCTGCCAGGCGTCGACAATCTGGTCCCACTCGGTGAGCAGGAACTGGCGGGAGAAGCGGTGGCCGCCGACTTCTTCGGCTGCCTCGGCGAGCAGTTGGGCCACCAACGCGGGCGCAGCAAGTTGGACCGGGCCGACGTTCAGCGTGTAGAGGCGCTGCGCGATCGCGTCCATGGCGTGGACCTCGATGCGCTCGCCGAGGCGCGGCTCATTGCTGATCAGGCGACGCAGCTTTGTATGCAGCGCGTTCGAAAGCGATTCAGAGAAAGTGGTGAGCAGAACGCGCGAATCCGCATGCTTGCGCGCCAGAAACGCCGCACGATGCAGCGCGACGATGGTCTTGCCAGTACCCGCAGAGCCCGACACTCGCGCTGGGCCGGCGAAGTTCCGCTCGACCAGGCTGCGTTGATCGGGGTGCAGGAAGACGGTCCACTTCTCCCAGGGATAGTCGAGCGCGCGGGCCAACTCGTCCACATCCTTGATGAGCCGGAACCGCCGAAGCGCATCCGGGTGCTCGAAGGCAGAGTTGGGGACAGCCGGCGCTACCGCACCAGCTTGCGTCTCCGCACCAATAGCGACGGGTCCCGGTTTCGCCACAGCCGCAAAGAACTCGGTGGTGGGGCGCGCCGAGGGACGTCCTCCTGTGGCCAAAGTGAGCAGCGACTCACTTGCTTCAGCCGGGAGATGGCCGGCGAGGTCAAGGAGAGTGTCCTCGTTGGCGCCTTTCACCTCGTGCAGCCATTCCGGAGGCACGCCATAGTCCAGGAGCTCGGTATCTGGAATGGCGGAGAACAGTGGCGGCTTGGGCGGCTTGGGAGTCGGCGTGTCGATGTAGCGCGGAACCTGGATTTCAACGACGGTCTCGCGGATTTCGACGAGCTGCGCCGCTCCGGTGCGAGGATGCGTTTCGAGCTTGCGGCGCTCGGCCCACTGGTAGGCCTGCTCGTGGTGATCGACGTAGCAGAGCAGCAGACTCGTCTCGGACCGGTGCACGATCAGCCGGATGTCGATGTTGACGCGCACCGACCAGAAGCGCGTGTCGCGCGTCTTGTCAAGCTTGTGCAACTGCAGTCCCGGCTGGGCCGGATTGAGTTGCATGTCGAACGCTGTGGTCTTGACGGCCTTCTGCTCGTCAGCGGTGAGCCGCGCCAGGCTGTCGGTAAAGCTGTCGGCGATGCGGAACTCCATCGTTCTCGCTCCCTCAGTCCACGCGGAAAACCTTCATCACTTCGTCGCCCAGGTGGTTGATCACCTTCACCGCGATCCGTCCGGATTGCGGCTTGTCGAAGGGGCGCGACGTGTCGCTGTTGAGGGTCGCCCAGGCCTCTTCGTTGATTTCGGCCTTCAGTGTCGTCTTAAGAGCCTTGTACGGATCATTCGCGCCGAGGAAGTAGGCGTGGCGGACGAAGAAGCTCTCTTCGTTGTAGTCGGTGTCGATGAACCAGCAGGCGATGCCCTCGGCACCGTCACTGCGGATCTCGCCGGTTGACGGGTCGAAGACGTCGACGCCGTAAACCTTGACTCGGTATTGGCCGTTTTCCAGGGGGTCTATCTTGATGTCAGGCTCGCCGAAGATCACGAAGAGATTGCCCTTGCCGGTGTTCTTCAACTCGCCGGCCATGTGCAGGTCGGCGTTCATGCGCGCCTTCAACACCGGGATGCGACCCAGCTTGTGGAACTCGGAGGAGTGCGCGTCATAGTTGAAGGCACAGGTGATCAGGACATCGAAGCCGGAGTCGCCGGCTTCGCGCGCGGCGGCCACCAGGTCGGGGCGCGCCACGGTGCCGAACTCGGGGCCGATGAAGATCGCCGCGCGCTTCTCCGTATCGCCTTCGGCGTAACGGCCCTCGGCGCAGACCAATTCGCCTGGCCACGGCACGAGCGAGGAGAAGACGATCTTGTCTTCCTTGTGCGCCTGCTGGACGCCGGCGATCTTGAGCGTGTCGAGGATCATTTCGACGAAGCCCTGCGCCTCGTTCTTGGGATTGGCGAGCGGATCGACCAGGTTGTCGTGCTCGTCGACGGACAGCACGCGGTGCGGCGAGAGGCTCTCCACGGTGAAGGGCCCGGCCACGCGAACCTTCTTCTTGTCCTCGTAAGGCTTGTCGTAGAGGTACTCGTACTCGGCCTTGGCGGCGATGGAGGCGTCGATCTCCTTCTGGCGGGCGATGCGCTCGCGCCACCACTCGGCGTGCAGCTTCTTGGCGGCGTCGCTCCATTTGGGCTCGGCGTTGCGCGGGATCTCCCACTCCTCCCAACCCTTGCCGAGCGCCGTGTTCAGCCCCGCGCGCAACGGTTCAAGCCGCTCCTGGTACTTCTCCCAGATGACGTCGATCTCGGCGTTGTTGGCGATCGACTTGAGCGTGATGTGCGGCACGCGCTCGTAGACAAAGCCCTGGCGGACGTTTCCGTGCGTGGGCGCCTCGGACGGGACGGAGCGTGTGACTTCTGCCTCTTTGAGCTGCCCATCTCTGCTATCGGCCAGGAAGTAATAGGGATAGCGAGCGCCCATGATTCGGGCACGGGCGAGAGCCAACGCAACACGGGAGGTGTCGATCGTTATCCAGCGGCGGCCCCATTGCTCCGCGACGAACGCAGTCGTTCCCGAGCCGCAAGTAGGATCGAGCACGAGGTCACCCGGATCGGTAGACATCAGTACGCAACGTTGAATTGCAGATGTCGATGTCTGAACGACATAAACCTTTGGATCAGCGAAACCGCTGATAGCCAGATCTCCCCAAAACTCATTAATTGCGAAGACAGAAAAATCCGCTAGTTTGCGAAGATACCGGGGGGTCTGACCGAGCGCGAGAAAGCGACCAGCCTTATCAATGCGAGGGAGGTTGTCTGGAGACGGCTTATACCCTTTTGTATAAACCTCTCCTTTATGTACATACGGATACGAAGGATTGCCTTGTGACGTGAGATTGTCGTGGCTGAATAGTTGATCGGGCGGCAGCTTCAGAGCTCGCTCAAACGGAATCTCTTCCAGCCTTCCATCATTGGTCATTACATACTTGAACTGAGTCGCACCCTCCTCTCCGGGCTGTTTTTCGCGGTACAGTGGTCGAAACTTCGTTTTCGTCTTGTCCTTACCATACCAGAGAAGGTAATCACCGACCGAAGCTAGGAAGTTTGTGGTCAACCCACCAGTCTTTTTAAAGAGAACCTGGCCAATTCGGTTGTCCTCACCGAATACCTCATCTAGCAGACACCGCACGCGGCTGACATTCTCATCTCCAATTTGAACAAAAACTGCCCCCGACTCATGCAGCAGGTCTCGTGCGACAGTAAGGCGGTCCCGGAGATAAGTAAGGTACGAGTGAATCCCATCTCTCCAAGTGTCACGGAATGCTTTTACTTGCTCAGGCTCGCGACAAATGTGCTCAACGTTGCCATCTTTTACCTGCGTGGTCGACGTCGACCACTGGAAGTTCGAGTTGAACTTGATACCGTAGGGCGGATCGATGTAGATGCACTGGACCTGGCCACGCAGTCCTTCGCGCTCGGCGAGCGAAGCCATCACCTGGAGGCTGTCACCGAGGATCATGCGGTTGGCCCAGTGGGCGTCGTGCTGGTAGAACTCGGTCTTCGCTTCCTCGCTGGGCAGCCCGTTAAAGTCAGCGAATAGGTTGAATTGGGGTGACTCCGCGGCGGGCGCGGTCGTGCTGTGGCGCAAGAGATCGTCGACGAGGACCTTGGGGTGGACCTTCTCCTGGATGTAGAGCGGCGGCGCCTGAACGACAAGGTCGGACCAGTCCTGCTCGTCCTTGCCGCGCCAGACCAGTTGCGGGTCGAGGTCGCGATTGCGGCGTTCATAAGCGACACGGACCGGGCTGATCTCATCCTTGCGCATCACGGACTGGAACTCGGCGGTGGGGATGTTGCGGCGGCTCGCCTCGTCGTGGGTCAGCGTCTCGACCGACTTCTTGTTCGATTCCGGGCTTTTCCTGGTTGCCATGGAGGTGTTCCTTACGCGCCGACGTTGGTCACAACGGGGGCGGTGACGGGCGCGATGGCCGCATCGATCATCCGATTGAACTCTGCTTCGACCTTCGCTTCGAAGTCGGCCTCGATCTGATAGACCTCGGTGAATTCGGCGAATGCCCAACGGCCGAAGCGCTGCTCGGCATTGACGCCGGGCACCCAGTAGGTATCCATCGTCGTCTTCTTCTCCTTGGCGTCCTCGCGGCGGTAGCCCTTGATCTCGACGACCAGGTGGAGCGGATCGTCCACACCGCGGCCGTCGTCGACCAGAACGATGAAGTCCGGCCGGTAGTGGCGCGTCTCGGAGCCGTAGCGATAGGGCACCTCGAAGCCGAGGTTGTGGTTCTTGACGTAGGCCAGCACGCGCGGGTGCGACTCGGCGACGCGGCAGAACTCGCCCTCCCAGTCGGAGTCCAGCATGCAGTAGTTGATGTGGCAGCGGTCGGCGCGTGTGGTCCAGCGCTCCTTCTTCGTCGTGTTGAACTTGACGTGGCTGGTGGAGCCTTCGGAGTTGTAGGGATCGAGGATCACCTTGATGGGCTTTTCGCCGACGAGCGTGCTGGTGATGGCGGCGGTGATCCGTTCGCAGGCCATCTCGGTCAGCTCTTTGGAGTTGAGGAGCTGAGCCGGATAGGTTCCGCCCTTGCAGACGAGGCAGCCGTTGAGCCAGTTCCGGGCAATGCGGCTGAGCTGGCCAAACAGATGCATCTTAGGATCATCGCCCGGGTCGCGCCACTTGGTCATCAGCAGTTGGCGGGTCAGGTGGAAGACGAGCGTGGAGCGGCGCATGTCCGCGAGGTGTTCGAGCGTCAGGTCGACAGTTTCGCCGATAATGCCGGAGTTGCGAGTCACGCCGGGCCCGGTGAGATCGGGCGTGAGTTCCAGGACGGAGTCCGGCGTGAAGCGGGCTTCCAGTTGCTCCGTGGGGAGATCGACGCGGTATCCGGCGACGCGCGGAAAACGGATTTCGAGCGCGTCCCGTTCGGGCCGCATGGCCTTCACCACGATGACGTCGGCGGGCGGCTGGGGCTTGGAGACGACGGGCTTGGCGTTGAAGTCGAAGGGGATGCCAAGCACGTCGGCGTACTCAACATTGAAGCGGTTGTCCTCGTTAAGGACGTAGGACTGACGGCGAAGCGCGCGGCCGATCACCTGCTCGCAGAGTAGCTGCGTGCCGAAGGCGCGCACGCCAAGCACGTGTGTGACAGTGCTGGCGTCCCAGCCCTCGGTCAGCATGGAGACGGAGACGACGCAGCGAATCGATTCGCCGAGGCGGTCCGCCTTGCCGATGGTGTTCATGACCTCACGGAGGAGATCCTGGTCGGTGAGGTCGTCAGCCTGGGCGCGGTCGCCAGTGCGCTCGATGATCTCGCGGCGGAAGCGTTCGATCTCATCGCTGGCCATCTTGCGAAAGTTCTCGTCCAGTGCCTCGCCGGATTCGAGCTGCTCGCTGTCGATGAGGAGCGTGTTCGGCCGGGCGAGTGGATTGCCGTGCTCGTCGAAGTTTCGGAAGAGCTTGAGGCGGCCGTTGATGGTCTGCGAGGAGCCCTCGGCGTCGGTGCGGATGAAACCCGAGATGTAGTCGTAGACGAGCTTCGAGGTCGACGTATTGTTGCAGACGACAATGAAGCAGGGCGGCACACGGACGCCCGCTTCCTGCCAGAGCTCGTAGGTCTTCTCATAGTGGCCGTAGAGGGCTTCGAGCGCGGTCTGGAGCTCCAGCGGCAGACTCAACGGGTCGAGACCTTCGGCTTTGCCGCGCCCCTTCTTGGGCATCTTCTTGCTGATGTGTTCCCAGAGGTTGCGGAACCTGGGCATCTCGGCGCCTGGAATGTTGTCGGCGATGGGAACACGGGGCAGCTTGACGATGCCACATTCTATGGCGTCCATGAGCGAGAAGTCGCTCATCGTCCAGGGGAAGAGCGTTCCTTCGGCGTAACCGGAGCCGCGCAGGAAGAAGGGCGTGGCGGAAAGATCAACGACCTGATTGACGCCGAGCTTGCGTCTGACGGTCTCGAGACCGGTGATCCACAGGCGTGCGGCCTCCTTATTGCTCTCGGCCTCGGCACGGTCGTCGCCCTTGAGGTCCGTCTCGTCGGATTCGCCGGGCTTCTCCCGGTAGCAGTGATGGGCTTCGTCGTTGATAACGAAGACGTTCTTCAGGCCCATCAAGTCGGGCATGACGCGCTGAAGCATCTGCCCCTCGGTTTCGATGGTCGTCACCGGATCGCCGCGGCCTTGCAACAACGCGCGCGTGCCTTTTGCGACCTCCATGCGTTCACGCAGCTTGAAGGCGTGGTAGTTGGTGATGACGATCTTGGCGCGATCGAGATCGGGGAGCATGTCCTCGGGGATCAGCTCGCGGTTGGCATAGTAGCTGTCGGGATCGTTGGGCTGGAGCACGCGGAGGCGATCGCGAATTGTCAAACCGGGCGCAATGACGAGAAAGCCCCGGGTGAATTTGGAGCTGCCCGGCCGGCGCACCGCGTTGATGGTCTGCCAGGCGATGAGCATCGCCATCACTGTCGTCTTGCCGGCGCCGGTGGCAAGCTTCAACGCGAGGCGCATCAACTCGGGGTTGGCCGCGAGGTTGGCGTCCTTCAGCGCATCGAGAAAGCGCACGCCGCGCTTGCCGTAGTCCCGAGCGACCTCGGTCAGCCAGATGGCCACTTCGGCGGCCTCGATCTGGCAGAAGAAGGGCCGGATGCCAGCGAAGGGGTGGTGTCGCCAATGCTGGAGCAGGCGCGCCGTTTCGGGCGTGACCTTCCAGTCCTTCGGATTGGGTATTTGCCGCCACTTGTCGACTTCGTTGCGGAGCTCGTTGATCGTTGTGCGAACGGCATACTGCTGCTTGTCGTCGGAGAGACCTAGGCCTTCATCCAGTACCAGCGATTGCTGCGTGGGCGCAGCCTTGCGCTTCTGCGGCTTGGGGATGGGCGAGATGAACTCAGCGAGGCGGCGGGCTTCGATGATCCGCTGCGTGGGCTGACCGGTGGCATCCAGTTCCCAGTGGCGGCTGGGGTATTCGTAAGGCGAATTGAGAATTGGCCGCTCGAAGAAGTCGCTGTCCATACCTGACGCTCCATCCGATCGCGATTCGGCCAGGCTTGGCGGCCATGACGCGCGAGGAAATGATACTCTTCGTCACGATATCACCCAACGAACATACATGGGCGCTCTTGCTTTTCTCCCCAGCGCCGGCGCGACCGTTTTCTGCGACCGGAAGGCGATATTCCGTCATATCGGTAGTGACCGCGGAGTTCAAGGAGACCCGCATTGCGCCACGGGCGCCGGCGCAACGCCTGGCGCCTGCTACCGCCCGAATTCACTGAGGCAGTAAGATGTGCTTAGCCGCCTAGCCTGGTCAGGCGACAAGCCGGATTCCATGTTCGGGTGGCGGCAATTCCTTTTCAGGGAACCGCTGGGGGAGAGATGTCACGCGCAGGATTCTGGAAAGACCGTCAGGCCGAATTCGAGAAGTACGCGACGCAATACTCTGATCTCAGCGCCCATTGGAAATCGGCTTATGGAAAGTGGCTACTGTGGTGGGGCTCAACGCCCAAAGGTGTCCACGTTCCGCAAGAGTGTTTGGGCATACTCGACGCGATCGCGCGGAATGCCGTTACCGAGTTGCCCGTCCTAGGCGACACTCGCGACGCGAAACCCTGGCAGGCATGGCTCGACCTCATGCGGGAAAGCCGATGGGGATTTGAGGTCACGGGGAACGTGGCCTGCACAGAACGGGAATGGGACGCAGGGGTGGAAGACGGGAGGCCTTTGATTCAGGTTCGGCGAGAACAACACTACACGACCGGCGATGAGTGGAAGAAGATCTACGTCCGCAATGAGGTCGGGAAGCTCCGGCGGCTGAGCGCTCGTGAGCTTAAAGGGAAGAGCAGCGATGACCTCCGGAAGTACTTCCATTGGCTTGAAGACGGAACGATCGAGCACGTCTTTGTCACCTCCGCTCGCTTCTGCGAAGACCTCGCGTCCCGTGCTTTCGCGTTGGATGCGGCGAGCGGACGAACTGAATCAGATAGCAGGGCTGCCGTAGGCGTGGAAGCGAGGCGGCCGATTCACGACGGAGAAACAAGCCAGGTCGCGGGCGGCCTAGGTCGCGCTCTCGATTCCCGCCTCGGCGGTGCACGCGGGGTATCGGCCTCAGCCACTCCAATCGACGACTCAGCACGTAAGGGGAGTGGGCCGAACCTAGATTCTGGCCCTCCCACTTCTCGCCCGATGCCGCCGAAGCGCACTCAGGACCTCGACACTAGCCGTCGGCGGCTCGCACTTGTTAACATCCTTGCTCGCGAACTGGCGATCCTGAAACAAGATCTTGCTGGGTATTGCACACCCGAAGGGTTGAAGCGAAAGTACCCGAACTTCACACTATGGACGCTCATCGAGGACTCCCAGATAAAGGAACTCATGGATGGTAAAGCATTTACGCCAAAGGCTTATGCCGAAAATCTCACACTTGCCAAGTCCGGGCTCACCAGCCGCGAGACCTTGAAGAAGGACCGCCGAAAGCTCCGCGAGGCCGCAAAGTCGGCCCGCCGAAGGCAAAAGCCAGAAGTGTCCCCATCCGTACCCTCCAAACTGTAACCATCCGTACCCGTTTTTACCCAGTTTTCGGCTCGTGTAATTGAATCATGAGCTGTCTGATAGTGCCACTGCTGGAACCGAAGAGAGTATCGCGTCTGCTGGGTGTTGAAGTGGAAACCCTCGGCGTTTGGCGCCGGAGAGGCTATGGCCCCCGCTGGTATCGGATTGGAAAGAAAGTCAGATACGCCGAGACAGACCTCCTTGCTTGGATGAGCGCCCAGGCCGGCAGGGCCCTGAGTGGCTGCTGCGGCGAGGCGGAACATCCGGAGATTTTGCCGGAGCAGCCCTACAGACTGATCCGGCATGCAGAAGGGGGGCGGGAGCGGTGACGACCGACGCCCTTACGAACATGCTTGCGCAGCAGGTACTCGGCTGGTCTCCTGCCCCCGACCGCTTCCTAAGGGGCAATCGCAGGTGGATTCCGCGCTGGCGTTTCGCTCCTCTAACGAACCTCGCGGATGCCTTTCGCCTTCTGGACGCAGCGAAACCAGAGGAATTCGCGCTAAGCGGCAGCGGAAACGGTGAATTCTGGGTCCGGGTTCGACTGCCAGGAGGCTATGGCGAAGCCCGAGACACATCCAAACCGCGCGCAATCGCTTACGCTGTCGCCCGCGCCATCGGGATCGAACTGGGAGAGCAGAAATGACGGCGGCTGCGCCCATGGCGGGCGATACCTTCGCCGCCGGCATTCCGGAGGAGCTTCGGGCACGCCCGCAGTGGGTGGCGTGGTGGAGCGTTGTCGGCGAAGGGCGCGCGATCCGCCTCCCCAATGACGGTTGGACCAAACCGTTGAAGGAGCAGAACAAGCCACACAAACTTCCGATCAACCCACGGACCGGAGGCTTGGCGTCGTCCACGAATCTAAGAACTTCGGGGACATTCCAACAAGCGATTGATGCCGCGCAGCGGTGGTCGATGACCGGAATCGGGTTCGTGTTCTCGGATGCGGATGCTTATGCGGGCGTGGACCTCGACGACTGCCGCAACCCTGACACCAGCGAGATCGCTGAATGGGGGTGGAGGATCATTCGGGGATTGAACTCTTATACGGAAGTTTCCCCTTCCGGGACGGGAGTTCACATCATCGTCCGAGGGATGCTGCCGGCGGGCAAGGGCAATCAGGTTGTTCATTACGGTGGGAAGGTTGAGATGTTCTCGCGTGCCCGGTATTTCACCTTCACGGGCATTCACGTGGATGGAACTCCCGACGCGATCCTCGACCGGCAAGATGAGCTGCTGAGATTGCACCGGAGCCTCTTCGCCAGCCGGAAGTGCCCAGCTGTCGAGAAGGAACTTAACGTTGTGGCGCCGCTCGTCACCACCGACGACGAGCTGCTTGCGAGGGCACGGCATGCACAGAACGGAGCTAAGTTCGAGCGGCTATGGAACGGTCAGTGGGAAGGCGACTACCCGTCCCAGAGCGAAGCGGACCTGGGGCTCTGCTGCCTACTTGCTTTCTGGACGGGCAAGGACTGTACGAAGATAGACTCGCTGTTCCGGCGCTCCGGGATGATGCGACCGAAATGGCGTCGTCAGGATTATCGAGAGGGAACGATTGCCAAAGCCGTTGCGGCAACTGGTGACACCTGGAGCCCGGAACGACCACCGCGCGAGCACGGACGAGAGATTGTCGATGCGCCTGCTGACGGATTTGCCGCCAGCGACGTCAGGTGGGACCCGCCCGTTCCCTTATCCCAGTTCGAGTTGCCTACCTTCCCCACCGAAACCCTCCCGGCTTGGCTGGGTGCGTTCGTGGAGGCTCTGGCGACGGCCACTCAAACACCGGTCGATCTGGCGGGAATGATGTCCCTCTCAATTCTCTCAACCGCTTGCGCGAAGAAGGTAATCGTCCGTGTGCGGGAGGGCTACGACGAACCAGTCAACATCTTTACGGTGACGGCTTTGCCATCGGGCAGCAGAAAGACGGCCGTCTTTTCCTCGGTGGCGAAGCCGCTTGAAGACTACGAGCAGGTCGAAGCCAAGCGCACGGCCCGTGAGATTGCTCAACAGCACACCGCTTACAAGATCAAGGAATCCAGTCTCAAACGAATTCAGGAGCAGGCTGTCACGGCCGCCGGCGCCCAACGCCAGAAGCTGACCGAGGAGGCGTCAGCGCTGGCCGGAGAGCTAGTCGGGATCGTCTTGCCTGTCTCAACTCGGCTCATTGCAGATGACTGTACACCGGAGAAGCTGCCTGGTCTTTTGCGGGACCAGGGGGGATGCATTGCCGTGCTCAGCGCGGAGGGCGACGTCTTCGATCTGATGGCCGGACGATACTCGACAAATAGAGCTGGCAACTTCGGCGTCTATTTGAAGGGACACGCCGGCGATGCCATTCGCGTTGATCGGGTTGGACGGGCACCGGAGTTTGTGAAGGGACCGGCCGTCACAATGGGGCTCGCAGTCCAACCTGACGTGATCATCGGGTTGGCACAGCAGCCAGGATTTCGCGGGCGCGGTCTCCTGGCGCGCTTTCTGTATTGCCTTCCATCTAGCCTCCTAGGCCGCCGGGACACAAACCCACCTGCGGTTCCCGAAGATGTCCGCAGCAGTTACTACCACAACGTGCTCGAACTTCTCAGACTCCCGTTCAAGAAAGACGAAGGCGGCGAGCAGTCTCATGAAATCCTGACGTTGGACGAGGACGCGCAGCAGAGCCTCCAGCGATTTCAACAGTTGGTCGAGCCACAGCTCTCCGAATTCGGCGAAATGGGCGGCATGACGGATTGGGGAGGGAAACTCGTCGGTGCCGTCGTGCGCATGGCTGGTCTCTTGCACATGGCAGAGTATGCTGGCGCGGTAGCTCCGTGGCGCAACCCCATATCATTGAACACGATAAGCCAGGCCATTCACATTGGCGAGTATCTGATTCCTCATGCCCGGGCGGCGTTCGCCCTGATGGGCACCGACGAAGCAATTGAGAACGCGAAGGCAATCCTGCGATGGATAGACCAGAAGGGCCTCGATCACTTTCAGCGGCGTGACGTCCAGCAGGCGATGCGGGGGAGGTTCAAGCGGGCTGCGGAGGTAGATGCGCCGTTGGCGATCCTCATCGAGCATGGAATGATTTGTCAGCGGCCTGAAGAGCCGAGCAACGGCCCCGACCGTTCTCCCAGCCCAATGTACGACGTCAACCCGCTGCGCGATTCGCTGCGCCGTGGCAATTCTGAGGATTCTGAGTAAATTGAGTCGGCAGACCTCAAATCGGGCGAATTGCTCGGAATTAGTTGACTCCATTGGACAGGAATGATTCTCGCTGCCAAAGTTAACCTTCACCTGCTGGCAGGAGGCCTGCGTGTGAAGGCGCGCGTTCAGCATCCGAAAGTGACACAACGGAAAGACCGCCCGGGCTGGCCGTGGATCTTCCGTTATTACGCCGACGAGCTCCAGCCGGATGGCTCGACGAAAGTCCTGCGGCGCTACCACGAGATCGCCCCGA
>OCTA010002572.1_pt1 | contig 16405 bp, 2 predicted proteins | sample 1538991 | NCBI WGS metagenome assembly OCTA01 (sample SAMEA3539302, study PRJEB22396) | soil metagenome | biome: tundra; feature: field; material: soil | place: USA | collected 2010-05 | depth 0.15 m | reverse complement strand
TATGCGGCGGCAGGCAAGACGATTGATTTTTCCGGTGGGAATTTCACTTCTGCGGGCGCGGTTATCGCCGGGCCGGGGACGATTCAACTCAATGGCGGCAGTCTGACGCTGCAGAACGACATTGTTCCGAACCTGCAGTTGACGGGTGGTACCGTCAGTTTAGGGGCTGGATTTCAAGGTGGCACGATTACCAATCTCACGCTGGCCGGGAGTGTTCTTGGCGGCAGCAATACGGTGACTGGCATATTCAATTGCGGCGGCGGGTTCGCCGGGAGCTTGCTGGTCGCCGGCGGGGCGACAATGAGTTGGAGCGGTGGCAGTTCCGGCGGGTCGCTCACGGTGGCGAGCAACGGGGTGCTGAACCTGAGCGGGAACAGCACCGTATTCTTGTATAATCCGCTGACCAATGCGGGGACGGTAAACTGGATCGGCACGGAGGGCATTTATGTTTACAACAACAACGCGGCCTATTCCGGGTTGATCCAGAACCTGGCGGGAGCGGTGTGGAACATCCAGAGCGACCAGACGATGAGTCCCGGTTATAGCTTTCCGTATTTTAACAATGCCGGGTCGGTAATCAAATCGGTGACGACAGGAACAACGACGTTCTCCATTCCATTTTACAATACGGGGACGGTGACGAACCTGAGCGGGACGCTTAACTTTGCCGGAGGTGGGACGATTGGGGGGACATTTTATGCGGCGGCAGGCAAGACGATTGATTTTTCCGGTGGGAATTTCACTTCTGCGGGCGCGGTTATCGCCGGGCCGGGGACGATTCAACTCAATGGCGGCAGTCTGACGCTGCAGAACGACATTGTTCCGAACCTGCAGTTGACGGGTGGTACCGTCAGTTTAGGGGCTGGATTTCAAGGTGGCACGATTACCAATCTCACGCTGGCCGGGAGTGTTCTTGGCGGCAGCAATACGGTGACTGGCATATTCAATTGTGGCGGCGGGTTTGCCGGGAGCCTGCTGGTCGCCGGCGGGGCGATGATGAGCTGGAGCGGTGGCAGTTCCGGCGGGCCGCTCACGGTGGCGAGCAACGGGGTGTTGAACGTGACCGGGAACAGCACGGTATTTCTGTATAATCCGCTGACTAATGCGGGGACGGTGAACTGGACCGGCACGGAGGGCATCTATGTTTACAACAACAACGCGGCCTATTCCGGGTCAATCCAGAACCTGGCGGGGGGTGTGTGGAACATTCAGAGCGACCAGGGGATGAATCCTGGCTATAGCAATCCGTATTTCAACAATGCGGGGTTGGTGCTCAAGTCGGTGACGACGGGAACGACGACTTTCTCCATACCCTTCACCAACTCCGGGACGCTGGACGTCGAGAGCGGCAGCACGGATTTTAATGGGAGTCCGGCCTATACGCAAACCGGCGCAACCATGGATTTTGGCATCAGCAATTCAAACAGTGCCGGGCACGTGGCCATTTCTGGCAACGTCAACTTGGACGGCACGCTGGGAATCAATATTCTTAATGGCTATGTGCCCAAGGTGGGCGACTCGATCTCGCTGCTCACCTTTGGCTCGGAGACGGGCGGTTTCCACAATTTGAATCTCGCTCCGCTCGAATTCGGAAAAGTGTGGCGTGTGGCTTATACCGCGGGCGCCGTTCAGCTACAGGTGGTTACCAACGCCAATTTTGCTTATCAAATCAGCGGTTCGGTGAATGACACCCTGGGACATGCCGTTACTAACATAAACGTTTTTGCTTACACCACGAATTCCGGCGCGAGTTTGTATGTCGGTTCCAATACCGATACGAACGGCAATTATTCCCTGGCAGTCACGAATGGAACCTGGATCGTTGGCGTGCAGGGCTTGCCGGCCAGAGGCTACAACACCGTGGCCACGCAGAGTGCGGTTGTATCCAACGCCAATCAGACGGTGAACTTTGTCGTCCAGCCTTTCACCGGCTCGAGCTATACGATCACCACCGCGGTCAATCCGGCCGGCGCGGGCACAACAACGGGCGGTGGAACTTTCGCCCCCGGCGCTACGGTTACCGTGACGGCCACGGCAATCACCAATACGCTGCCATACATTTTTGCGAATTGGACGGAAAATGGAGCGTTCGAAAGCGCCAGCAGCAGTTATTCATTCCCGGCGAGCCGGGACCGCCAACTCGTGGCCAACTTCACGCTGCCGATATACTCGGTCACCGTCAGCAACAGCCCGGCTGGCGCAGGCAACATTAGCGGAGCAGGCTCCTACTTCTACGGCGCGACCAACGTGCTGACCGCCGCGCCGGTTTTTGGCTACAGTTTCAGCGATTGGACAGAAGGCGGGACCATCGTCGGCACGAATCCAGTGCTGACAACCGTGATCCTTACTAATCATTATTTCGTAGCGAATTATGTCGCAGTAAACCTCCTGCATACGATAACCACGGCCACGGCGCCTCCCGGTCTGGCAGTGGTGGCCGGCGCCGGCACCTACACCAACGGCCAGACGGCCAGCTTCAGCGCGCCGTCGCCCATCACAAATCCGCCGAATATTTACACCTTCCAACAATTTACCTTGAGCAACACCGTGGTCAGCACGTCAGCAAGTTTTAGCAAGACCTTTTCCACGCTGGATGCGACCAACCTGCAATACGTCGCGGTTTATGGTGCCAGGACGATTTTACCTCTGTCAACCAACGTCAGCGTCAACTTCCCCAATCCGGTACCCGCCACGACGAATTTCATCATCACTCTGCAATTCGACCGCGGCATGAATCCCGCCATTCTCCCGCTGGTCGTGCTGACCAATACCACCGCCTCGCTTCAGCCCAGCGTGGCCGCCAATGGCCACTGGACCTCGACCGCCCTGGCAAATGACACCTACGTCACGCCGCCGATCACATTTATCATCGGCATGGACGGCACGAATCAGTTGTTGGTCTCCGGGGCGCAGGCCGCGAACGGCGGCCTCCTGGGGTTGACCAACTTCACCTATTTCGTTGTTGATGCCACCCCGCCGCCGCCGCCCGCTTTGAGCCTGACCGCCTCCAACAGTTCATCAGCAACCGTTGGCTGGTCTGGATATGTTCCTCCGGCAGACTTGAATGGGTTTCGCGTCTTTATCGCACAGACCAACTACACGTCGGCTGCGCTTCCGCCGCCACTGACCGTGCTGGGTCCTGGCGCCCGCAGCTTTCAATTCAGTGCCTTGGCGCTGGACACGCAGTATTACCTCGCGGTGCAAGCAATTGATCTTGCTGGCAATGGCAGCAGCGTGACTCCCTTGGGTCTCACACTGCCCAGCGCGTTGCCGCCACCGGTGAGCATTCAGGAATCGCCGGTGGGCGCGGCTTCCGCCTTGCTCTCTTGGAATGGTTATAACAACTCCGGTTTGCTGGGCTTCGCAGGCTTCGAGGTTTTTGTCGCGAAAACCAATTTCAGTTCGGTGACCGGATTTGTCCCGCAGGCCACACTGGGACCCTCAGTGACTTCATTTCAGGTCAACGGATTGATCCGAACGAACGTCTATTACTTTGCCGTGGTGGGTTTGAATTACACGAATGGCTTCAATCCGGTAGTGGCCGCAGCGAGTTGGTCTGATCCCTACGCCGGCAATATTGCGGCCAACACGACCATTGGCGGTGCAGGCCAAAGCGTCATTCCGATTTACCAAAACATCCTGGTGGTCAGCAACGCGACCTTGACCATTCAACCGGGCACGACGCTGCTCTTTGCCCCCGGCACGGGGTTGAATGTGCCGGACGGGAGCCTGGTGGCCAACGGCACCGCGCTCGCTCCGATCATCTTTGACTCCGCCAACGACTCTCCCGGCAACACTCCGGCCCCGGCGGATTGGAATGGCGTCACGCTTGGCAGCGGGGCGGGAAATTCGAGCCTGAAATTTGTGGAGATCCTTTATGGCGGTGGTCTGACGCTGGACAACTGCGCGCCCACCGTGGACGCGTTTACCGCCGAGAATAATTTGCCGTGCGGATTGAAGCTGCAAAACGCGACTACCCTGACAACCGGCAGTGCCTTGGTGATGGCCAATGGCGTCGGGGTGGAGCAGTTCGATACCGCCTCGCTGACGATTCAAAACTCCGTCATCCAGAATAATGTCACGAATGCCGCGGCCACCGGCAGCATGCCGTTGACTGCATCCTCGAATTGGTGGGGTACGGTGGTGCAGTCAGACGTGCTGGCATCCTTGCAAGGCAATGTTGATTACAGTCCAATTCTGACCTATGAACCACTCCTGACTCCCGCGATTGGCACGTCGAACGGAGTCACGCAGGTCGGCGTCCAGTCGGTCGGCTTGCAACTGGCCTGTCGCACGGCGCAATCAATGCGAATCAGCGAGGATTACACCTTCACGGGCACGTTTTTCTCGCCGTTCACGAACTACGCCACCTTCCCGCTCTCCGTCGGCGGCGGGTTGAAACATATTTTTGCCCAGTACCGGAGCGTTACGGGGCAGACCAATGCGCCCATTGAAGTTGACGTGACTTATATCACTGCCGGGCCGGTCATCAGCGCATTTAACCTCACCGAAGGAGAGACCCTGAACCGCCCGTTGACCGTAACCGGGTCAGCCACGGCGCCTTTGGGAATGCTCGACATGGAGTTTTATGTGGATGGTGTGTTGCAGGGTACGAACGCCGGAGGAAGCTTCTCGCAGTATTTTGACGTCCGCACCTTCGGCAACGCGATTCACCAAGTCGAATTGGTGGCACGCGACACCGCCGGGAACATCGCGACGCTCGAAAACAACGTCGTGGTTTTTCTGACGCCGCCGGTGGCGCCCGTAATTACCCAGCCGGCAGCGGATTTTGGAACAAATAATAACACGTTGACGATCAGTGGAACGGCCGAACCGGCTATTTCCATCCAGCTTACGGACAACGGGCAGGTCCTGGGGGTGACCAACACGGACGCAACCGGACATTTTACGTTCCCCAATGCCACGCTCATGGAGGGCGTCAACGCATTGTTGGCGGTGGCATCCGACGCCATCGGAATCACGCCTTCGGCGGCGCGCCACGTCACGGTCGAAACAATTTCTCCGGCGGCGTTGGTGCTGAGTACGCCGGTCTATTTCCCGGCAACCGGCTTGAAGTTGGCCTGGCAGTTCCAGGCCACGGGCAAACAGGCGACCACCTTCCAATTATTCTGGAGCCCGACGGCATTCACCTCCACCAACCAGGCCACCGGACGTTCCATCGTGCTGACTACCATGTCTGACAGCGTGCAGGGCTTGACCAACGGAACTTACTATTTTGGCGTGATTGGTTATGATGCCGTAGGCAATCCGAGCCCGTTGTCGCCGTTGGTCTCCACAGTTTATGATGCAACGCCGCCGGCCTTGAGTATTGCCTATAACCTTCCGCCGCCGGTAGGCGTGGGTCCGCTCGGCATTGTCCTTACCTCCAGCAAAAACCTGGCGGCGACTCCATCGTTGACGATTCAACCGTTTGGGGCGGCTTCGCCCATCCTGTTGAGCCTGACCAACGTGGCGCTGAATACCTGGCAAAGCAGCTTCAATGTGCCCGCAGGCTTGCCGTTTGGCGCGGCTTCCGTCCTCGCCACGGCACAGGACCTGGTGGGCAACGTCTTCAACGGCGCTCCGTCGGGTGTGCTTTTGGTTATTAATACTATTCCCCCCGCCGGCAGAATCACCACCACGCCGCTTGGTCCGATCCAAACTACCAACAATAATGTCAATGTGGCAGTAAGTCTTGCCTTGAGCGAGCAGCCCGCCTTGGGAACCATGCCGACCCTCAGTTTCACTCCTCCTGTCGGCACGAATGTCAGCGTAACTTTGGGCGGCATCGGGAGCAATTGGAGCGGCACGCTGCCGCTTGCCTCCGCGATGGGGTCTGGGTTTGGCCGGTTTGCCATGAGCTCCCAGGACTCCGCAGGCAATATCGGAACCAATATTCTCTCCGGCGCGCAACTGGAGCTTTATAATACAGGTTTGCCGTCGCCGCCGGCAGCGCCCACCAATCTGGTTGCCACCAGTCTGCCGGGCGGTCAGGTTCAACTCGCCTGGAACGTCAGTTCCAATGCCCAGATTTACCGCCTCTACCGCGAAGCCGGAACGAATCTCGTTCCGCCGGCAGTTCTCGACCTCGATAATATTACCAACAGCAACGTAATCGATCTGCCGTCCGTTGACGGTTATTATCGGTATGGGGTCTCCGCCAGCCGGCTAGGCGCCGAAAGCGGGATTTCCAATGTTGTTATTGGGTTGTCCGAGCGCACTCCGCCAAAGGCGCCCACAAATGTGACGGTCACGCTTCCCAATAGCGGAGTGCAGATATCCTGGCAAGAGCCTGGCGGAGGGGCTAGCCCGGACCACTACAATATTTATCGCAATGGCAGCCGCATCCAGACCGTCACGAGTATCGTTCCCGTCGTGGATTATCCTCCGCGCGGAACAAATACCTATGTGGTTTCGGCCGTCGACGCCATCGGCAACGAGAATCCGAGCGCTGCCGTTTCGCTGCCATTGCTGGTTGGAACGGTCAACAATCTTTCCGTTCTGGTTGAGGTGGGACAGGCGGTCGTTCTAAACTGGGCGGACAGTGACCTCACGGCGGTGGGCTTCAATGTATATCGGAATGGCATCCGGCAGAATGTTGCCACGCTGACCAACACCAGTTTTACGGACATTTTCTCTCTGGCCGATCTCACGCAGTATTCGGTGACCGCGGTGAACAACGTTAGCCAGGAGAGTCCGCCCCGGAAAGTCAGCGCCTATCCGGTGGGGCTCGGGCTGCTGGTGAATTCAGCCGGCAGCGGGACCAATCATGCCGTCCTCACCTATTATTTTGATCAGTACCAGATTGGCATTTCGAACCTGGCCAGCGCCGGCAGTTTGCTGCTGTCCCAACTGCAATTGACTCGGGCGGTGCCCGGTTTGAGCCCCCTGCAGATCACGCGAAGCCTGGGCGCTAGCGTTGCGGCCGGGACGAATCTGCAGGAGTCTTATATCATTCCCGAAGCCTCAATTGTGGCGGCCCAGACAGTGCAGGTGAGCGCATTCCAACAAACCGATAGCGGAGGCAGCAGCGTTATTTATCAGGCTACGTTCACACTGGCGAATGTGCGGTTGCCGGGAACACAAGTCGCGGTGTCAGTCAATCAATTGCCATTGGCGGGCGGGTTGACTCCGTTTCAGGTGCAGATTTACAATCCCAGCTACGTGGACATCGATGTGGTCGTGTCGCGAGGCAACGGGGCGCAATCCGGCGACGTCTATATATCGGTGGAGAATAGTTTTGGCCAGGAAGTCAGCCGGACCCCGTTCCTTGGAACCCCACCGGGCACCATTTTTCTACCTGACGGTCGCGCCTATGTGCTGATTCCCGCCGGGTCGTCCTTGACGTTCGCCGTGCCGAATGTCCTGGTGCCGGCCGCTCTGGCAGGCTCAACCAACACTACTTTCGTGGCCGTGGTCAACAACCTCTATAACCAGATCGGCACACCGAACGAAGCGGCTTCCGGTCCCTTGAGCGGTAGCATGGCCTCGTCCAGTCTGGCCCAAACGCCTTACTATGGCACCGCTCAAACCGACAAGTCTGCGTATGCGAACGCGGACCCGGTGCTGATCAGCGGCCAGGCCATCAGCCAGGCGACGGGCTTGCTCGTGCCCAGCGCGGCCCTGAACATCGGTTTTGCCACCCGTGGCTATAAATGGTACCAGCCGGTGACCACCGATACTAATGGCAACTACCACTTCACGTACAATCCAGCACCGGGCTTCGCCGGCAGCCTCTCTATCTGGGCCGCCGATCCGCTGGTGGTGGATCAGTTGAACCAGGCGCAGATCACCATTTACCGGATGTATGCCAACCCTTCAACGGGCGACATCCAAATGTCCAAGAACGGCACTCTGACCTTCGCCATAAGATTGATCAATCCGGGCGACACCCCACTCACCAGCGTGAGTTCGAGCTTTAGCGCTTACCAGTTAACCGGCAGCAACCAGGTGCCGGTCACAAAAGTGACCGGAACCAATTTAGCGGGTCCAAGCTTCGTGATCGGAGCGAATCAGAGCCAGACGATCAATCTGGAATTGGCGGCCACGATTGACGCGCCGAGTACCGTGCAGGTGCAGTTCACCTTTGCCTCGGCCGAGGACGCGTCTGGTAGCTTTATCGGCAGTGTTAATCTGTTTCCGGCCGTGCCTGCTCTGTCAGTGGTCAAACCGGCGGTTGGTTATCTTGAAGTTAGCCTGAATCGAGGGGATCAGTTGAGCAGTCAGATCACGGTCGTGAATCAGGGGTTGAATTCCCTCCAGGGAGTCACCCTCCTTCCGCCCACGAATGTTACTTGGATGAGGTTGAATCTGCCGGTCTCCGCTGATGGCCAAATCCACCTGCCGGATTTGGCGATGGGCCAGTCCAATGCTTTTTCCGTCGTCTTTAATCCGCCGACCAATACTCCGATTGCCTTCTACCAGGACGCCGTGGTCATTCAGGGAACGAACCAAGCCTCTCCATTCTCCGTGAACGTTTATGCATTGGTGACTTCCTCGTTGTCAGGCAGCGTGCAATTCAACGTGGACGATATTCTCGGCGACCAGGTCTCGAACGCAGGCGTCCGGTTACACAATAACGTATTGCAGTCTGACGTTGGGCCGTTCTATACCGACACCAATGGACTGGTCACCATCACCAATCTGGAGGAGGGCGTCTGGAACTGGCAAGTCACCGCCCCGGGTTGCACTGCAAGCTCCGGGACGATTAATATCGTTCCTAATCAGACGGTTGCGCAGCACGCGCGCCTGAATCGTACGCTGGTCACGGTCAATTTCACCGTGGTGCCGGTGCCCTTCACGGACCAATATACGATCCAGGTGACTCAGACGTACGAGACCTTCGTGCCGCTGCCTGTGATGGTGTTGACCCCGAGCTACCAGGAATTCCACAACGTCACCCCCGGCTTTACGGCCACCTTCAATGTCTCCGTGAAGAACCAAGGGTTGGTGCAGATGACGGATTTGACCATCGCCGGCGCCCAGAACAGCAGTTCAACGGCGACACCGCTGATCAATTACCTGCCGGTTCTGCTCCCGATGCAGTCTGTGGATATTCCGTTCACGGTGACTTTTTCGGGCACGAACCCACCGGTGCGGCAGGACGGCGGTGGCGGCGGATGTTCATCCCCGCCCGATTCGAGCATTGGGGACAATTTTGCCAGTGATCTGAATGACGCCTTCAACGGGATGGGCGTCTGTCCGCAAGACGCCACCGCGGTTCAAATCAGTGCGGCCGAGAACACGGCGTTGTGGGAATCCGGTTCGGGCACTGACGGCGGCTTGTCCGCGGGCGAGGTCGCGTACGTCCAATGCGTCGTTAGCTCCGCAACGGGCGGCGGTGGAGGAAACTTTGGTGGCGGTGGTAATGGCGACGGTGGTGACGGCGGTCCGGATCAGGGCGAGGAACCCTGGATTGGCTGGCCGGCCAGCGGGGCGGGCGATGGTTGTTTTGCGCCCAACACGCTGGTTTTAATGGCGGATGGAACGTCGAAACCGATCTCGGCAATCAAGCCAAAGGATTTGCTTCGCAGCGGTGAACTTTCGGGAAACGTTGCCGTGGTGAAAGACGTTTATTCGCTGGATTCCGCGAGGGTTCATGAGCTTCGCCTAACCGGTCCCCGCAACCATGTTCTGACCGATTTGATTGCCACAGAAGAGCACCTGGTGTGGGTGGATGGCCGAGGTTGGACGGCCGTGGGCAACCTCAAGGCCGGAGATTGGTTGTTTAATTCGCAGGGCAGCCGCGTGCAAGTCACGGCCAACCAATTAATCCCGGGCAAAATGCAGGTTTACACCCTGAAACTGGCGGGTGACGTCGCCTTTTATGCCGATGAGGTGCTGGTTCATGATTTATGCGGACCAGCGCCGTCGCTCGCGGTGGTCAAAACGGCGAAGGTGGTAAAATGAGCCGGCGTTTCGAATTAAGAACAACCGTGGGTCTGGCTGCTTTGCTGCTGGCCGTGGCCGCGCCCGCGCAGCAGCAGCAGTCAGGTGTCTGTGCGCCGGTCAAAATTCAAATTTTGCAGCAACTGACCCTGGAGCGGGTCGGGTTTTTGGCCACGCTTACAATCACGGACAACACCGCGAATAATCCGATCACTGATTTTGCCGCCAATCTGACTTTTGAAAATCCGCTGCTTTCCACCAATGGCGTAAACGATTCCTCCAGCCAGTTCTTTGTCCAACCGCCGACGTTTCAAAATATTCAAAGTGTCAACGGGGGCGGAGTTATTCAACCAGGCCAGACAGCCACGATAAGCTGGTTCATTATTCCCACGGTTAGTTCTGGCGGCACCAGTCCGAACGGCGTGCGTTACAATGTGGGAGCCTCCTTGAGCGGCAGTGTCAACGGCGTGCAAATCCCGGCGTCCTCATTGCAGGCCATTCCGGCTCAGATTACCGTGGCGCCCGACGCGCAGCTTCAAATCACCTACTTTACGCCGCGTGATACCATCGGGATTGATCCCTACACGGGGCAGGGCAGTCCTATTCCGTTCACCTTTGGAGTTCTCGTCCAGAATGTCGGTTACGGCACAGCCAAAAGCGTCATTATCAATTCGCAGCAGCCACAGATCGCCGCCAATGTGCAGAACCTGCCGTTGGTGGCCCAACTCCTGGGCACGCGCGTGAATGATTCGGCGCTCTCCAACGCGAACCTGACTTTGAACCTGGGCGACCTCAATCCCGGACAGACCTCCAAGGGCGCCTGGGACATGATCACCGCGATTTCCGGCACGTTTCTCTCGGTCAACGCGACTTACACCCACTCCACCGCCCTGGGTGGTCAGGAAACTTCCTTAATCAAATCGGTCAACGCGTATCTTTTTTCCCACGAGGTGCTCGACGATCAACCCGGACGCGATGGGATCCGGGACTTTTTGGCGGACACAAGCAGCAACTTGGATGCGATAAAAAATCTAATTCCCGACACGCTCTACGAAAGCCAGGGCGGAGTGTACCCGGTGAATTTCCTGACCAACGCCGTCGTGGTCGGCTCGGGGAATCCAGTTCAGGTGAATCTGAATGCCAACCTGTCGGGTTGGGGCTACCTGCGACTCAACGACCCCGGCCAAGCCAAATTGCCCATCGCGAGCGTCGTGCGTTCGGATGGCAAGGTGTTGAACACCAATAATTATTGGACCAACATCCACTACGAGCCCGTCAGCAACGCAAAGGACACCTACCTGAACATTTTGGATCTGGTGAACCAGGGTGCGTACTCCTACACAGTGACCTATACCAATATCGTCAACACCTCGAATCCGCCCGTGACGACCCTGATGTTTGCCGGCCCTGCCACCTTCACCAATGGGTCATACATTATCACGCCCGCAACGCAGATGTATTTCATTTCCCAAGACGCGGTGCCGGTGACCGTCTATTATAGTCTGAACAGCGGCGCATTCCAGCCGGCCTTCCCGTTCACGCTCGGCAACCCGGGCCAGTATCTGGTGACCTATTATGGGACCGATGCCAGCGGCAACCGCGAAACAAACCATGTCGCCACGCTGGTGGTGGCCGGATCAGGCTCCTTGGGTTTTGCCAGTGTCACGGTGCCGCCACAGCCCATCTTTGCGCCGGGCAATGCCCTTTCCGTTCGTCCCGGGAGTATTCCCATCTCGTTTCAGGCTCTGGCCAACCCGACGCCGGTTAATGCCCGAATTGATATCTTTCAAGGGGTCGTGGGCTGGGCGACGGTAGCGAATGTCCCTTCCTCACCCACGGCCGCCACCTCGGCCGCATTGACAATCGGCGGCAGCCAGGTGGACTTCTACATTTACCAGGTGAACGGCAATGCCTGGAGCGCCGAGCAACCCGTCGGCTCGCCGCTCACCTTGACCGGTCTGGCACCGGGAACCAATACCGTAGCCGTCCTGGGCCGCTCGCAGTATGGAACCTATCTCAACCCCTCGAACGCGGTGAGCGTAAGCTGGGTGGTAAGCCCGGCGGCGCCGGCGACCACGATCACGGGCACTCCGGCGACTCCCGCAATTGGCAATACGGCCCAGTTGATGGTGGCCGGCGCGGGCATGACGGACTATCGCTGGACGCTGAACAACAGCTTCTACCAGGCGGGGATCGGCGTGGCGAACCCCATCATCCTCAGCAACCTCGCCAGCGGGCTGAATGTGGTGGGAGTGCTCGGCGGAACCAACGGCGTGGATCAGCCCACCAACAATCCGACGACCGCCGCCTGGACCGTCAACCCGATCTACGGTTACGATCTGAGCGCGCTCACGAAAGTGGACAGTGTTGCCTTCACCAACGTTGGCTCCGGCCAGGTCAGTTTCAACTGGAGCGGACAGAGCGCGGGCGGGGTGGTCCAGCCGCCGGGCTGGTATACCGTGCGGGTGACGCTGACCGACACTCTGGGCCACACCAACTTCACCACGGCATTGGCACAAATTGGCGCCTTGTCCGGGACCAACCTCGTGCTCGCCAATTTCAATCGCGGGCCGCAAAATCCCTACGCGCGCGGCCGCTGGGCGGTATGGCAGGACCAGAGCGACGGCAATTGGGAGATTTACGCCCAGGATGTCACCTCCAGCAACGGTCCCATTACCAAGGTGACGAGCGCCCCGCTGAGCCAGCAAAACCCCCGGACCGACGGCCGCTACGTGGTGTGGCAGGCGCAGCAGGCCAACGGCAACTGGGACTTGTACTATGATGATTTAACCAGCGGCAACGGCCCGCAAGCGTTGACCAGCACCTCGAAACTGGATGAAATCAATCCCGCCATTTGCTGGCCGTGGGTGGTATGCCAGGTCCGCGGCACCGGCAGCAACAGCGCGCCGTGGCAACTTTTCGCCTATAACCTGGCCAACTCGAACAAGTTTGCGGTTTCGGTTTCGACCCAGGATGAGCTTAATCCAGATGTCCAGGCCGGGCGCGTGGTATGGCAGGATTTCCGGGACCCAGGCCCGGGCGAAATCTATTTCTTCGATTTGGAGAACTCCATTTTGCGCCGCATCACCACCAACGCCTTCGGCCAATATCATCCCGTGATCTATGACCACTGGATCGCCTGGACGGACAACCGCAACGGGGAGCTGGATATCTACGGCTTTGATTTGCTGCGCAATCGCGAAATTCAGATCACCGCGACGCCGGAAAACGAAAGCCAGCCTTATCTCAATGGTCCCTGGCTTCTCTGCACGGAGGATTCGCTGGGGCTTCAAACCGGCAATGCGCGGCTGATCCATCTGCCCAGCCTGCTGGCCGTTCCCGTGACCCGCACGGCCAGCCCCAAGAGCTCTCCCACGCTGGCCGACGGTTGGGCTGTCTGGCAGGAAACGCCCACCAACCAATCCCGGATTGCGGCCGCGGCCCTGCCGTCTTTGCAGGCGGTCTTCAATAACCAGAATGTCGTGGCGGTGACCCCCGCCATGGTCGCTTACGCGCAGAATGCCTACGGCCTGTTGTCGCTCTGGGGCAGCAACGGCGTCCAGCAGTTAACGGTCTATACTTCCCTCGTGCCGCAGGTCACCAGTCAAACCGCTTCCTTGACCAATGGTTTGCCCTCCGGTCCCAACTTCAACCTGGTTGCGGGCACATTCCTGTGGGTGCGGTTCAACCGCGAACAAGTGCTGGATTTGGGTGTCAACAATCGTTCGGCGCTCAATCTGGTCGCGGGGGCCAATGTCTTTGGCTACACCGGTTTCCCGGATTCGTACAGCGCCTATCAGCTTCTCCGCCAGATCGGTTTGAACACGGCCGTGTCCGTCCGCATGCTCGATGCCGAATCGGGCCGCTGGCTGGTGGCGGAAGTCCAGGGCGCCAGTTTGGTGGGGAATGATTTTCCGATTCCCAATGTCGCTGTGCTGATGGTGAGCGTGACCGGTCCAGTGAACCAATTCATTCCGCAATCCCAGTAAAACTTATGCGCCGCAATCTCTTGACACTGGCCCTGGCAATCTCCGGGTTCGCTCTTTGGCTGGCCGGCGCCTCGGTGGCCGGAGGCATCACCGTGAGCGAGTTCCAGAAGGAACTGGCCGCGAGCAGCAAGCTCACGGTGATCGATGTGCGCACCACCTCCCAGTATAGCCGCGGTCACATTCCGGGGGCCATCAACGTTCCTGCTTCCCTTTGCGCGCAAAAGAAACTGCCGCCTTTGGGCAGGGTGCTGGTGTGTGACGCCGGGTTGGGCCGCGATGCCGCCGATCAGGCGGCGGCGGCTTTAGCCGCAAAGCCAGGAATCACCGTGGAGATTCTGGAAGGGGGATTTGCCGCGTGGGAGTGCGCCCATGCCGCCACCACCAGAGCCCCGGGGATGAAGCCGGAGGCACTGAATTATATCACCTATGAGCAATTGAAAGCCGCCAAGGCCGGCGATCTGGTCCTGGTGGACTTGCGCCATCCGGCTTCACCCAAGCAGGACCCAACGGCGGCCAACGCGGCGGCCCAAGCGCCCGAACCGCTCACGGATTTAAGCCGTGAGTTCCCGGGTCTGCCCCTCACGCAATCGCCCTTCGCGGCGCAGCCGAATCTGAAGGCTGCCGGCGCCGGTTCCGCCACCCCGCCTTTGCTGGTTCTGATCGACAACGGCGACGGTAAGGCGCAGGAGTTGGCCCGGACGCTCAAGGCCAATAGTGTCAAACGCTATGCGATACTTGCCGGCGGGGAGCTGATTTTGTCGCGCCACGGACAACGTGGGCTGCAGCGGAGCGGCCCTTCGTGGCAGCCGCCAGGTCCGTCTTCAGCGGCTAAAGCAGCAGCCAATTAAGGAGTTCATGAGCAAAGCTAAGCTCAATTTCAAACCGCCGACGGAACGCCTCCTGTTCGCGTGGCGGCTCGCCCTGGCGTGTCTGGCGTGGGCCGCTGGTTCCGCCACCGCCCAGATCAACATTTCGAATGTGGCGGCGGTCAATATCACCCCCAGCAGTTTTTCACTGGTCTGGTCCGGTTCCTCGGCCAGCAAATCGCCGGGGACGCCCGCGATTTCAGTTTTTGCGGATTCCGCCGGCGTTGCCAACCTGGCGGGTCAATTGGGAATCGACTTCTTTCCGCTCCACACCGGCAACCCGGCATTGACCAATTCCTATGATCGCCGCCTGGACCAGGCGGCGTTGCGCCAGAAGACGAGCAGTCAGGGATTGGTCGAGGTGCGGGTGTCGGGATGCGCCCCCAACACGACCTACTATTACCAGTTGCAGGAAACCGATGCGCAAGGGCATCGGACCATCTGGCCCTCCGCAGGACCGTTGCCGGCGGTGACGACGGCGGTGGCAAACGACTTTGTCATCCAGTCTCTGCAGTTGGTTTTGGATGTGCCCGGCGTCGATCCCTCCGGATCCATTGTGATCTTGTCGAGCGGCAATACGCCCAGCCTCTTGGCGGCCGTGGTCGGGGATGGGGCGGGCATCAACCAGGCTTATTTCAATTTAAGCGATCTGCTGGACGCTTCGGGCGGCACCAATTTCCTGCCGGTGGGAACACAGCAGTTCACGGCCATGGTGCTGAGTGCTTCAAACTTCGTGTCACAAACCTACAGCTTGGATTTTTCCACCAACTTCGTGGTCGGCGCCGGCACGCAGTTCTCCTTCGGCTCCTTCCTGGCGCTCAGCCTGGGGTCGAGCGCGGTCCTGGCCGGTCAGGGGGGGAGCATTCCCATCACCTTGGAGGCGGCGACCTTCCTGGCCAGTCTCTCATTCACGTTGAGCCTGCCGACCAATCGGTTCGGCAGTCTTTCCCTCCAGGCGCTGGTTCCGCAGTTGGCTTCCGCGTCCCTTCATCCACTCGGGCCCAACACGCTCCTGGTGGCGCTCGGGGCCGGGCCGGGCCAGAACCTGCTGGGCAACCAGCAGATTGCGCAATTAAACTTCGTAGCGGCCTCAAATCAAACTTCGGCTTTCGTTCCGCTGACGCCGCAGACGTTGCAGGGAACCAACACCGACGGCTCGGTGGTGAGCCAGACGGTCGCGCAGCCCGGACGCCTGGTGATTGTCGGCCAGCAAGCGTTGCTGGAAGCGTTGCGCACCTCGGGCGGAGCGCGCAGCCTGGCGCTCTACGGCCGTCCCGGGGCCAGTTACCAGATCCAGTATTCGACTGATCTTTCCAAAGCGGCGAATTGGACCGGCCTGATGCGCGTGCCCATGACGAGCATCATGGAGGTGTTCCCGCTGGACAGCACTCCGCCGGCGGCGTTTTACCGCGCATATGAATTCACCAGCCCGACGCCTTTTCTCGACATCGGGCGGCCCGTGAACGGGAACGTCACCATCGTGCTTTACGGATCCCCCTGGCTGGCCTACGAAGTGGATTACACCAAGAGCCTGAGTTTCCCAATCATCTGGCACCTGCTGGGCCGCCTGCCCTTCACCGGCTCGTTCCAGATCCTCAAGGTCAATTCGAACGGGCCGATGGCTTTCTACCGGGCGCACACCCTCAACGCCGACCCGCCTAG
>OCTA010002567.1_pt1 | contig 16416 bp, 11 predicted proteins | sample 1538991 | NCBI WGS metagenome assembly OCTA01 (sample SAMEA3539302, study PRJEB22396) | soil metagenome | biome: tundra; feature: field; material: soil | place: USA | collected 2010-05 | depth 0.15 m | reverse complement strand
GGGCGGGCGGCCCGAGGAGCTGCCACGCGGCATCCCCGGGATCAACCGGTACACCGACGTCAAGGGCCTGCCGGAATTGCGCGACGCGATCGTGGAGCGGATGCGGTCGCGGACGGGCGCGAGCCTCGCGCGCGCGAACGTGCTCGTGACGGGCGGGGCGACCGCGGGTCTCATGGCCGCGGTCGGCGCGCTCGTGTCGCCCGGCGAGGAGGTGCTTCTCCTGGCGCCGCGCTGGCCGCTCATCGAGGGGCACGTGCGCATGGCGGGCGCGACGCCGGTCGAGGTGCCGTTTTTCCTCGGCGATCTTTCGCCGGCGAGTGCCGTCGCGGCCGTCGAGGCGCATGCCACCGAGAAGACGGTCGCGCTCTACGTCAACACGCCCAACAACCCCACGGGCCGCCTGATTCCACGCGCGACGCTCGCCGCGCTCGTGGACTGGGCCGGCCGGCGCGACGTGTGGATCTTCGCGGACGAGGTCTACGAGGACTATGCATATGCGGGAGAGCACGCCTCGACGCTCGCGCTCGCGCCCGGGCGAACGGTCGCCGCGCACTCTCTGTCGAAGGCGTACGGCCTCGCGGGCGCGCGCTGCGGCTGGCTCGCCGGGCCCGAAGGCGCGCTCGAGGAGATCGTGAAGTTCGGGGCCCATACGATCTACAGCGCGCCGACGGCCTCGCAGCACGCTGCCCTCCGGATTCTTGCGGGCGCGGGCGACGCCTGGGTCGATGAGGCGCGCGCCGAGTACCGAGCCACGGGAACGGAGGCCGCCCGCCGGCTCGGCGTTCCAGCGCCCGAAGGGGGCTCGTTCCTCCTCGTGGACGCCGCGGGAGCCCTTGACGCTCGCGGTCTTCTGGGCCTTCTAGAGGACTGTGCGGACGAAGGTCTCTTCCTCGCGCCCGGTCCGAGCTTCGGGCCGTTCCCGACGCACGTCAGGATCTGTTTCACGGCGGTTCCGCCGGAGACGGCGCTCAGGGGCGTGGACATCCTGGCGAGACACCTTAGGCGCTGACCCGCCGCGCCCTGCCCTCCCGCTATCTCATTCTAAGAGAATATTTTCCATCGATCTGCGTTGTGCTCGCTCATATCCGGGAATAGCGTTCTATCAGCCGTCGTTATCGGGGCATGTCGGAAACTCTGACTCTCCCAGTTCTCCCTCTCCGAAACGCCGTCCTCCTTCCCGGCGTCAGCTTCCCGATCGCCGCGGGACGCGCCGGAACGCTCCGCGCCATCGAGCAGGCCGTGCGGCAGCCCGACGCCCTCATCTTCGCCGTGACTCAGCGCGCGGACGTGGAGCACGTCACGCCCGAGGGGCTTTACACGATCGGCACGGTCGCGAGCGTCGGCTCCGTCCAGCGCGGACCCGGCGGCATGCGCCTGCTGCTCGAGGGGAAGCGGCGCGGAATCGCGATGCGGGTTCTCGAGAAAAAGGGCGGCATGCTCGAGGCCGTCGTCCTGGAGGCCCACGAGATGGAGCCCGCGGACTCCAAGGACCCCCTTTTCTCCGCCCTGTACAAGGAAGCGCGTGAACGCGCCGCCGAGCTGGGCGCGAGGATGGGGCTGCCCGACGAAGCCGTGGAACAGTTTCTCGCGCAGGTCGACGAGCCCGGCCGCCTCGCGGACCTCGTGGCGGGCTACATCGACATCCCGACGCCCGAACGGCAGCAGCTTCTCGAGACGCTCTCCGTCGAGGACCGTCTCCGCCGCGTGCTCGTTCACATCCAGCGGCAGATCAGCGTCCTCTCGGCGCAGGAGGACATCCAGTCGAAGGTGAAAGAGCAGATCGGCGACCGCCAGCGCGAGATGCTGCTGCGCGAGCAGCTTCGGGCGATCCAGAAGGAGCTCGGAGAAGGCGAAGGCAAGGACGCCACGGACCTCGAGGAGCTGAAAAAGAAGCTCGCGGCGCACCCGCTGCTGGAGGACGTGCGCAAGGAAGTCGACCGCGAGCTGTCGCGGCTCGAGCGCATCGGGCGCGAGTCGATGGAGTCGCAGGTCATCCGGACGTTCCTCGAGACCGTGGCCGAGCTTCCCTGGGGCGTGCGCAGCGACGAGAAGCTGGACGTCGTCGAAGCGGCGCGCGTTCTCGACGAGGACCACTATGCGCTCTCGGACGTGAAGGACCGCATCCTCGAGTTCCTCGCGGTGCGCCAGATGCGCGCGAAGGCCGAGAGCGCCGCGGCGACCCCGCCGGCCGAGGGCGCCGAGCCCGCAGCGAAAAAGGACGCCTCTTCCGGCAAGGGGCGGATCCTTCTCTTTGTCGGCCCTCCCGGCGTCGGGAAGACCTCGATCGCGAAGTCCATCGCGCGCGCGATGGGTCGCAAGTACGTCCGCATCTCGCTCGGCGGCGCGCGCGACGAAGCCGACATCCGCGGCCACCGGCGCACATACGTCGGCGCGATGCCCGGCCGCATAGTCCAGGGCCTGAAGCAGGCCGGGACGAAGAACCCCGTCTTCCTCCTCGACGAGGTCGACAAGCTGGGCGTGTCCTTCCAGGGCGACCCCGCGAGCGCCCTCCTCGAGGTGCTCGATCCGGCGCAGAACGACTCGTTCACGGACCACTACCTCGGCGTTCCGTTCGACCTCTCCGAAGTCCTCTTCATCGCGACGGCGAACCTCCTCGCGGGCATTCCGGCGCCGCTCCTCGACCGGCTCGAGGTCGTCGAATTCGCCGGCTACACCGAGAACGAGAAGCTCGCGATCGCGCGGCAGTACCTCGTCCCGCGCCAGCTCTCCGAGAGCGGCCTGGCGGCGGGCCAGCTCACGCTGACCGACGGTGCGATCGCCGAGGTCATCACGAGCTACACGCGGGAAGCGGGCGTGCGGCAGCTCGAGCGCGAGCTCGGGAAGCTCTCGCGAAAAGTCGTGCGGCGGATCGCGGCCGGAGAGATCGCGAGCCTCGCCGTCGACCAGTCGGACGTCTTTCCGATTCTGGGCAAGAAACGAGTTCACCCGGAGAAGAAGATCGTGGCCGACCAGGTCGGTCTCGCGACGGGCATGTACTACACACCCGCCGGCGGCGACATCATGTTCGTCGAGGCGATGCTCATGAGGGGCAAGGGCGAGGTCGTCCTGACGGGGCAGCTCGGCGACGTCATGAAGGAGTCGGCGCGCGCCGCCTGGACGTACGCCCGCTCACATGCGTCCGTGCTCGGCATCCCCGACAACGCGTTCGAGCGCGACCTGCACATCCACGTGCCCGCCGGCGCGATCCCGAAAGACGGCCCCTCGGCGGGTATCGCGATGGCGACCGCAATCGTGTCGGCGCTCTCGGGGGTTCCGGCGCGCCATGATCTCGCGATGACGGGCGAGATCACGCTCTCGGGCCGCGTCCTTCCGATCGGCGGCCTCAAGGAAAAAGTCCTCGGCGCCGTGCGCGCGGGTATTCGCACGGTCGTCCTGCCGAAAGACAACGAACCGGATCTCGCCGACCTGCCGAAGGAGGTGCGCGCGCTGCTCGACGTGCACCCTGTCGACGATCTCGGCGCGGCGCTCGCGGTCACGCTGCGCGGTGCGAAGCTCTCGGGCGGGCTCCTCCTCCTGCACGGGGACGGCCCGACGCCGCGGGCGGGCGCCGTGTCGAACTGAGGCGGTCGGCTCGAGCGCGCGCGGCCGGGGAGCGGTCCGCCTACGCCTCGAGAACGATGTCGAACCGCTCGTGGTGCAGGTGCTCGTCGCTCTGGACGTGGACGGGCATGCCGATCTGTTCCTCGAGCTCTTCAACGAGACGGCGCTCCTCGCCCACGAGCGCGCGGTAGATCTCGGGGTGGACGCGCAGGACGAGCGAGTGCGCCTCCCCGACCTCGACGCGCTTCAGGATCTCGCGGCGGATCTCGAGGACGATCGTCGGAACGCTCTTCGTGCGGCCTGAGCCCGCGCAATAGGGGCACGGCATCGTGAGCGCGCGTTCGAGGCTCTGGCGCTGCCTCTTCCGCGTAATCTCGACGAGGCCGAACTCCGACACGGGGAGCATCCGGTTCTTCGAGCGGTCCTTCTTCAGCTCGGCCTCGAGCGCGGTGACGAGCTCCTTGCGGTGCTCCTCCTCCTCCATGTCGATGAAGTCCACGACGAGGAGGCCGCCGAGGTCGCGCAGCCGGATCTGCCGGACGATCTCCTGCACGGCTTCGAGGTTCGTCTTCACGACCGTGTCCTCGAGACGCGTTTTGCCGACGAACTTGCCCGTGTTCACGTCGATCGCGACGAGCGCTTCGGTCTGGTTGATGACGATGTAGCCGCCCGACTTCAACCAGACCTTCGACTTGAGCGCGTTCTCGATCTCGGCGTCGACGCCGTACTCCTCGAAAAGCGGCGCGGACTTGCGGAAGAGCTTGACCTTCGAGACGAGCACGGGCTGCACCTGGTCGAGGAACTCGACGATGCGCTGGTACTCCTCGTCGTCGTCCACCCAGAGCGTCGCGAAGTCCGAGCCGAAGACGTCCCGCGCGGCGCGGAGGGTGAGGTCGAGGTCGCGGTGGAGGAGCGTCGGCGCTCCTGCGCGCTCGCCCTTCTTGCGGATCTGCTCCCAGAGCTTCGTGAGATAGCGGCGGTCGGCCGCGAACTCCTCCGGCGCGCGCCCTTCGCCCGCCGTGCGCACGATGTACCCGCCGGGGCCCTTCTTGAGGTTCGTGAGGATGTCCTTGAGGCGGTTCCTCTCGTCCTCGTTCTCGATGCGCCGCGAGACTCCGACGTGATCGATCGTGGGCATGTAGACGAGCGTGCGGCCCGGGAGCGTGACGTGCGTCGTGACGCGCACGCCTTTGTGCGCGATCTGGTCTTTCGTGACCTGCACGACCAGCTCCTGACCCTCCCGGAGAAGCTCGTCGATCGACGGGAGGATCGGCCTCGGCGGCGCCTCGCCGTCGGCCGCTCCGGGCGCGCCCTCGGCCGGCACGGGAAGCGCCTCGAGCGTCGCCGCGGCGCCGCCGCTCCCGAAGGCGTCGAAGTCGTCCACTTCCTCGCCGACGTCGGCCACGTAGAGAAAGGCATCCTTCTCGAGCCCGATGTCCACGAAGGCCGACTGCATCCCCGGCAGGACGCGCGTCACGCGCCCCTTGTAGATGTTCCCGACCGTGCCGCGCTGCCTTCGGCGCTCGATCTGCACCTCGGCCACACGCCCTTCCTCGAGGACGGCGATGCGCGTCTCGCGGTCGCTGGCGGAGACGAGAAGCTCTTTCGGCACGCGGGGAGTCTAACCTCGGCCACCGGGGGACACGGCATCACACGTTGACGTAGCGGCGGTAGGCGACGGAGAGAATCAGTCCCACCATGCACCACGTCGCGACGAGCGAGGACCCGCCATACGAGACGAACGGCAGCGTAATGCCGGTCGTGGGCATGACGCCGACGTTCATCGCGACGTTCACGAGCGCCTGGGCCGCGATGTTGAGGATGAGGAGCAGGACGAGCATCGCCCCGCCGCGGTCGCGCGCGTCGCGCGCGAGCGCGAGCGCCCGCGCGATGAGGAAGCCGTAAAGCGCGAGGAAGATCGCGACGCCCGCGAACCCCCACTCCTCGGCAAGGGCCGCGAAGATGAAGTCCGTGTGCCGCACGGGGAGGAAGCCGAGCCGGCTCTGCGTGCCGCGCTTCCAGCCCTTGCCGAGAATGCCGCCGGAGCCGATCGCGATCCGCGCCTGCCGTACCTGGTAGCCGGCACCGCGCGCCGCGAGGTTCGGGTCGAGGAACGTGCGGATCCGGTCCTTCTGGTAATCCTTCAGGAGGAACCACGAGCCGCCGATCGCGAGCGACCCGCCCACGATGAGGACGGCCCACCAGCGCCCCGGGATTCCGCCGAAGAAGAGGGCCGCGGCGAGAAAAGGCAGGTACGTGAGCGCGAGGCCCAGATCCGGCTGAAGGAGGACGAGGACGATCGGCACGCCGATGGCCGCGCCGATCGCGGCGATCGTGCGCGGACGCAGGAGCGCGCGGTCGTCGTTCTCGAGGATCCACGCGAGGAGAAGCGCGATCGAGATGCGCGCGAACTCCGAAGGCTGGAGCTGGAAGCCGCTGCCCATCTTGAGCCACGACTTCGCCCCGGCAATCCGCTTGCCGAAGATCGGGAGCAGGAGAAGCACGAGGAGCGTGAATCCGTAAAGACCCGGCGAGTACTGCAGGAGGATGCGGTAGTCGATCGCGAGGAGGACGCCGGCGGCGATGAGGCCGAGGACCGCGAAAAAAATCTGCTTGCCGGCGAGATCTCCGCGCGGAGTTCCCGCGGTCGTCGAGACGACCATCGCGATGCCGATCGCCGTGAGGGTGAGCGCGAGAAAGAGAATGCGCAGGTCGATCCGCCGGGGGAGGATCTCGGCCAGCCGCGACATCGCTCAGTTCACCCGCGCTCTTGCGGGGCCCACCGGGCGCGCGGCGAGCGCCGCGAGCAGCGCGGGCGTCCCGCCGCGGCTCTTGGCGACCCAGTACTCCGCGAGGCGCGCCGCGAGCGGAGCGGCGGCCGACGCTCCGTGCTCGCCGTGCTCCACGAAGACGACGGCGACGATCTTCGGGTCGTCCCGTGGCGCGAAGCTCGCGAACCAGCCGTGATCGCGCAGCTCCATGGGAAGGAGGTGGCCCTTCCTCGCTTCCTTTTGTCCGACGACCTGAACGGAGCCGGTCTTGCCGCAGAGATCGAGGCCGGGCACGCGCGAGACGTACGCGGTGCCGCCGGGCATGTTCACGACACGCCAGAGGCCCTCGACGATCGCCTCGCGCGCGCCGGGAGGGTACGGGATCGACTCCTTGGACTCGGGGCGATAGACGAAGCGCTCGCCCGTGCGCATGTTCTCGCCGATGTGAAAGAGGTGCGGCGTCGGAAGGGCTCCGTCCGCGTTCGCGATGCCGGACATGCCGCGCGCGATCTGCAGCGCGGTCACGAGGACGGGCCCCTGGCCGATCGCGACGGAGATCGTCTCGCCGAGATACCACGGATGCTTGCGCGCCGCGAGGCTCCAGGCCGGCGAAGGAACGATGCCGCTCTTTTCATTGGCAAGATCGATGCCGGTCGGGCGCCCGAAGCCGAAGAGCCCTGCCGACTCGGCGATCGCGTCGATCCCGAGCCGCTTGCCCATCGTGTAGAAGTACGTATCGCACGAGACCTGAAGAGCCGTCGTGAGGTCCACGGATCCGTGATGACCGTGGCAGCGGAAGAAGCGCCCGTAGAACGTGGCGCCGCCCGGACAAAACACGCGCTCTTTGGGGTCGATGCCGTGCGTGAGGATCGCGTAAGCCATGTAAGGTTTCCAAATGGATCCCGGCGAGTACATGTTCTGCAGCGCGCGGTTGTTGAGCGGGTGATCCGGGTCCGCCACGATGTCTTCCCATTCGGGACGGCTCACGCGCTTGGTGAAGAAGTTCGGGTCGTACGCGGGAGCGGAAAGAAGCGCGAGGATCTCGCCCGTCTTCGGGTCGAGCGCCACGGCCGAGCCGACCTTGTCGGCGAAATAGTCCTCGGCGATCTTCTGGAGAGAGAGGTCGATCGTGAGACGCAACGTGTTCCCGGGCAGCGGCGACTCGTGTCCGGACTCGCCGACCTCGCGTCCGAACGAATCGATGACGTAGGTGCGCGAGCCCGAGAGCCCAGCGAGAAGGTCCTGATACGTCGCCTCGACGCCCTGCTGACCGATGCCTTCGCCGGGGCGCGGAGGATTCGTGTCGAGGGGGCGCGCCTTCGCGCGCGCGGCCACCTGCTCGGCCGTGGCCTCGCCGAGGTGGCCCAGGAGATGAGCCGCGGCGGTGCCCTGCGTGTACACCCGGCGCTCGGTCTTCTGGACGACGAGCTCCGGATGCTCGAGCGAGCGCGCCTGGACGGCGCCCACCTCGGAGATCGTGAGGTTCTCCTGGAGCACGACGGGCACGAAGTCGTAGTACGAGCGGTCGCGTTCGACGCGACGCTTCAGGTCGTCGAACGGGCGGTCGAAGAGCTCGGCGACAAAGCGAAGGGAGGCGTCGAGGTCCTTCGTCTCGCGGCGGTACAGGAGGAGCGTGAAGGAGGGCTCGTTCTCGGCGAGGACGATACCGTTGCGGTCGAGGATGAAGCCTCGCGGCGCCGTCACGGGCACACGGCGCAGGCGGTTGTTCTCGGCCTGGCGCTCGTACGCCTCGCCCCGGAGCACCTGATGGACCCAGTACACGCCGGCCAGGAGGCCGATGAGAACCCACGTGCCCCGCGCGACGACGTCGATGCGCGAGAGAACAGGGCGGCGGTCTTCACGGGCGCTGGCCGGCATCAGTTCAGCCTCACGCGCCGACGCGCCTCGCGCCGCTGTTTCCAGGGCACGCGCGACGCCGCGTAGAGCAAGCCGCCGAGCAGCCCCGTCGTTGCGGCGCGCGCGGCGAGCAGCCAGGGCGCGGGTGGAAGAAAATCGCCCGTGAGCACCCAGATCAGGAACGTGAGCGTCGCCGCCTCCACGAGAACGGCGCCCATGAGGAGGCCGCCGACGGCCACGGGCTTCTCGACGACCGTGCGCGCGCCCACCGTGGCGAGGAGGTACCCGATCAGGATCTTCGAGAACGCGTGGAGCCCGAGCAGCCGGCCGGGCGCAAAGAGGCCGTCCTGGAGAAGGCCGGCCGGAAGACCGGCCAGCATCGCCGGCACGGCGGCTCCGCCGCGCGCCATGTCCGCGACGACGAGAAGGAAAAAGTCCGGAGGGGCCGGCATGTTTAGCGCGCCGAGCGCGAGCGTCGCGAGAACCGCGAGGGAAAGTCCGACCGCGACACGGAGCGGTTTCACGCGGCCCGCCTCACGCTCAGTGGCGTTCCGCCACGGAAGAGCCCGACGTGACGTCGGACTTCCTCACGGGAGGCAGGACGAAGACGAGCGACTCGCCATGAGGGTCGGCGGCGGCCGAGACCTGGATCTCCCAGAACAGCGTCTTGTTGCGGCGGACCGACGCGACGCGGCCGACCGGGAGCCCGCCGGGGTAGACGCCGTCCGTGCCCGAGGAGACGAGAGTGTCGTTCGGTTCGACGGGCTCGATCGCCGGCACGTACTCGACCGACACGCTTCCTTTTCCGTCGCCTTTCGCGACGGCCATGCGTCCGCCGCGTGTCCCGTGCGTCAGGAGCACGCCCACGGCGGCCGTGCTGTCGGAGAGAAGCTGCACGCGCGCCGTCCGCGGGCCGAGGGCGATGACACGGCCCAGGAGCCCGCCCCTCGCGAGGACGACGCCGTCGAGATGAAGGCCGTCGGACGCGCCCCGGTCGAGGAGCGCGGTGTGGAAGGGCCCGCTCGACTCCACGGCGATGAGGCGTGCGGGGATCGTGCCGGGCGGCGGCGAAGGCTGCGCGCCGAAAAGCTCGAGGAGGCGCCTCTTGTCCTCTTCGGCGTCGCGTAGGCGGAGGAGCTCGCCGTGGAGGGCGGCGACCTCGGCGGTCAGCGCGCGATTCTCGACGCGCAGCGCGCGCCGCGACATCGCCCATGTCCCGACCTCGTGGATACCCGAGCGCACGGACGTGACGAGATCGACGAACGGGGAGACGGCCGTGAGAAGCCAACCCTCGCCGACGGTGCGTCCGCCGGGCCGGCGCACCTGAAGCGACAGCGTGACGAGGCACAGCGACAGGAGCACCGCGAGAAAGATCTCCGGGCGGCGTTCGGCGAGGGTCGGGGCGGCCACGGGCGTCAGTCGAGGCTGATCTTCCGCAGGAGGTCTACGTCGGCGAGCATCGCACCGGTGCCGAGCGCGACGGAGGAGAGCGGCTCCTCGGCCGTGGTAACCGGGAGACCCGTCTCCTCGCGGAGGCGGCGGTCGAGGTTCTTGAGCATCGAGCCGCCGCCCGTCAGGACGATGCCCTTGTCCATGATGTCGGCCGACAGCTCGGGCGGCGTCTTCTCGAGGGCCACGCGCACGGCGTCGAGGATGATGCCGACCGTCTCGGCGAGGGCCTCGCGCACCTCGGCGTCCGTGAGGGTCAGCGTCTTCGGCACGCCCTCGACGAGGTCGCGCCCCTTGATCTCCATCGAGATGGGCTCGTCGAGCGGGTACGCCGAGCCGATCTCGATCTTGATGGCCTCGGCCGTGCGCTCGCCGATGAGGAGGTTGTACTTCCTCTTGATGTACTGAATGATCGCCTCGTCCATCTCGTTCGAGGCCACGCGCACGGACTTCGAATAGACGATCCCCGCGAGCGAGATCACGGCGACGTCCGTCGTGCCGCCGCCGATGTCGACGATCATGTTGCCCGTGGGCTCCGTGATGGGGAGGCCCGCGCCGATCGCGGCCGCCATCGCCTGCTCGACGATGAAAACCTCGCTCGCGCCCGCCTGCAGCGCCGAGTCCTTCACGGCGCGCTTCTCGACCTGCGTGATGTCGGACGGCACGGAAATGACGATCTTCGGCCGCACGAAGAGCGAGCGCCCGTGCGCCTTCTTGATGAAGTAGTCGAGCATCCGCTCGGTGACCTCGAAGTCGGCGATGACGCCGTCCTTCATCGGGCGGATGGCCACGATGTTGCCCGGTGTCCGGCCGAGCATGTCCTTGGCGGCGCTGCCCACGGCCTCCACCTTGTTCGTGATCTTGTTCACGGCCACGATAGAGGGCTCGCGCACGACGATCCCGCGGCCTTCCGCGAAGACGAGCGTGTTCGCTGTGCCGAGGTCGATCGCGAGATCGGAGGAGAAAATCGAGAAGAAGGAACGAAAAGCCAAGACGGGTCCTTTCACGGGTCCGGCAGCGCTGGCCGCCGCCCCCCTTTGTCAATTGCTACTGATGAGCACCGATTCCTTTTTGACCGTCTCACCGCCGGCCGTGCGCGACTTGATGACGATCGTCTGCAGGCCGTCGCCGCCCATGGAGATGACCTTCCGGAACGTACCGTCCCCACCGACATCCGCGATCTCGCCGTTGACGGTGACGGAGGCGCCGGGAGCCGTGCGCCCGACGAGCACGACGGACGAGCCGACGACGTTTGGCCTCTGCGTGATGACGAGATCGGGAGGCAGCGTGTCGATCCTCGCCTGGGAGAGCTCGCCGGATTCGACCTTGAAACGGCGGGACGCCGACCAGTCCGAAAGGGCGGGCGGATTTCCCTTTCGCAGGGAACGCACGTGCCAGAAATACGCACCCGGCTGGATCTGGGAGATGTTGATGAGAACCTCGGCCTTGCTGCGTTCGCTCGCGCCGATGTCGAGGATCGAGTCCTTGACGAAGAACCGGCTGCGCGCGATCTCGACCTCGTAGGTCGTCGCGTCCGTCACCTTCGACCAGCGCAGGCGCAGGGGATCGCGCTTCTTGAAGTCGATCTCGAGGTTGTCGTCCGGCACGGTGAGCGACGGGGACTCGGGGAGCGTCGACTTCGGCCCGATGCCGCCTTCCTTCGACGCTGCCGCGCGTTCGCGCGGCCCGAGCACGGCCGTACGCCCCGCCTTGTCGGTGAGGGTCGTCGAGCCGGCGAAGCTGCTCACGTTCGTCCGCTGCGAGTCGGTGTCCATGCCCACGCTCGCATTCGTGCCGATGTTCGCCAGGGCGGCGTCCGTCGACACGGAGGCCTTGCTCTTGTCTCCCGTGTTGACGTCCGTCGTGCCCACGACGAGCTTCACGTTCGCGCCCGAAAGGCCGCCGGCGCCGTGCACTTCGAAGAGCGTCTCGGGCCGGATGCGGTACATCGTCCCGTCGTTCCAGAGCACCTCGGCGGTGCCGTTCGGGCCTGTCTTGATGAAGTCGCCCTCACCGACGCTCGTGTTGGGTTTGAGGCTCTCCCACGTGTTGCGGTTCGCCTTCTGGATCGTGACGTCGCCCGCGGTGTCGACGACGTTCGCATTGCTCTTCATGCTCGCGCCCGCGATGATCTTCAGCGCGCGCGACTTCACCTCGACGGCCGTCCGCGTGGCCTTCTCGTTCGAGCCCGCCGCGAGGTCCTTGCGCGCCTCGCCGAGCATCTCCTCGGCGGAAGCGATCTCCTTGCCGAGCAACGCCGCGTCCTTCTGCTGCCGCGCGCGGACGAGCGCGTCGTCGGCCTCGGCGATCGCCTGCTTTGCGCGGACGGCGGTCTCGTCGCGTTTCAGGAAGAAGAAGATGCCGCCCGCGATCGCCCCGGCGAGGACGAGAATGCCGATCAGGATCCGAACGAGCGTCTGGGTGGAGACGTAATACCATTCGAGCTGGGATTCCAGGTTGCTCCGGGACTTCTTGGGCATAACGCTCGTTTCTGGAAACCCTTACAGCAAAGCTTCTTATAGCATGCCAGGCGTCTGGCATGCCCTCCTTACGCGGCCTGGCCGCACTAACTTTACCGCCGTTTGCCTCTGGGGTATCGTCTTCGATTCCTTCGGGCCCCGTGGCGCGCGTGCGCCCCGGACGCGTCCGGTTTCGGAGAACAAAATGCTCAAGGCGCTGCGCGAGAACTTCAAGCACCTCCAATGGATACTCTGGGCGGTCATCGCCGTCTTCGTGATCTTCGTCTTCGCCGACTGGGGGATGGGTTCCCAGCGCGGCGGAGCCGGCGATGCGGCGCTCGCGGCGAAGGCCGGTGACATCCGGATCACGACCGCCGAGTTCCAGAGGGAATACGCCTTCGCCGAGGATCGCTACCGGCAAGCGTATGGCAAGAACTTCAGCCCCGAGCTCGCGCGGGCGATGAACCTGCCCGAGCAGGTCCTCAACTCCCTCATCGACCGCCGCCTGTTCCGCGAGGAGGCCGAGCGGCTGCACCTCAAGGTGACCGACGACGAGCTCACGCAGCACGTTCTCGGCATCAAGGACCCGCAGAGCGGCAAGGCGCTTTTCGCGAAGGACGGGGCCTTCGTCGGCGACGCGGCATACCGCCGCATCCTCGCGGCGAATCACCTGGTGCCGCAAGGCTTCGAGGAGCAGCAGCGCGAGCAGATCCTCCTCGAGAAGCTGAACCGGTTCTTCACGGAGTCCGTCGTCGTGTCCGACGACGAGGTGAAATCCGAGTTCGAGAAAAAGAACGTCAAAGCGAAGGTCGCCTGGGCGCTCCTGCCCGTCGTCTCGGTTGCGCAGGCACCCGTCTCCGACACGGAGGCCGAGGCATTCTTCAAGACGAACCCGACGCCATACATGCAGCCCGAGAAGCGCAGGGCCAAGTATCTGCTCGTCGAGACGGCGAAGATCAAGCCCACGATCCAGGTCTCGGATGCCGACGTCGCGGCCGACTACTCCTCCAATGCGGAGACCTACCGCAAGGGCGAGGAAGTGCACGCGCGCCACATCCTGTACAAGGCCGAGGCGGCGAACGACGCCTCGCAGAAGGCGAGGGCGGAGGCCGCGGTGCGCCGGCTCAAGGGCGGCGCGGCCTTCGCGGCGCTCGCGAAGGCCGAATCGGACGACCCCGGCTCGAAGGCGAACGGCGGCGACCTCGGCTCGTTCCCGAGGGGCCGCATGGTGAAGGAGTTCGAGGACGCGGCGTTCTCCGCGAAGGAGAGGGAGATCGTCGGGCCCGTGAAAAGCTCGTTCGGGTACCACGTCATCCAGGTGCTCGAGAAGACGGGCGAGCGCGTCCAGCCGCTCTTCGAGGTCTCGGCGGGCATACGCGCGCGCCTGCAGGACGACCGCGCGCGCGATGAGGCCAAACGCCTCGCCACGGGCCTCGCCGAGAAGGTCGCGAAGATGGGCAAGCCGTCCGACGACGATCTGCGCAAGCTCGCCGGCGGCGGCGTGACGTTCAACGAGACGGAGCTCCTCTCGCGGACGGACGCGCCCCAGGGCATCGGCTTCAACCCGCAGTTCAGCGAGAAGCTGTTCTCTCTCAAGGAGGGAGAGGCGGCCGCGGCCCCGGTCTCCACCGCGCGCGGCGAGGCCATCATCAAGCTCGTCGAGATCAAAAAGCCCGGCCTCCCGGCATTCGCCGAGGTCAAGGCGCGTGTCATCGCCGACATCCAGAAGAAAAGGCAGGACGAGGCGACGCTCGCGTCGCTCAGGCAGGCGATGGCCGCGAACGCGACGCTCGAAGGCATCGCAAAGAAGCTGAACCTCAAGATCGAGACGCCTGACGCGTTCGGGAAGGGCGGCCCGATCCCCGGGCTCGGCGCGCCGAAAGCCGTTCTCGACGCCGTGTTCGCCGCGAAGCCGGGCGAGCTGAAGGGCCCCATCGCCGTGGCGGAGCGCGGAGCGGTCGTCGTGCGCGTCGACAGCGTGACGCCGTTCGAGACGGCGGCGTTCGAGAAGGAGAAGGACACGCTGAAGGAGAGCCTGCGCGGCCAGAAATCGAACCGCCTCCTGCAGGCGCTCATCCAGAAAAAACGCTCCGATCTGAAGATCGACTTCAACCGCGAGCTCCTTTCACGGATGGGCGGCTCGAAGGCGTAGGGACGACGGACCACCGGTGATCGCCCGTCTCTCGGGGACCGTCCTCGATCTGCGCACGGACCGGCTCGTCCTCGACGTGGGCGGCGTCGGCTACGATCTCGCGATCCCGCTCGGCACGTTCTCCGCGCTCCCGCCCGTGGGCGAGAAGGCCGTCCTCCACGTCCACACGCACGTGCGCGAGGACGCGCTCTCGCTCTTCGGCTTCGCGACGCCGCAGGAAAAATACGTCTTCGAGCGCCTCATCTCGGTGTCGGGGATCGGGCCGAAGGTCGCGCTCACGGTGCTTTCCGGCCTGCCGCTGCCCGACCTCGTCCGCGCGATCGCGACGCAGAACGCTCGCGTCCTGGCAACGATCCCGGGAGTCGGCAAGAAGCTTGCCGAGCGCCTCGGCCTCGAGCTGAAGGAAAAGCTGGCGGGCTTCGGCGCGGGCGTGGGGGCCCCTTTCTCGACCGGAAAGGCCTCGGCCGTGGAGGACGCGATCGGCGCGCTCGAGAACCTCGGCTACAAGCTCGCGCAGGCCGAGCAGGCAGTGGAAAAGGCCGTCAAGGACGTCGGGATCGACGACCTGAACAAGATTCTCCAGGCCGCGCTGAAATCCCTGGCGCGATAATCGCCTCGGATGGACGAACGCATTCTCTCGGGGGTGCTCCAGACGGCCGAGGCGGACCCCGAGGTCACGCTCCGCCCGCGCGCGCTCCTGGAGTTCATCGGGCAGCCGAAGCTGAAGGAGACGCTCGGCGTCTTTCTGCAGGCCGCGCGGCAGCGGCAGGAGCCGCTGGACCACGTTCTCCTCTGCGGCCCGCCCGGCCTCGGAAAGACCACGCTCGCGCACATCATCGCCCGCGAGATGGGCGCTCAGATCCGCGTCACGTCCGGCCCCGTTCTCGAGAAGGCGGGCGACCTCGCCGCGATCCTCACGAACCTCGCGCCGGGCGACGTCCTTTTCGTGGACGAGATCCACCGCATGCCGCCCGCGGTCGAGGAGATCCTCTACCCGGCGATGGAGGACGGGAAGCTCGACCTCGTCATCGGCACCGGGCCCGGCGCGCGCACGGTCGAGCTCAGGCTCCCGCCGTTCACGCTCGTGGGCGCCACGACGCGCGCCGGCCTCCTGTCGCAGCCGTTCACGGCGCGGTTCGGCATCACGCACCGGCTCGACTTCTACGACGCTGAGGCGCTCGCGACGATCGTGACGCGCTCGGCCACGATCCTCGGCTGCCCCGTCGAGCCGGCGGGCGCGCGAGAGATCGCGCGGCGCAGCCGCGGCACGCCGCGCATCGCGAACCGACTCCTACGCCGCGTGCGCGACTACGCCGAGGTCGCCGGGGAGAGCGCGATCACCGAGCGCGCGGCGGAGGTCGCGCTCGACAAGCTCGAGGTGGACCAGCACGGCCTCGACGAGATCGACCGCCGCATCTTGACGCTCGTCATCGAGAGGTTTTCCGGCGGGCCCGTCGGCCTCTCGGCGCTCGCACACTCGCTCGGCGAAGACAAGGGCACGTTGGAGGATCTGTACGAGCCGTTCCTCCTGCAGTCCGGCTTCCTGCAGCGGACGCCGAAGGGACGGGTGGCCTCCGCCCTCGCGTATCGCCACCTCGGGCTCAAGCCGGCCTCGGGTCCGGGAACGCTGTTTGGCTGACGCGGTCGCGGGCCCCCGGCGACGCGGCCTCCTCGTCTACAACCCGAAGGCAGGCGGTGCCCGGCGAGTCGATATTCCGGGCCTCGTCGCGCGCGCAGCAGCCCGCGGCCTCGACCTCCTCGCGCTTCCGACCGAGCGCCCGCGCCACGCCACGGAGCTCGTGGCCGCGAGGGTCGGTATGGCGCTCGACGTCGTCGCGGTCGTCGGCGGGGACGGCACCGTGGGCGAGGTCGCCGAGGCTCTCCTCCACACGGACGTGCCGATCGCGATCCTCCCGACGGGCACGGCGAACGTCGTCGCGCGCGAATACGGCGTCGGCCGCATGCTCGCCGAGGCAGAACGCGCGCTGACGTCGCGGCGCACGCGGCCGATCACCATGTGGCACGCCGCGGGACGCACCTGCCTCATCGGCGTGGGCGTGGGGTTCGACGCGCGCGTCATGAAGAACGTCGTTCCCTGGCTCAAGCGCGCCTTCGGACGGACCGGCTACAGCTGGACCGCGACCCTCGAGTGGCTGAAATACGAGTT
>OCTA010002563.1_pt1 | contig 16432 bp, 17 predicted proteins | sample 1538991 | NCBI WGS metagenome assembly OCTA01 (sample SAMEA3539302, study PRJEB22396) | soil metagenome | biome: tundra; feature: field; material: soil | place: USA | collected 2010-05 | depth 0.15 m | reverse complement strand
GGCCAGCCGATTACCGGTTGGTTCCTGCCAAGCTTCAGCACAACAGACGACTTGTTGGCGAAATTAACCCCCGTCCTAGCGCACGGCTGCCAGGCCGTCGCGCTCCTTGTCGGTTGCTCTCTCTGCCAACCCGAGGAACCCCGGCCCAGCCGGCCAAACGGCCTTGCTCTGTGCATCTTCAATCGGGAGGGCCTCCAGACTTTTGTTCGCAACTGGTATCTGAAGATCAACTCCGACGACACAGTCCTCAGCTGGACGCCCAGCAACGGACAAGTGGTGCCGGTTAACCTGAACGCCGCCCGCGTGTTTTCCGAATCTCCGCCCGTCTGCGGCGTCAACTGAGCGCCCCCCACCGCCACCCGGCTCATGCCCACGGAATCATCCTCACCGAACCTTGAATCCGAATTCCGCAAAGCCGGCCACAACGCTGCGGCCGCCCGCCGCGCCGCCGAACTCGCCAGCACCGGAATGCCTTGCCGAGATGCCATCCTCAATGCCTACCGCGAACAGGGATCCAGGCTCGCAGCCAAAATCCTCGCCGGCGCCTTTCCCATCGATCCGCCTTTACCGGAAACGGAGCCGCTGGCCGCCCAGCCAACCCTGACAATTCCCCGCAACGCCCAGCCGACCGACACGCCCCCCCTCTTCCCCTACACCCCACTTGCGCCCCGGCTCGACTTGCCCGACCTCCATAAGGTCCCCTTGAGCCAGCTCCTCGACGTCAGCCAACAAGTCCTTGGCTCCACCTCCGCAGAACTCGACCGCGGGCCCGACCTTTGACGACGCGCCGCCGCTTTCTACCGCCCCCGCCGGCGCCCAGCCGATCGCCGCTTCTCTCCCGGCTTTTCGCCGCCCTTTCCCCGCGCAGGCGAATCCACTCCGCTGTCTTGCAGGCCGGCAAAGCGCAACAACACCATCGCCGTGAGCGCCGATGGAGGACGGCCCCGCAATATCGAATTGCTCAGCCGCGACGCAAAGTGGCGCTGCGACAATCCGGGCAACACTTTCGCGAGATACGCATTCAGCCTCCCCTCCACTTCCGGCCGGCGCTTTAGCTCCCGCAAGATTTCCCGCACCGAGGCCTTCACGTAGGCCCCCTCGCTCAGCCGACCCCGGGCGCGCCGCACCTTCGTTCGCAAGCCGCCGGCTCGCCAGCTTCCGAAGCGCGCCAGCGCAACCGCCGTAAACGCGCTCGGAGTCTTCCCATAGCGGCTCAGCAATAAAATCCGCGGCCACCACGCAAGCGGCTCCACTGCCACCCCCTCCCGGACCAGGAAGGCGTCCAGCTCCCGCTGCAGCCCCGCATTTCCCCGCAACGCCGCGAGCACCGCCTGCACCGAGGCCTTTACGTAGGCGTTCTCCTCTCTGGACCGGGGATCTCTCATTGCCGCCGATCATTACGCCGCCCTCCGTTATTGGTCAACTCGTTAGTGTTTTTGTGGGTCAAACATTCCGCTCGACTCCGTTCGACGGTGCGCCCTGGCGTCGTCCGCCGCTGCCGCCTGCACCGCAGCCACTTAGGTTTCGCCCGATCTCGGGACGTGCGGGCGGCGCCCCGTTTCCACTCTGGAACCGGCTTACCCGCCGCGCACAACCACAACAATATCTTTTGTTTTGACAGCAACTCGTGTCATCGTTTTAAGATCAACCACATAATCTGTTTGACAATCAAAAAGCTATCATGCCCTCGCGATTCACCCTTCTAGAACTTAAGCGCGCGCCGGCGGGCACTCCAGTCGCTCATGTCGCGGGCACGATCTTCGCACCGCGCACCTTCGAACCCAAGGTCTTCCGCAACGGCGACTCGATCCAGAATTTCTTCCTCCGCGATAGGGATGGAACCGAAATCAAGTGCGGCGTCTGGAGCCGCAAGGCCGCCCCCTTCCCCCACGACATCAGAGACTACCACAAGGGCTTCCTTGAAGTCTCGAGCAACGACGAGACGAGCGCCGTCTGGACCCCGACCGACGATCCCGCGAAGTGCAAGCTGGAGATTTCGCCGGCGGGCGCGACGATCAAGCTGCTCCGACAAAATGAGCTGCGGGATGGTTTGCCTGTAACTGTCAAGGCGAACGGGCCCGCCGAATTCCCCAACGGCACCACGCCCGCGACCCCGCCCGAGGCTTTGGCCTTCCCTCCGCAAACCAGGAAGACCGAGCTGAATTCCAGAGCAAGCCTCGATCAAATTGCCGGCTTGCTCGAAGCCTGCCTCGCCCGGGCCATTGTGATCATCCGGGCCGCCCAGGAGGATGAGGCGCGGCAGCGGCAGGCGCTGGGCGTTGGGGCCATGGCCCTCACCGAGATCAATTTCAATCCATTGCTTGTGGCCACCTACGAGCAGCTCTCCAGTACAGCGATCGCCGAAGGCCTTTACCTGCAGAAAGAGGCGCCGGCCGCCCCGGCCCTGACGGCTATCGACCGGTTGGGCGAACTGATCGGCCCCCGCGAGGCCAAGGCCAACGAGTTCCTCGAGGTCATTGGTGCTCTCGCGCCCGGAACCGCCTGGCGGAACCTTTCGGAGGAGCAGGCGGCAGCTATTCTGAAAGAGGGGAAGCTCCAGCGCCTCCTCGCGTCGTAGGCGAGCCTGTCGCGCCGCGCGGGCCGCGGGCCCGGATGACAGGGCAGGGACACGTGGCCTGAACCGCTCAAGGCGCACCTGACGCCACGGTTCCAGCCCTCATCCGATCAATCTCGCGACGGACCTGCCGGATATCTTTGGGGTAACCATGTTCCGCATCCGAAGATTTCTCTCTATCCCCAGGCCTGCCATCCTCCTTGGCTGCCTCCTGGCGGCCATCACCCTCGTGTATGCGCCGGCGGGGCCGCTCATAGTGATCGGGCTTTTGCTCGCCTTGGTTTTTCTGGCGCAAAAACTTCCAGCCCTGCGGCAACCGAGCATTTCTACCGTCGCCGGAATTGCCGAGGCGATGGCCAAGATTGACTGGTTTGCATTCGAGAAATTCAATGCGCTGCTTTTGCGCGCGGAAGGCTACATGGTCGAGCGGCGGGGTGGGGCACACCCGGACGGTGGAATCGACCTCGTCGCGACCCGGGACGGCCGCGTCCTCCTCGTTCAGTGCAAGCAATGGCAAAACCTGCCCGTCCCCGAGCATGTCATCCGGGAACTTATCGGCAGCATGACCGATTTTGGCTCTTGTGACGGCGCCGTGCATTCGCTTCGGCCGGCAACCGAGCCGGCGGCGCGCCTAGCCGCCCGGCACAGGATCGAAGTTTGCGACGCCCAAGCCTTGGCCCGCCGGGCGCTCAAGCACGTTCCGCAGGACGCGCTCGCCAAGCTGCTCTTTGATCGGACTCACCGCTGCCCGAAGTGCGAATCCCCTATGATCCTACGCCGCAGCCATTCCGGCACCTTTTGGGGCTGCTCCCGCTGGCCGCGCTGCGACGGCGTCATCCGCACCGCCTCCTGACCCTCGGCGCGAAGGGCACTGCCCCAGGGCCCGCGCGCTGCCGTAGCAAAGGCCCGGCCTGCTATTATTCCTATAACGCATACCGCGTTCCCCATGCCACCCCCGCTCATTCTCGCTTCCAACCCATCGATCGGCACCCTCTCGGCGGCCTCCCCAGTCAACCTCGCCTTTGCTCTTCTCCTGGGCGCGATCATCGGCAGCTTCTTGAACGTCGTCATTGTTCGGCTGCCGCAGCAAGGCGCATCGATCCTGCGGCCGCGGTCCCACTGCAACTGCGGCCGGCCCCTCGCGTGGTATGATATCGTTCCGATCCTTTCCTGGTTCGTCTTGCGGGGCCGGGCCCGTTGCTGCCATGCGCCCATTTCGTTCCGGTATCCTTTGGTTGAGGGAGCGACAGCACTGCTCTTCGTCCTGTGCGCCCTGCGCCTCCCCGCACCGGTCGTCCCGTGCGCATGGCTTTTTGTCAGTGGGTTGATCGCAATCGCCTTCATCGATGCCGAGCACACCATTATCCCGGACGTCCTTTCGCTGGGGCTGGTCGTCGCCGGCCTTGTCCTCTCGTTCTTTGTGCCCTCGCTACACGGCTTCGGCTGGATCCATTTCCCTTCCGCCAACATTGCTTCAGGAATTTCCGGACTCAGCGGCATGTTGATCGGCTCGTCGTTCATCCTCTGGGTCGGAATCTTCTGCTCAGCCTTCGCGCGCAAGGAGGCGCTTGGTTTTGGCGACGTAAAGCTCCTCGGCGCCATCGGCGCGTTCTGCGGCTGGCGCGGCGCGCTCTTCGCCTCGCTTGGCGGCGCAGCCCTTGGGTTGATTTCGTTCGCGATCGCCCGCTTCGTCCTTGTGCCAAGCCGCGACCCCAAAGATCCAGCCGAGGCAATTGTGCCCGGCCACATTTCGCTCCCCATCGGCACCGCACTTCCGTTTGGACCGATGCTCGCAGCCGCAGCAACCGCTTACCTCCTCATCCCCCACGCAGGGTTCGATCGCTTTCTTCCTTCGTTCTAATTCCCCAGCGCCTAAGCGAACGCTGCCCCCTTCCTTTCTTCTCATGTCCGGCCACCGCGCCCTAACTCCCCCTGAGGAACGTCGGCTTCTCCACGTCGTCCGGGCTTTGCCACCCCGGCACCGGGCCTTGGTCACTCTGCAATTGGAAACGGGCTTCGGAATCAGAGACATTGTTTCGCTTCGGATTGGCGATGTTTGGAAGCGAGACGCGCTTGTCCCCAAGATCAGCCTCCCTTCGAAACGGCGCAACGGCTCCCTCCTGCCGACACGCTGGGCGCCGGTCACACCCGAACTCGCAGGCGCCTTGCGACTCTACCTTGCCCAACTCCCGGGTGGCTGCGAGATCACGCCCAAATTGCCTCTGTTTGTTTCCCGTAAGCAGGGGCGCCGCAACGGTGGTCCCGCTCGGCCGATCACGAGCAGCGCCGCCAGCGAAATTGTCAAAGCAACCGTTTGCCTTGCGAGAATTGAACCCAACGGCAGCCTCGGGACCTACAGTCTGCGGAGGACATTCGCGAGGCGCGTTTTCGCCAAACTCGGCAACGATGTCACGCTCACGGGTGTCGCGCTTGGCCACCGCAGTACCGAGATCACTAAAAGCTATCTGGAACTCGACGCGAAACCTCCCCTCGAGGCCAAGCCAAGCAGAAATTCCACGAAACGCCCGGCTACGCCTGCGTCGACAATTTTCACCGGGCGCCAGCGGCAGCCACATTCGGGGAGTTCCTGGCGCCGCTTTCCGAGCGCGCGCAAGTTTTCCCATGGACTCAAGGTCCGGTCAATCGCGGAGTGGTTTGCCTGGGCTCGCGGGAAACGCTCGGATCTGCCGGCCCGCCCTAGCGATATCCCAACGGTCCCATGCAATGCGAAGGCTTATCGTAAATTTTGGAAAGGATGGCGCGACTGGCTGGGAGTAAAATCCTGGCGGACTTTCGCACTGGCGCGTGAATTTGCTCATGGGCTCAATCTGCGGAGTAATCGTGAGTGGCTCGCTTGGGTTCGCGGCGAGCGCCCGGATCTGCCTGCCCGTCCCAGCGACATCCCGGCGTACCCGACGCATGCGAAGGCTTATCGTAAATTTTGGAAAGGATGGCGGGATTGGCTGGGATACACGGGCCCACGCCAAAGGGTGGCACGTCCCCGAAGAAAATGGCTCTCCTACCCCGAGGCTTGTGAGTTCATGCACGGTCTCAAGCTGCAGACTTTCCGACAATGGCGCGATTGGCTTTCGGATAAGCGGCCCGATCTGCCCCCGCGCCCATGGAATCTCCCCGCATCTCCCTGGGTCACCTACCGTGGCGAATGGACTACCTGGGCCGCTTGGCTCAGAGTAACGCCCAGAGTCTGGCGGCCTTTCGCACAGGCGCGTGAATTTTCCCATGGGCTCAATCTGCACACTCATCATGAGTGGCTCGCTTGGGTTCACGGCAATCGCCCGGATCTGCCTCCCCGCCCCAGCGACATACCGGCGCAGCCGCGGCATGCGAAGGCTTATCGAAAACTTTGGAACGGTTGGCGCGACTGGCTGGGAGTGAAATCCTGGCGGGCTTTCGCACTGGCGCGTGAATTTGCTCATGGGCTCAATCTGCGGACCTATCGTGAGTGGCTCGCTTGGGTTCGCGGCGAGCGCTCGGATCTGCCGGCCCGTCCCAGCGACATCCCGGCGTACCCCGATCGTACGCCGGCGTATCGAGAATTCTGGAATGGATGGCCCGATTGGCTGGGGGTACAACGCAAATCCTCACGCATTTTCCCCTTCGCGCGCGAGTTTGCCCATGGCCTCGAATTGAAGACAATGCGTGAATGGAAGGCTTGGGTTCGCGGCGAACGGCCGGATCTGCCCGCCCGTCCCAGCGATATACCGACGCGCCCCGATCGTACGCCGGCGTATCGAGAATTTTGGGAGGGGTGGCCCGACTGGCTCGGATATCCGCGGTGGCGCCATCGCATTTAACCCGGAAACTTTCGCCCCTTCCCTGAGGCTCGGGAGTTTGCCCACGGGCTGGAGTTAGAGAGCCATCGTGAATGGTGGGCGTGGATTCGCGGTGCGCGGCCGGATCTGCCGGCTTGCCCCGGCGACATCCCGGTGAACCCGTCCAAGGCGAGGCCTTATTCAGAATTCTAGCGCGGCTGGACTGACTGGCTGGGTACGTCTCACCGCGATGAAACTGCAGATGAACGCAAAGGGGAATCGAATCCTGGCGTTCCATGATTAACACCCCCCAAAGCCCGCATCGCGGCCGAGCGCCTCAACGCCTTTTTCAAGACCTCCGAGAACGCAATCGATGATTGGCTGTGGGCTGCGCGGCATGCTGCGCCTGGAAAACATCATCTCACCGTTACGGCAGCCTATTAACTGAGGCCGGGCCGCAGCGACGGTAATGCCGGTGATGCCAATTGCCGTAAACCCAGCCGCTTTGAGCCGGAAACCTTGCAAGGCGTTATCCTACGGCTACCTATGCCGATAACGGCTGATCCAGCCTGAAACGCGTCCCCCCTTCTATCTTTCCGGTGCTATGACAAAACATACTCCTTCTCCCACGCCGGCCCCGGCCGACAATTCAACGAGCAAAATCATCGAGCTGGCGGTCAGCGCGATCCGGAAGCAATTCGGAGCTGGCTCCATCATGCGGATGGGCGCAAACGAAGCCCTGAAAGTCGAGACGCTCCCGACCGGTTGCCTGGCAGCGGACATTGCGCTGGGCGTCGGCGGCCTTCCGCGGGGGCGGACGATGGAGATATACGGGCCCGAGGCGGGCGGCAAGACGACGTTCTGTTTGTCGGTGATTGCGCAGGTGCAGCGAGGCGGGGGGACCGCAGCTATCATCGACGCCGAACACGCGCTCGACGTGGGCTGGGCACGCACCAACGGCGTCAATGTTGACGATCTGTACATCAGCCAGCCGGACTCCGGCGACGACGCCCTCAATATCGCCGAAACCCTCATCCGCTCGGGCGCGTTCAGCGTGGTCGTCATCGACTCCGTCGCCGCTCTTGTGAGCAAACAGGAATTAGACGGGGTCATGGGCGACGCCACGGTCGGCTCCCAGGCCCGGCTCATGAGCCAGGCCATGCGCCGGCTCACCGCCGTCGTCAGCAAGACCAAGTCTCTTTGCATTTTCACCAACCAAATCCGCGAAAAGATCGGCGTCATGTTCGGGTCAAATGAAACCACGTGCGGCGGCCGCGCCCTCAGGTTCTTCGCGAGCGTCCGGCTGGAGATCCGCTGTAAGGAAAAGATCAAGGCCCCCGACGGGCGCGTGATCGGCAACCGCACCCGGGTGAAGGTCGTGAAGAACAAAGTCGCCCCGCCTTTCGGCGAAGGCGAGTTCGACATCAAGTTCGACGAGGGAATTTCCCAAACCGGGTGCCTCGTGGATCTCGGCCTCGACTTCAAAATCCTCGAAAAGAAGGGCGCCTGGATCACGTACCAGGGCGAATTGATTGGCCAGGGCCGCGACGCCGCCCGGCAAACCCTCAAGGAAAAGCCCGACCTCGCCACCGCGCTTGAGGCCCGCATTCGCGAGACCGCCCTTAAGGTCCGGGCGATCGAAGCCACGGAGCCGCCTGCCAATCCGCAGCCCGCACCGGAGGCGCCCGCCGCCGTTGCCGCAGCTTAAGCGCCAAGCGCCGCTCGGTCTCGCCCCGCGACTACGGCATCTGGTGGCATGAACTGATGCGTTTCATGCCGTGGAGCGGCAGCATAGCCTTATGGGATGAACGGTTCCAGCAGTTGCTCGCTTCCTGCCCGGCGCCGGAACGGGGCCAGCGTGAGTGGACTGCCTTCCTGCGCAGCGACCTGGCCGCGCGATTGGCAATCCCCGGGACCCTGATTCACACCGAAGCGCCTTTTCACGCGGCCTTGAAAGATGGCTCCATTCTCGACGGGGTTATGGATTTGATCGCCCTCTCGCCAACGCGCGATCGCTGGCTGCTCGCCGACTGGAAGGCGGAGGAGGAGGACCACGCCCCCGAAGTATTGCTGCGCAAGTACGCCGGGCAATTGGAGGCCTACGAGCAGGCGCTCGGCGGAATCCCCCTGTTGCCTGTGGACGTCTGCCTGTATAGCACCGCGGCGGGCGCCGTCCCGTACCCGGGCCGCGCCGCCGCATGACCTCATCAAACCCCCGTCTGTCTTCCATTTTATGACTACAAAATCCTGGTTTTCCCCACTTCGTTTCGCCGCCTGGGTGCTTGCGCTCATCAGCCTTCTCGCGAGTTCACCATTCGCTCTCGCCTGGGGCAATTTTGGACACGAGGCGATCGCGATCGTCGCGTACTCACGCCTTGATTCAGACGCGAGAGAGCGCCTGGATGCCGTCTTCGCCGGCGCGAGAGAGATTTACGGCGACAAGACCGGCCTCGATGCCCTTATGTATGCGTCAATCTGGCCAGATTTGCTGCGAGAGGGCCACCAGCATGGCGGCCACATGAATGTGCCTCTTGGCATTTTCCAGTCGATCGGCATCCGCAATTCCAACCAGAAGCTGGCGGACGAACTCCATTTTGCCGATTTTGAGCCGGACGGCAGCCTGGCGAACCCGCGCGCGAACATCGCCATCGCCATCCGGCTCTCCTACCGCGCGCTGGCCGATCCCGTTTCCAACCCAATGCAGCGGGGTGAGGCGCTGGCCTACCTGGTCCACTGCTTGGGGGACGCTCACCAACCTCTGCATTGCGGCTGGGCCGCGGATCTGGGTGGCAATACGATTACTATCCTGGGCCTCGGCCGAAGCCACGCCCGAACCGAATTACACGCGGTCTTCGATAGCGGGTTAATCCGCTCGACAAGAATCAGGCAGCCGGCCGATTACGTCCGGGAACGCCTGGAGCCGCTTATCCCGAAATTCGAAGGAAGGGCTCTTGCAAGCCTCGATCCGACAACCTGGATCCAGGAGAGCCATCAGCTCGCGCTTGAAGACGCGTACGTCGACGAAAATGGAACCCTGGTTCAAAACGGAGCGATCCTCTCATTGGCTTATGAACGCCGGGGCCTGCTGATCGTGGATCAACGTCTTGCGGAGGCCGGCATCCGGCTTGCCGCTTTGCTGAAGCCTGCGCTTGGCCGCCCGATTCCATAGGCGCTCGACGGCCGCAATATCTTTCCTGGTCAAACCCTATTCACGATGAAACGGCCCCCGCAGTCTTTCAAGGCCTGGTACGCAGTCCTCCTCGCCGCGATCGCCTCGCTCGACGAGAAGAGACTCTCCACGCCCACTGTGGCCCGGGCGTTTCGGTCCCGTTTTGGCCAGGAGCTTGCCTATCGGCTGACGCGCTACCGGGAGGAGGACGGCGCCTTTGCCGCGCACGCCAACACCGATATTGTCTGCCGGCATCTCGACTGGAATCGAATCCAAGCGTTGGGGGACGAGTGGCGGCGCAAGGGGCTGGCCACCGGGAAAATCTTCCCGCAGCCCGTGCTTTCGGGCGTGGAGCTTTACAGGCTCCGTGAGGTGCTCGGCCCGCGCTTCAATAGGAACGCCATCAAGGTTGTAAAGGTGATTATCGCCGGGGCTGAGGCTGCGGATAGGTCGAAGGACGGGCTGCCGAAGTCGATCGGCCGGGAGACCGCCCTGGCGCTTTACCATTTGTGCACGGTGTATCCGGGCCTGCGCCACTGCATTGCAAAAAACGTTCCGAAGAGCCTCTTCTCGGAGAAGCGCTGGTGCGCCTCGTACCACGCACGGCGCCGCCGGGACCTCGGGCTGTTTGCAATTACCCTGCCCGATGCGCCCGTGGGGCGCTCCCGCAGTCTCAGCGCAGACGAAGAGCATCGCTGCGGCGTCTTGCTTAAAAGGCGCAAGCTCTCCCGGGCGGCAATCGAGGGCCTGCGGATCTTGCGCGTATTGGGACGGCTTAATTATCAACAAATGGCGGCCATGTTCAGCGTGCCCCATGGCAGGGTGGCCCGTGTGCGGGCCGCCTATCTGAAGGGCGGGCTCGAGGCTGTCGCTGCGTTCGAGGATGAGGCCCCCATCCAGCCGGCGCTCACGCAGGCCGCGAAGGATTCGGCCGGGGCTGGTTTGCCGAGGTGCGGCGAATTCATTGCCACAGGAACAAAATAAAGGTTTGGGCAAGGATAGGGGCTCCGCTCTGGACCGGCGTTTTTTGCGATCCCGTTGCGCGGTCGGCCCCCCGGGGAAAACCTCGGAAGCGCGTCCCCCCGTCTATCTCTTTCGTGCTATGAAAAATGACGATGCCAGTCGGTCCGGTACGCCGTTGGCCGTTGTCGATCGACTGGAGCAAATCCAGTCGCAGCGTAAAGCTGCCGTCATCGAGGACGTTCTCGTGAATCCTATGGAGGCCGAGATCATCCTGGGTGGAATCGACTGCGTTAAGCCGCCCCACCGGGGTTTGTTGCTGCAGCAACCGTTCCGCGAGATCTATCGGGAATTGATTGGTGCAGTGTCGTCCCTGGAACGGGCGGAAGAGGAGCTCGACCGGGCGATGGCCCGGGCGCGCTTACGCCAAGTGGCGTGAACCGCTGACCGAGTTAGATCACGTAGACCAGCCGGGGCCTCATCGATGGGGCCCCGGCTGCCTCCTTCAGCGCCCGCCTATCTTTACTGAAATGGCAGCCACCCGCCCACTCCCCCCCGAAGTCACCCGCGAACTGTTGAGTTCGTTTACCTGCGTCCGCGATCAGGTGCTTTGCACGTTCATGTTGTCGACTGGCTTTCGAATCGAGGAAGCCCGGTCGCTCCGGGTCGGCGATATTTGGGCCGACGGCGCGATCTGCGAAACGATCACCCTCGAGCGGCGCCGTCTCAAAGGCGGCAAAGGCCGCGGGCGCCGGCGCGTGCGGGCTCGCGAAGTCGTGCTGACCTCCGTTCTTCGGGCGTCCTTGCAGACGTACCTCGACATGCTTTATCCCGACGGGCCGGTGCCCGGGGATTATTTGTTCATGGGGCGCCAGGTCGCCCACACCGGCGGCCGCAAGCCGATTTCCCGCGTGCGCGCGTACCAGATCATCCGGGCCGCGGCCAGCGCTCAAGGGCTCCGCGGGCGAATCGGCACCCATTCTCTTAGAAAGACCTTCGCAGCCGCGCTCTTTGAGAAGAGCGGCCACAACCTCCTTGCCGTGCAAAAAGGCCTCGGACATCGGAGCGTCATGACGACCTCTCATTACCTGGACACGAGCCAAGCGGAAGTCGACTCGCTCGTCGCCTCTTTGGACATACCGATCGGCTTCGCGAGCAAGCCCCCCGAGGTTATGAACGTGCGCGAGCTAATCGCGGCCGGACGGCAATCTGAACCTGGTGCTGATCGAGTGAGTGCAAGCCCAGGCCGAGATACCGAACACCAGCCGGGCTCTCACGACCGGTAATTGTGGTTCTGTTCCCAGCAGGGATCGAGCGCTTCCTCGTAGAGGCCCCACGGCAGGACCGTGGCCACACCCGTCCTGCTGTCGTGGCGCACGAAATGCGTGGGAAACCGCTTGCCCTTATATTCGGGAGCGTACTCGAACGGCACGATCGGGCACGGATCTTTGGGGCCCAACCCACAGGCGGTCCGGACCCCGTCCACGACATCCTGGAACAGGCCGTCGTAGTCCAGGTAAACCCGATTCCAATAATCGGTAATGACCGGATAAAGCGCGTTACGGTCAACCTCGCTGATCGCGTAGATGCCGAAGATTTCGAGCTTCGGAGTGTGGTGCCGCTTCTGGTCGCAATATTCCTCGTAGGAGGAAACCAGCTTCTGTCCATTGTTGGCCATTTTGCTGGCAATCTCCTCGTACTTGGCCCGGCTCATCGGCTGCCGGACGGTCTCATAAAAACAGAGCTCATCCGCGAAATCCGGGCGGAGTTTGAAGTGATCGTAGTTGGCGAAATTGATGCTCATGATCAAGGTAGAGATATGGGCGGGGACGCGAATTGGTGCGTTTCCGTGCAATCTCCGTGATCGCAGCTATTTAGCTACCTGCTCCTGACTCGAGTCCGTTGAGGCGCTGCGCTTTCCGCCAGTCCAAGCGCACGGACTAGGCTCGGAACCACTGGGCCCCCGCGTTCAATTGCGACCGAAATGAAGACCCATATGCGCCGGCCGTATTCCCGGCACATTATTTGCGCGCGCGGCGATTTCCGCCGTTTGATGCTTTTTTGATTCTTTTTTTGTTCTAGCTGGGCGCCCCGGCATCAAAAGGGGAGGAGAGCCACACCTTTCCAGTTATGCCCCTCCCGACCGGCGGCGCCGCCGCGCTGCAGCCCAACCTCATTCTGCTCCTGGAACCGGCAGACAACCCATGGTCCAGGCCGATGGGGTGGGAGGATTATCGCCGCCGAGTGTTCTCTTGTCACTGGAAGGGTAATCTGCGTATCATACGCAGACAGGATTATGCGCTCGACATGGAAGCCCTGCTCACTATACGCAGAAGGATAGCGCCGCACATTAAACCCGAAAAACTTCCATACCTTACCCCACGCCAGGCTGGCGTGTTGCGGATTATCGGACGGCTTCGCGAGAAGCTGGATGGGAAAATGCCGACAGTGCGCGAGATAGCCGCAGGGGCAAGAATCCAAAGTTCAAATCCGGCCGTCTACACCAGGCCGCTGATCAAGAAAGGCTACTTGAAGGCCGGGAAGCCGCGCATAAAACGATCCCTGCGGCTGACGAAACAGGCGGTGATTTGGCTGGAGCGATACCGCGACTCCGACCCGGTGAATCCGAGGCCCCCAAGGGCGCTCGATCCGCAAAGCGAGCTTCCCCTGGTCATGCGATGAGCGCCGCGAATCCAGAAGGCGACAAAACCGCCAAGCAGAGGGAGCTTCCGCTCACCGACCTTCCGATACAGGACGGTGCGCGCATTCGGCTGAATAGCTCGTTCTCGCGCGGTCCGCTCATTCCCGCGCGCCCCCAGGGGAAGCCGGTCACGTTTTACGGGAACACGGGAATACCCCAGAAGGATATTGTGATCCGAGTTGGGGCCGTCGCCAAGAACCAGGCCAATGACGACGACGGCGATCTCTGCCCGAGCCTCCACATTGAACTCTGGCACCTGATCCTAGTCCTCTTCACTTTCTGGAAGGAGCGGCCGGATTTCAGATCGCCCATCATTTCCCCGAGCTTCGGCGCCGTCTGGCGCCGGTTCACGTGCAGCAACGCTCGGCCAAGCCCCAATCAGCTTGCGAGTTTCGGGAGGCTGGTGACCGAGTTGAACCATCTCGTGATGGCAGTGAAGGTCGATGGCAGGAACGAGGAGCTGGCGGAAGTCATCACGTCCACCACGGAGCGGCGGCTGCTCAACTTCGGGAACGTCGAACTGCTGTTCAAGCACTTCGAGTTCGACATCCGTTTTGTCGGGTGCCTCCTCTTCGCGCCGAGGAGCCAGAGCCAGGACGTGCGCCTCGACGTGCTGGCCGGGATCACCTCCAGGTATGTCCGCGCGGCCTACCTGTGGCTGCCGGCCCGCGCCTCGCACCACGAGCACGAGGCCCCCGCGAAGGACCCCGAGAAGCAGATCCCGGAGTACCTCGGCGAAATGGCGGTGCTGTCATCCGCCGACTTTTTTCGGAACCTGGGGGAGGTGAGCGTCCCGCGGTGGAAGCGCAGGCACATGCTGACCAACCACGGAGAGCATTCTATCCTTCGGCAACTGCACGGTCTCCCGCTCATGCGCCAGTACATGCGGCTCGGGGTCGCATGGTGGGACAGCGAGGACGACTTCTACATCGGCACGTATTGCTACCACGCCGATGACTGGGTGCCTGGGGCGACGGTGGGCAACTGGACGGAGCGCGGGGACGCGCCCGCCGCGACCGGGAGCCTCTACGCGAACTTCGTGGCCGGCGGCGGCATCCCGAAGGCATACTTCCACATGCTGAGGCGATGGAAGTCGGTAGTCATCGAGCCGTACGTCCTGGAGCGGATGACGAAGCTGCGGGTCCAGAAAATCGACGAGTACATGCCGCTCTACAAGCAGGCCCTGAGCATCCTTGGACCGGACGTGTTCCGGGACCTGGTCGGCAATCTTGGGGAGGCCGCCGCGCGAAAGGAAGATGCCGGGTTCCTGTTTAGAGGCATTCTGTTCGAAAAGGTGCGCCAGCTCGCGCAGGCACGGACCGCCCAGTGCGAGAAGGCCCGATAACGGATTCACGCGACTTTTGGTAGGGCAGGGGCCGGCACACGCGACTTTCGGTAGGTTTCAGCGGAGGCCATTCACGCGACTTTCGGTAGGGTCCCACGCGACTTTTATTAGGCCGCCACGCGACTTTCGGTAGGGATTTCCAGAGGGCGGAGATTCTCCGTAAGGATCGAATGACCGAAGGAACCGATCCACAGATAAAGGCCTTTCAAGGGGCGCTGCGCACCCCGAGGCCGCCGAATCCCGACCCTCCCAAACCCGCTATGAAGGAAAGCCTTTTGCGGCCTTGTGCGCATTTCTGTGCCAATGTGCGCAAAGCGTGCCATTGTGCGTTTTAGCGTGTCAATGAGAATGAAACATGCTTATTCTCCACTCGGATTCATATTGATGCCCCGCACAACCATCCGCCCTTCGTTGCAGGAGGTCCAGGCGATCCGGGACCAGTTCGTGGAGCGCCGCCTCCCCGACGAGACTCATCGCCGCCTCAGGATCGTCCTGGCCTGGGCTACGGGCTCCACAGTCAGGCAGGTCGCCGCAAAAAAGGACCTGGCGTGCAGCCGGGAAACCGTCCGCCGCCTCGTCAAGCTGTACGCGAAACTGGGCCTTGATGGATTCAGCCGGGCCGGAGCGATGCCCCGCGGGCGGCGTCCGGTGCCGACGGAGACCGACGCTGCCATCGCGGCGGATCTGCGCCAGGCCATGGAGGCCGGCCGCCCGGTCACCTACCGCGCCATCGCCAAAAAGCACGAAGTGTCTTTCAACCATGTGGCGAAGGTGGCCATGGCCAGGAAGCTGGACCCGAAGAACCGCCGCGGCCAGGTAGCCGGTGCGGCGCCGTAAGGCTGATTGCTGCTTCAAGATGGGCCCTGGCCGGGCCGCGAGACTTTACTCTTCGGGCGTTCCGAGGGTCGCCTTCTCCAGGCGCCGCGCCCGCTTCGCCCTCGCGGTGTGTAGCCGAGCTGGTCGCAAATGACGGCGTCGTAGCGCTGGAGCTTGGCCAAGGCCGCGGTCAGCGTGTGACTGCGTTTGGCCTGGAGCAGCTCGTCCACCAGCTTGAAGGGGTATCTTTCGGTAAATGGAACCGAAAGCTGACTTACGTTTCCCCACGCAACAGGAGCTGCTCTTTCCGCTTCTTGAGGTTTTGGCCGAGAACGGCCCGATGCAGGCGAAGGACGCCTGTCAGGCGGTTGCCGAGAAAATCGACTTGCGGCCGGAGTTGCGGAATGTCTCCGTCAGTTACGACGACGGCCGGCACCACACCAATCTATTCGATCGAAAGACGCGATGGGTTCGGCAGAATGCCACGATCGCGCAGCTGATCCCAAAGACGCCTATCGGCATTTGGAGCTTGTCCGAAGAAGGCCACCGTGCGCTGACCATGGCCCGGCCTGGCGTCGTAATTTGCGTTTCCCGGGATGAATTCGGCCATGTCCTCTGGGCGGAGGCGCTCAGCGCCATGGGGCACATCGATCATGGCTCCGTGAACGCGATTATCACGTCGCCTCCCTTCCCGCTAAACCGCCAGCGGGAATACGGGGGCTGGGAGCCTGATCGCTACCTCGACATCCTGCTTGAGCATATCGCGGCAATGAAACCGCTTCTGACCAATGATGGTTCGCTAGTGGTCAGTTTAGGCGAGGTCTACCTGAAGGGCGTGCCCGCATTGAATCCGTACCAGGAAGAACTCGTTGTCGCGATGCGGAAGCTTGGTTGGTCGCTCTGCGGCCGGCATGTTTACGTCAACCCCGCGAGCCCTAAAACCACGCCTTGGGTCACGAAGTCCCGGATCAGGTGCGCACGGGCCACCGAGACGTTCTATTGGTGGAGCCCGACGCCGTACCCAAAAGCCAACAATAGGGAAGTGCTAGATCGGAAGAGCACACGTCTGAACTCCAGTCACTGACCAATCTCG
>OCTA010002562.1_pt1 | contig 16434 bp, 13 predicted proteins | sample 1538991 | NCBI WGS metagenome assembly OCTA01 (sample SAMEA3539302, study PRJEB22396) | soil metagenome | biome: tundra; feature: field; material: soil | place: USA | collected 2010-05 | depth 0.15 m | reverse complement strand
CATCTAGCTTCTCAACCAGCCGATCACGCTTCACCATCTGGGTGATCCTCCCGAGTCGAGACGCGAGCTTCAGCAACCCGCATTCTCGCTGCTCAGTCAGACGTTTCCGCGCCCCCGCCCGCCGGGGGCGCGATCGTTAACGCAAGGTCGAGGGCAGCAACTGCTTCGACCTCGTCTATGCGCAGATGTCGTTCCCGTACGTCGGAAACGAGGCCGACGGACTCGACCAGCTGCTGCGGCGGGTGTTCGCGTGCACGCGGGCCTGGTGCTCGGGTTCGTGTCAGGAGCCGCAAAGTAACGTCCGCTAATGCGAACTATCAGACGTGTTCAGGCGGCTTCCGCTTGTCCGGCGGGGGGTCCGAGGTCGAGGTGGGTGCGATCACCACGACGACTTTCACGGCATGTCGATGTGGAAGGTGCCGTAAGGGGTGATGTGGCTCCAGATGAGGGCTGAGAGGGCCTTCGTGTCGCGGTCGGTGAGCCGCCCGACCCATTCGAGCTCCGTGACTTCAGGACGGTCCCACAACGCCCTGCACCGGCTGTTGAGTCTCGCCCGGCTGGGCGAGCCACCAGAGCGGCGTGGCGATCCGCAGCAGCGTGTCCCTGTATGCGATGCGGTCGGTGCGGCTTCCTGCGAGTAGCGCGATGAATCGGGTTCGGTCGATTAGCTCCCACATCGATGGTGGAACCTTCTCTGACATCGTCTGCAACAGGTCCGCGTGCACGTCAAGCCAGCGGTCGAGAAACGGAGGCTCACCGTCTGCAGATGCGGGCAGCGCCGCGCCGTGCCTTTGTCGCGAGCGCAGGGTGAGCAATAGCTGTCGTGTCGCGAGCATCCCAACGATCGCTGGGTGCTGAGGGTGGAATGGCTGTTCGAAGCGATGTTCGAGGAACTGTCGGTCAAGTGCCACGAGCAGCCGGTGATGCGGAGCCTCGAGGTAGCGTTCGCTAGGTCGTAGCGAAAAGCAGTAGTTGATGAATGGTCTCGTGCAGTATGGACTGAACAGGTCACTAGTGCCCGCGGCGCGCCGGGGTCCTGTGGAGCCCCACGATGCGACGCGCTCGAACGCGTAAAAGGCCTCCGTGATCTCACGGGTGGGCCAACCCTCACGGAGCCGCTCCTCGACGAATCGGTTCAGGAACGCGATGACCAGTTGCTTCCCATGCTCCGTTAAGAGGCCTTGGTCGTCGACCTTGAGCGCCAGCAGGCGCCGCTGGACTTCAGGCAGGCGCGATACGATCGGAAGGTTCGGGGCGACATTGCTCAGCGCGCCTGTTCCAGCACGGCCGATCTCTCCCCCGACGCCCCAGAAGGTGATCCGCAGCTCCTTTACGGGATCCATCAGCTCGATGTAGTCACCAAGCTGGCTCAAGCTCGACAAGCCGTCGTTCTGGCGCACGAACCGCGACGCGGCGGCCGTCCAGTCGCGCGTTAGCTCGTTCGGGGTCTCAACCTCATGCGCAAGTCCGAAGCGGCCAGCGAGCTCGCCGCCGATCAGCACGTCCATCGAGGAGGGATCCCCACCGGTGTAATAGGTGGCCGAAAGACCGGTAGCGCGTAACAGGGCGGCCAACACCCGCGTATCGTGGCCGGCTGTCAACGCGCAACGTATGGCGCCGCCGGCTCGTGCCGCACCAGAGCTAAGCGCGACGAGCTGGGCTCGGAGCTCCTGCGTCGAGGCCTTCGCGGCCCGGTTGGCGAGGAGCCCGGCGGATCCAAAGTGCTGTGCTGACCGCAACCCCTCCGCGGTCAAAGTGTGCACAGAGCCCCCAGGAAGAGCGGTGATCCCGGTGATGAATGTACGCCGCTCCACCGCCCAGCCGAGCGCCACGAATGCGGCAATCGCGAGCGGATCGAGTGCATCCATCCGAAGGACTGACGCGACCAGCGCCGCGCTGCTGCTTGCGACCAGCGCTCCACCACGGCGACCACAGAAGACGGGCAGGATCCCAAGCGGATCCGTCAGGACGTCGGCTTGATCTCGGACCAGATCGATCGAGACAGCACAAAACTGGCCCTCGAGCACCTTCGGTGCCGAGGACCAGTTGTCGTCGAGTTGTTCGGCGTCATGCGCCGAGAAGCGCTGGGTCGCGTCGATCGGGAGCCCGTCGAAGAGGACCACGCGACCATCCCGAGCAGCGACATACCGGCGCGCCCCGATGACGCCATGAGAATGGTGCATGCCCCCTGCGATCAGCGCGCCGGACGGCGAACGCGTATGCCACAGCGTTTCGGGATCGAGACGGAATTCCTTCCCCAGCGCGAGCACATTGCTGACGAGGCGCTCCCCGTCCTCTGGGTCCAAGCCGACCCCTAAGGCGAACGCGTGCAAGCGGATCCCGACACGAGTGAACCACGTGTTGAAGCGGCCGTTTCCCGACGCCTAGCGCACGCCCGAAAACGAATGGCGGGAGGCTGCAGCGGATGGCTACCATGCCGAAGGCGATGTCGGTCCAGGCTCACAAGCCGCATCAACACCCTCGATAGATTAGCGAGTAATCGCGCCTCCCCCCGCGTCGTTCGAAGCCCCTTCGAGGGCAAGCTGCGGCTAAGCCACCTCCCCCTCACGCATTTTCGAGAGCATCTTCCCGTTGAAAATGCTCTCTTGGATGCGCGACCGGGACCGGGTCATACGCGCGCAGCTGGCCGCCGTCGCCGCTGCGGTCGGCGCTCCAGATGATCCATACGAGAGCGCTGCCGGACTGCGTCCCGTTGGAGGTGATCACCGGCGGGCCGCTTCCAAATCCGAACGCGTCCGAGGAGCTCGCCACGAGCGACAGTGACGGACTCCCGGAGCCGGAGAGCCCGTACTTGTATACATCGAGCAGGCCACCGCTGGCCAGGCCACTCGAGGTCGGGATGTACACGTAGCCTCCGTCGCCGGGCCAGACTCCGGCGCGGCCCCATACACCACCACGGGGGCCGATTCGCTGAACGACGCTGTCGCCCCCGCCGACGCCTTGTTTATAGCCGCCGAGGTTGTCGCGGTTCAGGAGGTACACGTAGCCCTCCTCCCCCAAACGCATCTACGAGAGGATTTTGAGCGGGAAGTTGCTCTCGTAGATGCGTTAGTCGTCCGGTGCGGTGGCTATGTTGGCGGCGACGATGGCACCGCTGGGCAAGAGCTGGAGCAAGGCCAAGGCGGCGTGTCCGAAGCCGGAGCACGCCGGGTCGCGGGTGCGCTTCGATGGCCACTACGGGCCGCCGGGGCATCGCCGCCAGTACTACAAGTGCATCCCGGCCAACGGTGATCGTCCGCATCGCTTCACCGAGGTCGTCCGCATCGCTTCACCGAGGTTCTGCCGCGCGAGGAATCATGGAACGACGCCTGCGAGTCCTGCGAGCGCGACGTCGGCTTGCACGAGGGGCCGCACGCGGCGCGGCGCTACCAGTTCGTCGCGCGCGGGGTCGCCGAGGCGTTGGTGGCGGTCGGGGCCGGCTCGACCTACCGCGACGCCGCGCTGGTGGCGCGGGAGCGGGCCAAGCGGCTGCGGGCCGGTCCTGGCGGGGAATTGCGGTTCTCCCGCCACGGGTCGCTGGTGATGGACTGGGTGGAGGTGTTCGCGCCCGTCGTGTTCAAGGCTTACAGGCCAACGGCGTGGCCGACGACCGGATCGCTGCTGCTCGATGACCTGCCGTTCCGGGTGCGCAATCCGCAGACCGGCCGCCACCGGATCGCGTTCCGGATCTTCGCCGCGATGGGGTACGAGCGCGGGCGGGCGAAGCTGTGGCGGCTGGAGGCGTTTACGAGCAAGTCCCAGCCTGACTGGGAGGCGTTCCTCGGCGCGCTTTCCGGTGCGCCGCCGCGGGTCGTGTGCGACAACGACCACGGCCTCACGAACGCCGTTGGTGCTCGCTTCCCGGACGCCGAGCTGTACCTGTGCGAGTGGCACCTGCGCCACGCGCTGGAACGGCTGATGGGCAAGCTCCGCACCGAGGAGCCCCAGCACCAAGAGGCGATCGACGAGCTGCTGCCCGATGTCGAGGCGGCGTTCACCGGCCCGTCGTTCTGGGCGCCGTTCCTGGAGCGCTGCCACGTGGCCGGCATCCCGCGCGTGAGCGAGTGGCTGAACAGCACCGGGCGAATCGTCGCCGATCAGTTCAACCGCCGCGGGCCGCGCGCGAGCCGCCCCGCGGACATGCCGCTGTCGACCTCGCCGCTTGACGGGTTCATCAACCCAATCCGCGCAGCGATCGGACCGCGCGCGTACGGGCTGAAGAACCGCGAGCGCACCAACCGGATGCTGATGCTCATGCAACTGCACGCCAACCACCACGACGACGTGCACGCCTACACGCACCTCATCCGCGAGTGGCTTCAGGGCAACCAGGGCCGCCCGGGCGTCGACCGGCGAGCGGTCGCCGACACCCGAGGCGCTCCCTCCCTCCGCTGACCTCAACCGCGACCTAACGCATCTCAGAGAGCATTTTCAGCACGAAGTTGCTCTCGTAGATGCGTTTGGGGGGCCCTCCTTACCAACTGCCACTGCGAGATGCGGGAGCGCGGGCGTGCCGAAATTCGCATCGGGGAGCCCCACGACCGCGCCGGAGCCGAAGTCCGCGTCGTACTGATCGAGCTGTTGAGCGTCGAACGGCGCGAAGAAGTCAACCGGCGTCAGCGTACCGTCGGGCTCGACGTGAAGGCGCACGATCGACTCGCCGAAGTTCGATGGCGGCGAGTTGCCTGGCGCCGGGGTCGTTGGTGATGCGTCGTTGCTGGTGCTGAGGAGGATCGAGCCCGAGCCGTCCGAGGTGAGCCCGACGCCTGCCTGCCAGATTCCGGCGCCGTCACTCCCGGAGACGTTGTCGACCCAACGTGCCGTGACTTGGCCGGCGCTCGAGACGCCGAACACCCATCCCTGCCACGGCGTGTGGTCGCAATGCGAGCCGAAACCGGCGTACACCACGCCGTTCATGAGCAGCAGGCCGGGACGCTGCTGCTGGGTGGTTGGGTCGAACGACACACCCGAGTTGTTGTCTGCTGTGCCGCTCAACGGCACCGGGAAGCCGGGCTGCTCGAGCCCAGTCGTGACGTTGAGCGCATCCATGAACCACGCGGCCGGCCCGGTTGTCCCCGACGCGTATGTCTTGCGCGTGAGGTAGACGATGTTCGGGTTCGTCGAGAAGTCGATCACCGGTGTGGAGGTCGTCCCGATCGATGGCGAGATGTCGCCGCAGCCCAGGTCAGCGGGGTTAAAAGGCGTCCCGAGATCGTTCGTCCAACGCTGCGCCCCCGTAGCTGGGTCCAGTCCGTAGACCTTGTCGTTCTCGGTCGCGACGATCAGCGTCCCCGTCGCCGAGAGCAACGGCTGCGCGTAGACCTGCCCGTTCACCGACGCCGACCACAGTTGACCGAAGTCGCTGCTACTCACGAGCGTGGGCGTGATCGCCGCCTCGTCCGGATACCATCCCGTCCGCAGATCATCGCCGGCGTTCGTCACCCCAGACGCCACCGCCGCGCCCGCGAACGCGAGCGACGTCATGCTGACCAGCGCGACTAGAGCAAAAGCCCCGAATTCGATGCAGCGAAGGTCCCCTTTTCGGGGACCAAGTCTAGCGGGTTTGGGTAGGATCCGGCGGGGCCTCTTGGGTCGGATGATCTCAGCGGTTTGCCCGCGCGGCATCGCACCGAACCGGTGAGGATTCTCGTGGTGAGCAACCTCTATCCGCCGATCACGGTGGGTGGATACGAGATCTGCTGCGAGCTGGTGGTTGATCGCCTTCGGGAGAGTCACGACGTGCGCGTGCTCACGGGAGATGAGCACGCGCTTGATGCACCGCCGGAATCATCGATCTGGCGGCGATTGCCCCTGTTCTCCGGGGTCAGTGGCGACATGCCCACGGCGGCCTGGGTCACCCGCCGCGCGATTCGCGAGGTTCGCCGAGCGCTGGATGATTTCGCGCCTGAATTGCTGTTCGTGTGGGCGGGCTCACGCATCCCGAAGGGGGCGATTCGGGTGCTCGAGACCGCTGCCGTGCCGTTGGTCTTCAGCATCCACGATCACTGGTTCGACCGACCGTATGACCACGATCCGTTTACTCGCTACCTGTCGCGAGGGGAGAGAGGTCCTCGCGCGGTCTGGTCGCATTTGATGCGCCTCTGCAACCGGCTGCCATCCCTACGCGTCGAGCTGGGTAGCACGACGGCCGGCGCCGTGTGCTGGAACAGCGAAGCGACGCGGCGCCTGACGTCCGTGTCTCCGACCATCGAGCCGGTGCTTACACAGACGATCTATCCCGCGACGGCCCACGAGGCCGCGTTCTCCGCACTTCGAAGGGAGCCGGGTCCGCGGACCACCATCGTGTTCGTCGGCCGTGTGTCGCCAGAGAAGGGCCCGGATGTAGCGGTTCGTGCGTTGCACGCGCTCTCGCGAGATCACGGGATCGATGCCGATCTCCTTCTGTGCGGCCGCCCGGTGCCGGGGATCGGCCGAGAGCTTGACGACCTGGGGCGGGAGCTCGGTGTCTCCCCTCGTGTACGGGTGCTTGGAGCGCTCAGCTCCGAAGCGCTCGCGGACGTGCTGAGGAGTGCACATGTGTTGATCGTGCCGTCTATCTGGCAAGAGCCGTTCGGGCTCGTCTGCCTGGAGGGTGCGTTGGCGCGGGTCCCAGTGGTCGCGTCCCGCAGCGGCGGCATGACCGAGATCTTGCTCGACGAGCAGCACGCGTTGTTCTTCCCGATTGGTGACGCCGGCGCTGCAGCCGCCGCGATCGCCCGCGTCGTCACCGAACCAGAAGCTTCCGCCCTGCGCGTCGCGCGCGCCTTTGAGCGAGCCCGTGAGTTCTCGGTGGCGCGATTCGTGCGCGAATCCGAGTCGTTCGTTGACGAAGCTTACGAGACTCTGCGCTCACGCCATTGATCAGGCGTGTGCCACGAAGGTCCAGACCTTACCCCTGCGCGTCGCCTCCTCGAACTCGCTCTGGGTGAGTGGACCGGCGCCGTCGATGTCGAACACGCGATAGCCAACGCCGATCAGGAGCTCGTGTATATCGCCGGTAGGCGTCGCATCGAAGTCGCGCGCGGCGGCGCCGTGCTCAAAGACGATGATCGGCCGATGTCGGGCCAGCAGCTGCCGCGCGCCGAGTAGGACGGCACGCTCAGCACCCTCCACATCGATCTTGATCAGAGCCGGCGCATAGCCGGGCTCGAGCGCGTCGTCGAGGGCGTCCACCCGGACCACGAGCGGCTCCAGGTCGTCTGGGTCGAGCCCGCTGGCTGAGAGGCTGCTGCGGCTGTGCGAGCTCTTGACACGGAAGAACGTCGCCTCGCCAGATGCCTGCCCAACGGCCGCGTTGCGGACGTCGACCTGCGGGAATCGGTGCGCCAGGTCCGCCGCGAGGTCAGGCAGGGGCTCATAGGCGATATGGCGTCCACGAGGCGAAATCGCCACTATCTCGCGAAGTACGTCGCCGACGTTGGCGCCGAGATCGATGCAGTTCGCATCGACCGGAAGCGAGAGCCGCATCAGCAGCCGAATATGCTCGAGGTCCCGTCGGTCACGACGCGACTGCGGGCCGGCCACGGCGCGCTGAATCCGGCGAAGGGCGGGCTCGACGCCGAGTCGCCGAGCTGCCTGGAGAACCGACCTGCGCCAGCCCTCAGCCACCTGCCAGGACCTCGCGATAGACCTCACCCGTACGCGCCGCGGCGGACGGCCATGCGTAGCGCTCTCGGGCCAGTGTGTTGCCAACTTCGCCGCGACGCCGACACTCCGCCCAGCCTGCGGCGACGCTGGCCTTCAAGGCATCCACGAGCGCGTCGACGTCAGGTCGCGCGCAGATCCAGCCTGTCTCGCCGTCCACGACTGCCTCGACGAGCCCGCCCACCGGGTAGACGATCACGGCCCGCCGGAAGCCGTAGGCGAGCAGCAGCACCCCGCTCTGGCTGGCGATCCTGTACGGGAGCACGACCGTGTCGGTCGCAGCGAACAGCTGTGCAGCCTCGGTCATCTCCAGGAAACCCTCGCGTACGGTCACGCGCCCGGCGAGCTCCGCGCTGCTCAGTTGGCCGGCGGCAGCCGCCAAAGCGCCAGTCTCCTGCCCGCCGATCAGCACGTGCAGCCGCGGGACCCTCGTGAGGGCCGCGAGCAAATCCCCGAGACCTTTGTCCGGTCGGAGCTGGCCGAACAGCAGGGTGACCGGCGCGTCGGCGCCTATCCCAAGCGCCGCGCGGGCGTGTTCGCGGTCGACGGTCCCGCCGCTGTGCGCGAGCGAACCGTATTCTCCGTGTGGTATCACGACCACGCGGCCGTCCGCCTGTGGCGGGGTGCGAGCTAGGTCAGCCTGCGTGTGGACGATCGTGCGGGTCGTCAGTCGGGCTAGAGCGCGATGGGTGCCGTCCCAGCTGCGGCCCCGGTCGAAGGTGTTGTGTGATGTCTGCACGACGGGTACGCCCGTCAACCGCAGGCAGGCGATCGCCAGGACGCCAAGCGGATCGAATTCCCAGCCCTGAGTGTGCACGATCTCGGCTCGCCGCGACAGCCGGACAAGCCTCGGAATGGCGAGCAGGAACCGTGTTCCGTTGGCCAGCGGGCCGAGCCCGGAGCGGCGCGCCCACCGCGCCAGCCGGGTGTGCCCGCGCACGTAGTGGAAAACGCCGCAGACGCTCACGCCGGGGGCGGGCTGGTAGCGATGGTCGGCAGCTGTCGCGAGGCAAACCTGGAACCCATCGGCGCCCAGCGCGCGTGTCAGCTCGCCCGTGTAGTCGGCGACGCCGCCGCGGCCTCCCTGCTCGATCATGAGCACCCGCCGACCATCCGCCGGCGGGGCGGCTGCACCGCTCATCTGCGGCCGGGTGATCACGCGGCGAGCCTACACTCTGCAAGTTCACAACCCACGGGCGCGTGTAAGTCGTGGGCAAGATGGCACCTCCAAACCTGCGGGAAATGACTTGGGTGCAGATCTTCTGGAGGGACCTGCGAGCGCCCGGATTTGCTGGTGATCGTGGGGTTGTCCGGGGTGTTGAGGCGTTGGTTTCCGCGGCGGAGGGCGTGATGGCGGCGGCGGCGGGCTCGAAGGAGGCATAAAGAAGGGTGTCGAAAGTCGGCGTTGCTGATGTCAACGTCGACCACGGAGGTGGCCGCGTGTCCGCCGATCTCGACACCCTTTCCGTTCAACTTTACGTGGCGGGAGATGAACTCCTGCCGTCCGAGCGTTGCGGTGGTGATCACGCAACGGGGCTTGCGGGCGCTGCCGGTCGGGCTCCGACCGGCTCCTGCGCGGTGTTCGCGCGTTCCCAGGAGTTGTTCGATGCGGGGGTCGTGTGGCTCTCTGGTGAGGAGGCGGGCGGGCTTGAGCACTCCGAGCTTGAGACGCGCTTGGAGGTTGCGGGTCGCGAGCTGCTGTGCCAGCTGTTTGAGGATCATCTGGGGCTGCGCGCGTTGCGGGAGCAGCGGATCGATGGGGTCGTGGGCGCCGACGGGGTGCGTCGGGGGAGCGTCGAGGCCGGGCATGAGCGGCCGCTTGCGACGGTCTTCGGGCGCGTGCGGGTGCGCCGGATCGCCTACCGGGCCCGCGGCTGTGAGAACCTGCATCCGGCCGACAGCGCGCTGAACCTGCCGGCCGGGAAGCATTCGCATGGTCTGCGGCGGATGTGCGCGATCGAGTCGGCCCGCGGCAGCTTCGAGGACGCCTCGGATGCGACCTGGCGTGCGACTGGTCAGCGGGTCGCCAACCGCCAGGTGCAGGAGCTCGCCCGCGCCAGCGCAGTCGATTTCGAGGACTTCTACACGAGCCGGCGGAGGGTCGCCTGTCAGCCCGGTGATGCGCTCGTGCTCTCCTGCGACGGCAAGGGGGTGGTGATGCGACCGGAGGCGCTGCGAGAGCAGACCCGCAAGCAGGCCAAGAACGCCACCACCAAGCTCAAGACGCGGCTCTCAAAGGGCGAGAAACGCAACCGCAAGCGAATCGCGGAGGTCGGCGCCGTCTACGAGATCGAGCCGGTGCCGCGCACCCCGGCCGACATCATGCCCGCAACCGACGCCGAGCGCGAGGCCGCGAGCGTGGCGCCGGCCGCGAAGAACAAGTGGTTGTGCGCCAGCGTCACCGACGACGCCGCCACGGTCGTCGGCCGGATCTTCGACGAGGCGAACCGACGCGACGGCGAGCACCAGCGCCCGTGGGTCGCGCTCGTCGACGGCAACAACCACCAGATCGACCGGATCAAGAAAGAGGCGAAAGACCGCAAGGCCAAGGTGACGATCGTCGTCGATCTCGTTCACGTACTGGAATATCTGTGGGGATCCGCGTGGTGCTTCTTCAAGGAGGGTGACCCCGCCGCCGAGCAGTGGGTCCGCCACCACGCCCAGAACGTGCTCGCCGGCAAAGCCACCCGCGTCGCGGGCGCGATCAAACGCCAGGCCACCAACCAACGCCTCGACCCACCCCAGCGCGCCAACGCCGACGCCTGCGCCACCTACCTGACCAACAAGGCCCCGCATCTCGACTACCCCACGGCACTCAAACAAGGCTGGCCGATCGCGACCGGCGTGATCGAAGGCGCCTGCCGCCATTTGGTGAAGGACCGCATGGACATCACCGGCGCGCGCTGGGGACTCGACGGCGCCGAAGCCGTCCTGAAACTACGCGCGCTGCGCAGCAACGGCGACTTCGACCAGTACTGGAAATACCACCTCAGACAAGAACGACAACGAGTCCACCAATCCCGCTACGCCAACAACGTCATTCCAAGCCGCGGTGTGAGGTCCCTCCAGAAGATCTGCACCCAAATGACTTCGCCGTCTGACACGGTGACCGACGGTGCCGCTGACTACCGTGCGAGAATCCCGCGATGCGGCGCGACCAGCTGCCCGATCTGGACTATGTCCTCAACCATGCAGTCAACCGCGTGCCTTTCGTTAGCGCGCGAATGCGCCTGTACGCGGCTGCCGGGGTACGGATCGAGGATCCGGCGCGGTCGCTGATCATGCTCCACACCGAGGTGCACGATCCGCGCAAGCTTGCGATCGGCCGCGGGGCGTCGATCGGGCGCAACTGCCTGCTCGATGCCCGTGGCGGCATCACTGTCGGCCGTGACGTCAACGTCTCCAGCTTCACGTTGATGATCACGGGCACTCACGACGTCCAGGCCCGCGACTACTTTGCTGACAGCTATGCGCCGATCGCTGTGGGCGATCGCGTCTGGATCGCCACCAGGTCGACGGTTCTCGGTGGCGTGACCATCGGGGAGGGGGCAGTCGTGGCGGCGGGGGCTGTCGTCACTCGCGATGTCGAGCCATTCACGATCGTTGCGGGTGTGCCGGCCCGGCCCATTGGCGAGCGCACGCGGGGGCTCGACTACCACCTGGAGTGGCGCCGGAGCTGGCGCTGAGCGTAGAATCGCCAGGGATCGTTCGCTGCTGTCGACCGCACTCGTGACCAAGCTCAGGACAAGGCTGCGCCCGGCGGCGCTGCGGTGGTGGCCTGAGATCTGGAGCACTAGGTTGCTCGCCCCGACTCGAGCGGGGAGGATCTGGGTCGTAACGGTCGCCGGCTGCCTCGCGATCAAACACTGGATACCTCTTCTGCGACAGACCGCTGTGCCGATGCGCATTCGCGGGATTGGAACTGTCTGGCTCTCGGACTGGTCACAGTTGATGGTGGCATGGGAGGTGTTCTCGATGCATACATACAGTGAGCATCCGCTGCCAGACGACGCGACCACAATTCTTGATCTCGGAGCCAATGTCGGTCTTGCCAGCCTGTTCTTCCGGTTGAGGTACCCCGGTGCGCGAATCGTCGCCGTTGAGGCTGATCCAGCCGTGGCCCGGCTAGCCGAACGAAATCTCCGTGGCTGGGGAGTCGACGTCGTCAACGCGGCCGTTGCGCCGGCGGCGGGCATCGTGACGCTTCATCGGCAGCCTGGCCAGAGCTGGGCCTCGTCGACGGTCTTTGGCAAGGGAGAACCGGTCGACGTGAAAGCTGTCGCGCTGGACACGCTGATCGATCAGCTTGGCGGTGTGAGCATTCTCAAACTCGATATCGAGGGCGCCGAGCACGACGTCATCGCAGCAAGTCGGCGACTGGATGCTGTTGACTGCATAGTCGGTGAAGTGCATCCCGTGGAGGGCTCGAGCGCCGATCGCTTCTTTGCAATGCTTGGCGCGTTTGACGTCGTCACTGGACCGATGGTCGACGGGAACGGGACGTTCGTCGCCCGTCGGCGGTTGGGCGGCGGAGGCGTGCCTGCCTCCGGGAACTCCGGTGAAACCTGAGTGTCCGTTCATACAACACGGTCCCGTAAGATCCGTAAGGTGCGTCAGGACCTGGGCTGGTTTGGCGAGGGCGGGCTGTGAGCACCGGGTCGGGGACTGTCGCATCCCTCCGCGTCGGGCTCGCGTGCGTTCAGGATCCCACGGACCGCGCAATCTTCTCCGGCATGCCGGCCTCACTGCTGGCCGCGTTGGAGGAGACCGTCGGCGATGCTATCCCGCTGAGAGGAGATGTTCCGCACGCCGTCACACGGCTTGCCATCTTCGCGGGCGTCGCGGGCCGTAGCCGCCCGGCCGAGCTTCTGCGGCCAAGGACGGCGCTCGCGAACCATCGCCCGGCGGCGATGTCGGGGCGTGCGATGGTCATGTTGACCTCCGCCGCCGTGCGCGCCCGCTTGGCGCTCGCCGGACGCCTCGATGGTTGCGTCTTGGTCAACACCGAGTTCTCGCTCCCCGCATCGCTGCGCACGGTCACGTTTCAGGATTCGACGCTGATGCAAGCGTCCCGTTCGTATCCGTGGCCTCATCTGCGGGGATGGTCAGAGCGCGATCGAGCGCTGGCGATCCGACGCCAAAGTGCCATATATCGACGTGCGGTCGCGTGTACCGCCATGTCCCACTGGGCAGCGCGCAGCATAGTCAAGGACTACGGCACTGACCCCGCGAAGGTTCATGTTGTCGGGCTCGGACCGAACCAGCCCGTTCGCCTGGCGCGTGCCCGAGACTGGTCGGTCCCTCACTTCCTATTCGTGGGCTTTGACTGGGAACGGAAGAACGGCGACGCGGTCCTCGATGCCTTTACCCAGGTTCGGGTCGAGCATCCCGACGCGACGCTTGACCTCGTCGGCGGGCATCCGAGAGTTGACCTTGAGGGTGTCACCGGGCATGGTCCGCTGTCGCTCGCCGATGATGGTGGTCGGGCGCGCCTCGCCGCGCTTTACGACCGTGCGACGGCGTTGGTGCTGCCATCGTTTCACGAACCATCGGCCACGGTGCACCTGGAAGCCGGACACGCAGGCATTCCATCGATCGGATCGTCGAACGGTGGAGCCGAGACGGTAATCGGTCCCGGCGGGTACATCGTCCACCCCGGTCATCGGCAAGAGCTCGTAGAAGCGATGCTGAAGCTCGCAGAGCCGGGCCATGCGGCCGAAATGGGCCTCCGTGCCAGCGAGCACGCTCAACTCTTTACCTGGCGTCGGCTCGCGGAGCGCTTGATCCGTGCCCTTGCGCCGCCCGGCGTCGACTGTTCCGCCCTCGCTGAGTTCTTGTAGCGCGCCGGGCAAAGTTGTTCGAAAGCGCCTTCCCAGCATTGGCCGCGCCTGCGGCAGCGTCCGGATAACATCGGCGACCGTGTCCTACTTTGCGCGCAACGAGCCGCGCTTCCACGATTACTGGGTCAGTCACGTGGACCTATCCGACCCCCAGCACGAGCGATGGTTGGAGATGGAAGGCCAGCAGCTGGCTGAGGGCGCGAGCCACGTCGAGTCGGTTGGTCGCTTCTTCCCGGTGAAGGATCGCGACGTCCTCGACGTGGGATGTCAGTGGGGGGCGACATGCATCGCCCTCGCCCGTGCGGGCGCGCGAGCATGCGGGGTCGATATCGACGACGACTTCATCAACGGCGCGCGGCTTCGAGCTGAGGAGCAAACGGTCCGGATTGACGTACGCCGAGGGGTCGCCGAGGCCATCCCCTACCCTGACAAGTCGTTCGACGTGGTGCTCCTGCACAACGTGATCGAGCATGTTCGCAACCATCGCGAGACCATGTCGGAACTCGCCCGAGTCCTCCGGCCGGGTGGCGGGCTGTGGTTGACGGGGCCAAACCGGCTATCGCCGCAACTCCTGCTACGCGATCCGCACTACTCAATGTTTGGCGTCAGCGTGTTGCCCGCCAAGCTCGGCGAGCTTTACGTGACGCGCGTACGCCGCTATCCAAGCTGGACCGTCGGCACGTTCCCGGTCGCGTCTCACATCGAGCGCATGCTCGTCGAGGACGGCATGGAGATCATCGGATCGTCTCGCCTCGACGCGCCGACCCGCTCATCACTCGAGCGCCGCCTGAACCGCCTGAGTTCGACAACGCTCTTCAATCTTCGCCGCTACTTTTACATCGCCGCTCGCCGCTCGCCGACTGCGATGAGCGTCCCTCGGTTCGAGCCCGTGTAGGCTCAGGAGGGTACGTCTACCCGTTGGTTGTGGGGGCGTTGGCGGCCATCCATTGGGAAAGCGCGGTGAATGAGGGTCGTGGGCTGTTGTCGGCGTTCAGGAGTCCCCACTGGCCGGTCGAGTCATCCTTGAGCTGATACCAGGCGACGAACTTGACCCACGTGTACTTGGTAGTGACATCGTTGAGGTACTGGGTGATGTCGGCCGCCTGGCTGTGGGAGTCGGTTTGGCTGAAGCAGCCGGATCCGCCGATGCAGTGCCCGACTTCGGTGACGTACCAGGGCACGTTGGCACCGTATTGGACGGCGAGATCGTGGTAGCGCGGCACTTCCTGCCAGCCCATGTCCTCGCCGTCTGTGAGCGAGCCCATCGGCCCGTAAGGGTGGACCGAGAAGGCGTCTACTTGCGAAGCCCCGGGAGCCGGGAGCGCGGCAAGGAAGTCGTGGATCCAGCCGCCACCGGCGGCGTCCTGGGACCAGGTGCCATCGGTGCGTTGATAGTCGCCGTCGGAGTTCGCGATCAGGGTCACGCCCATGCCGGCGACCGCGGCGTGGGCAGCGGCGTATTGCGCCGCGTAGGACTGCGGTGTGCTGCCGTTGCTGAAGACCTCGTTGCCAAACTCGATCTCCGATAGGCCGAGTGGCACGATCTTCTGCGCGAGCGCCTTTACCTGTGCAGCGGCGGTGCTCGGAGCCATTCCGGCCAGGCCTGGGTTGTAGAGCACGAGCGACTTGACGCCCTGGGTCAGCCCGTAGCGCACTTCGCTGATGTCGCTGCCGTCGCCAACATCGATCCGGTCCCAGTTCACCCCGATGGACGTCATCATGCTATTGAGCCGCAGACCCGTCTGATTCATCACCGCCACCCGAAGCGCACCAGACGGCGAAGGGGGCGGCGGAGGCGGAGTGGCCGCCGGCCAGCTGATCGACACCTCGGTTGCCCACTGGTCGCCCGCCGCGCCTTCCGATGCGACGTCGTAATACACGGTCTGGCCGGGCTGTGGCGTGGGTGACCAGCTCGTCACCGAGCCCAGAGTCTGATACGTGGTGGTGCGAGTGGAGGAGCCGGATGGGCCGGTGCTGATCGACGCCCTGAAGCCGGTCGCGGCCGATTGCGCGGACCAGGAGATCGTCCCACCGCTCAGGGTTACCGCCGGCGCTGCGTTCGTGACCACCACAGCAGCGGCTGGCCAGCTGATCGCGATCTCGGGTGTCGCCCACCGCTCGCCCGCCGTGCCTTCCGATGCGACGTCGTAGTAAAGCGTGTGGCCGGGCTGTGGCGTGGGTGACCAGCTCGTCACCGAGCCCAGATTCTGATAGGTGGTGATGCGATTGGCGGAGCCCGACGGCGCCGTGCTGATCGCGCCCTTGAAGGATTTGGCGGCCGACTGGGCGGACCAGTAGAGCCTCCCGCCGCTCACCTTCAGCACTGGAGCCACGTTCGTCAGCCGGGCGGTGGTCGCCAGCCGTGCCCAAGTGATCGACACGTTCTTGGTCCACGGTGCTCCTTGGAGGTTGGCGCGCAGTCTGTAGTCGACGGTTTGTCCCCATCGCTTGGGCGGCGCGAACGTTCTGCCCTTGATCAGTCGAGTGGTGGTGCGTTTGGTGTTTGGTTGGACGATTGTCGCGAGCAGGTAGCTCGATGCGCCGGGCACGCGTGTCCACTTGAGCTTGTAGCCGGAGACGGTGAGCAGCGGCCGCGCCACGGATGAGGAGCGGTTGGCTGCCCGTGCATGTGGTGACGCTGCTCGGGGCATGTTGGCCGCGAGCGCGGCTCCGCAGGTCAGCGCGAGCGCGGCAAGCACGCTCAAGCTCGGGCTCAGGATGCGGCGATGCATTTCTCACCTCTCTGCACTGGCGAGCAGCATCGCCCGGCTTGCTGATGCTCCACTTCGGCAGCCCGGCTGACTCAAAGAGTCCCGTAGCTTTGCGAGCCCGCCTCGCGACGGGAGTGCCGTTATCGGGTGTTGCTGGCTCTTAGCTTAGTTTCCGACTCTTAGGTCAGGTAATCGTCGGCAAGACGAAAACGCACGACCAGGACCACCCCCGCCTAGAC
>OCTA010002561.1_pt1 | contig 16435 bp, 12 predicted proteins | sample 1538991 | NCBI WGS metagenome assembly OCTA01 (sample SAMEA3539302, study PRJEB22396) | soil metagenome | biome: tundra; feature: field; material: soil | place: USA | collected 2010-05 | depth 0.15 m | reverse complement strand
AGCAGAATTCCTCTGCCCCATCCTCGCCCTACCGCTCTCCGTTTCCAGCTTGTTCTCCTATTGTTCGCCATCTGCTGCCCGGACCGGTCGCAACCGGCTCCCCCACTGCCATCGGCCGGATTTAAGTGGTTGCTGTTATGTCAACCCATTGATTTAAAATGCTAAAATGGGTTCGTTCGGACAGATTTGGGCACAGCCCCAGACGCCCAACGATGCACAATTCTGCACAATTCTGCCCAATCGTGCACAACTGGGGCCGTAAGATCTTGGAAGCGCGATTCCGTCGTCCACAGCCCGCTTTGGTTGTGCGGCGTATTTTAGCGCCTATGATTGGGTCCCACTGACCACCACTCGGCGATGGCGAGCCAAGCGCGCCCCACCGCGCTATAATCTGTACAGATCGGAGGGTACCAGAACTACCATGTCCCGCACCGCCACGTTGCGCGTTGCTGCGGTAGACCAACCACCAGCCACCAACCACCTTGGCCGTCTTGGTGGGGCAGACCTCCAGGTCTGCGCGGGTCCTCCAGGACCCGCTCTTCGGCGCAACTACCGCCTCTGCGACAACAGCCGCACGGTAATCTTCGCGGGCGCGACGCGCTCCATCACGATCCCCGGCGGCAGGTTGAAGTTCCCCGAATCGACTGGCAGATTCAGGGTCCCGGCGTGCGCGGCCCGCAGATTGAAGCTGGCCACCAGCCGCGTCAGGCTGACGGAATCCATCAACCATGCGCTGCCGCGCACTTGCACCTCCAGCCGGTCGGTGGATGGCGCCGAGATCTCCATGCCCGCAGGCACGCTCACAAACTGCACCGGCACGCTGACCGTGCGGACCGTGGTTCCGGTGGAGAGAAACGATGTGCTCCAGATGGCTGCCGCCAGGCCCAGCGCGGCCAGCTTGACGCCGGCGTTGGAGAACAGCCATTGCCGCAGCCTGCTTGCCATACCGTCCGCGGGCTGCGCGCAAAGCTTCTCCAGCATCTGCGCCAGCTTTGGCTCGTCGTCGAATTGCACGATGCGGCGCGCCTCCATCAAGGTCACCTCGCCGCGCTCCTCGGAAACCACCACCACCAGCGCGTCGCACCGCTCGGAAAGCCCCATGGCCGCGCGATGCCGCGTGCCGTAGTAGCTGGGCACCCGTTCGCGTTCGGTCAGCGGCAGCACGGCAGCGGCCCGCACGATGCGGTCGCCGCGCACAATCACCGCGCCGTCGTGCACGGGCGAAGTCTTCTGGAAAATCGCTTCCAGGATTTCGGGTGAAACGGCGGCTTCGAGCGTAATGCCGCCGCTCACCAGTTCCGCGATGGCGTTGCGGCGCACGACCACAATCAGCGCGCCCACCGAAGCGCCTGCCAGACGGAAAGCCGCCTGGGCGATCGACTGGTAGGTCTCGTTCAGCCTGGAGGCCGCATGCGCCCGCCAGTTCAGCAGGCTGTCGAGCCGCATGAAGAAGCGCCGCAGCTCCGCCTGGAAAACCAGCAGCAACACCACGATCGCCAGGATGGCCGCGCCATCCAGCACCCAGCTCGTAAGCACCATGTCGAAATGCCGTGACACCAGGGCTCCGGCGTGCAGCCCGAGCACCACCAGGGCCACGCGCAGAGCCCGCGCCTGCTGCGCCCATCGCAGCAGGATATACAGCGCCGCCGTCAACACGACGAAATCCACGACGCCCTGCCATCGCACCAGAATCAGAGAAATCATCCGTCCTTCCAATATCCCCCGATCCGCGGCGAACTACAATGGAGGTCGCCATGCAGCCTTATCGTTATCACGTATTCGTGTGCGACCAGCAGAAGCCCGAAGGCGTGCCGTGCTGCTCAGCACGTGGCTCGCGCAAGGTGGTGGAGGCCCTGCGCGCAGAGGTCGCGGCCCAGGGGTTGGCGGACCAGGTGCAGATTACGCCGTGCGGCTCGCTCGGCCTTTGCGAGCGCGGGCCCAATATGGTGGTTTATCCGGAGGGCGTCTGGTACTCGGGCGTTTCCGCGAACGATGTGCCCGAACTGGTGCGCAGCCACTTCGCAAACGCCAGCCCGGTCGAACGGCTGGCCAACTCCGGTGTCCAGGCGGTGCGCGCGGAGATTGAAGCCAATAAGAGCAAAATGCAGGCGGGCATGCAGGCGAAGGATGCCGCGGGCGCGCTGCCGGACGACCTCGCCCAAACCATCCGGGGATTTCAAGACAGCCGCGCCATCCTGACCGCCATCGAGCTGGACGCTTTCACCGCGGTGGCGGACGGCGCTTCCGCCGGGCAGGCCGCCGCGAAAATGGGCACGGACCCGCGCGCCACCGAGATGCTGTTGAATGCCCTGGCCGCCCTCGGCCTGCTTGCGAAACACAACGGCACATTTCACAACACGCCCGTGAGCGCGCGCTATTTCGTGGCGGCATCGCTAGACGATTCCCGCGCCGCCACCATGCACACCGCCAACCTGTGGCAGCGCTGGTCTACGCTGACCGATTGTGTTCGGGAAGGCACGGCGGTGGCGCGCCGGGAGCCGCGTGAGGTGGACGATCGATGGACCCGGCCGTTTATCGCGGCCATGCACCGCAATGCGCGGGAGCGCGCGCCGCAAGTTGTGCGAGCCATCGGAACCGCGGGCGTGCGCCGCATGCTCGACGTGGGCGGCGGATCGGGCGCCTACTCCATCGCCTTTGCCCAAGCCAGCGCCGAGCTGCGCGCCGAAGTGCTGGACCGTCCGGAGGTGTTGGACATTGCGCAGGGCCACATCGATCGTGCAGGTTTGGCCGGCCGCGTGACCACCCGCGTGGGCGACCTGCGCACGGACGACTTCGGGGAAGGCTTCGACCTGGTGCTGATCTCCGCCATCTGCCACATGCTGGGTCCCGCGGAGAACAGCGATCTGCTGCGTCGTTGCCGCCACGCGCTCGCTCCGCGGGGCCGCGTGGCGATCCAGGATTTCATTCTGGAAGAGGATAAGACCGCCCCCAAAATGGCTGCCCTGTTTTCGCTCAATATGCTGGTGGGCACCGAGCGCGGCGCCAGCTATAACGAGACTGAATACGCGGAATGGCTCGGCGAGGCAGGTTTCCGCGAAGCGATCCGCATCCGCCTGCCGGGACCCAGCGGGCTCATGGTGGGCCGCGTTCCGTAACTTTTGGGCGCTGGGCGTCGTCTTTTATTCGAGTCCGCTACCGGCCACCCATCGAAGATGAAACTCTACGTTTTCCCACTGGCTCTAATTGTTGTCTCTCTCCCGCTTTGCGCACAGACTGCCACGTTGCGCGGGCAAGTCCTGGATGAATCGGGTGCGGTCGTGCCCGCCGCCACGGTCACACTCAACGGACCGGCGGGTGTGGCCAAGGTCACCACCTCCGGCAGCGATGGATCGTACTCGTTCAACGGGTTGCCGTCCGGCAGTTACACGGTTCGAGTGTCCGCGCCCGACCTCACGCAGGCGCAGCCGGCCAAGATCGTTCTGCGGTCTGGGGCGCAGTCCCTCAACGTGAAGATGAAAGTAGCGTCGGTGACGCAGCAGGTGACGGTGCAGGATACCGGAGGTCCCAGCGTCTCCACAGACCCATCCAATAACTCTACCGCCACGGTTTTGCGCGGCGACGATTTGCAGGCGCTCTCCGACGATCCCGACGATTTGCAATCGGACTTGCAGGCGCTGGCCGGACCCTCCGCCGGCCCGGAAGGCGGCGAGATCTTCATCGACGGATTCAGCGGCGGTCAACTCCCTTCCAAGGACTCTATCCGCGAAGTGCGCATCAACCAGAATCCGTTCTCGCCCGAGTTCTCCAAGCTGGGCTACGGCCGCATCGAGGTCCTCACCAAGCCCGGCACGGATAAGTTGCATGGCCAGGCCTTCTTCAACTTCGGCGACGACATCTTCAATTCGCGGAATCCCTACGCGCAGCAGAAGGCGCCGTTTCTGTTGAAGGAATATGGCGGCACGGTCAGTGGAGCGCTGAGTAAGCACGCTTCTTTCTTCCTGGACACCGAGCGGCGCGAGATCGACAACGGCTCCGTGATCGACGCGGTTACTCTCGATCCACAGACCTACGCGATCACTCCCTATACCGGCGTGCTGCTGGCCCCGCAGCGCCGCCTGCGTGTCAGCCCGCGCGTGGATTATCAAGTGAGCCAGAACAATACCTTGATGTTCCGCTACGGCTTCACCCGGAACGACGTGCAAGACCAGGGCATCGGTAGCTTCGACCTGCCTTCGCGCGGGTATTACACGCTGGACCAGGACCACACGGTCCAGATCACGGACACGGCCGTTTTGGGTCCTAGCACGGTGAACGAGACGCGCTTCCAGTTCTTCCACGTGGAGGACGATCAGATTTCCAATAGCTTCGCGCCGGCAGTCCTGGTGCTGGGTTCGTTCAACACCGGCGGCGCCCAGACGGGCCGCAGTTTCGACACAGAGAACCACTACGAGCTGCAGAACTACACGTCCATCGTCAAGGGCACGCACACTTGGAAGTTCGGTGTGCGCACGCGCGGCGAAACTGCCGGCAACACGTCGCCCGAAAACTTCGGCGGCACGTTCACTTTCGCCGGCGGCCTGGCGCCCGAATTGGACGCGGACAACCGGGAGGTGCTGGATGCCTCCGGCCAGCCCGTGATGTTGCCCATCACCTCGATTCAGCAGTATCAGCGGGCGTTACTTGGGCTGCCGGGCGGCGGCGCGACGCAGTTCAGCATCGCGACCGGCAATCCTTTCCTGGCGGCCAGTCAGGTGGACGTGGGGGCCTTCGTGGGCGACGACTGGCGCGTGCGCCCCAACGTCACGCTCAGCCTGGGGGTGCGCTACGAGACGCAAACCAATATACACGACTGGCGGGATGTCGCGCCCCGGTTCGGCTTCGCCTGGGCGCCCGGATCGAAACAGATCAGCCTGCATCCGAAACTCGTCGTTCGCGGCGGATTCGGCATGTTCTACTCCCGCTTCGACATCTCCAACATCGAGACCGCCGAACGTTACAACGGGATTGTTCAGCAGGAATACATTGTCGGCAACCCAACGTTCTTCCCCACTATACCGACGATCGCGCAATTGCTGGCGATGCCGGGAATTCAGTCCACGCAGACTGTGCAAGAGATTAGTTCCCGATTGCGCGCACCGTATATCATGCAGTCGGCGCTCACCGTGGAGCGCCAGGTGGCGAGCAATACCACGGTTTCGGTGACTTACACGAACTCACACGGGCTGCACATGCTGCGCTCCGGAGAATTCAACGCTCCCGGACCGGTCTATCTGATGGAGTCTTCCGGACTCTACAACCAGAACCAGCTCATTACTAACGTCAACGCCAGGCTGAATAACAATGTGTCGCTATTCGGTTACTATACGTTGAATCATGCGATGAGCAACACCGATGGGCTCGGCACGTTTCCGGGGAGCCCTTATACGATGGCCGGCGAGTACGGCCCCGCCGCCACGGATATCCGCCACCGGGCGTTCATCGGCGGCTCCTTGAATACCAAGTGGAACGTGCGCCTGAGTCCGTTCATCGTGGTGCAATCCGGCGCGCCGTATAACATCACCGTCGGCCAGGATATTTACGGCGACACGCTGTTTAACGCGCGGCCGGGTATTCCCACGGATCTAACCAAGCCGGGCCTGATCGATACGGTGTACGGCTGGCTCGACCCCAGTCCGCCGCCCGGCGAGCGGACTCTGCCGCGCAACTACGCACGGGGTCCCGGCATGATTTCGGTGAACGCGCGGCTGGGCAAGACGTTCGGCTTCGGGCCGGAACGCGAAGGCTCCGGCGGAGCGGCCAGCCCCTTGGGGGCCGGTCACAATTCCGGATTCCACAGCGTCTTCTCCGATGTCTCAACCACCAGGCGCTATAACCTGACTCTCTCGATTTCCGCGCGCAACTTACTCAACCATGTAAACGAAGGCCCGATTATCGGCCAGATCACATCGCCCCTGTTCGGCGAGGCCAATTCCGTGGCCGGCGGGTACGGAGCATTTGCGGAAACGGCCAACAATCGGCGGCTGGAGCTGCAGATGCGGTTTACGTTTTAGGCTTGGACTAGTCCTCGCCTGTCTGTTCCTGAATGCGCTTCAGGTGTTCAAGATCGGTGCTGCGGCCGGCCGCCTGTTTATTGGCGATGAGATCCTCTAACGAAATGAAGTGTACCGGAACACCGAAGATGGTGCTCGCTATCCGGCTCGGCCACGCGCCAGCGAATTGAACTCCGGTGATTTGCGTCAGGATATCTATCCGGACAGGAGCTACGCCGATCTGATACACGATGCCTTCTTGAATGAAGGTGTCCGGCGTTATTCCGTCGTTCTGCAAAGGAGCGCCGAACTTCGCCAGCGCGTGAAATGTTCGTGCCGCGTTCTGTGGCGAGTTATAAACCCACACATCCAGGTCCTTCGTGTAGCGCGGCTCAGTGTACTTCATGACAGCGTAGCCGCCGACGATGAGATACTCAACTTGATAGTCGTTTAAGGCTTGTAACAGTTCTTTGTAGTGTGGGCTCTCTCTCATGTTTGAGACGCTCTGCTAACTCCACCATTTCCCAAGCCGCCCGGAAAATAGCTTCGTCGCCTTGGGCCTGCCAGAACTCGACATCGAACTCACGGCCGGGGAACCGTCCCTTGACGAGCCGGGTCTTCCATTTTGGTTCTTGGGCGCCGTCCATCACAGTAATTCCAATTGTACCAACCGGCGTCTCACTCGCGGCGCAGGGCTGCGATCGGGTCCACCTTCGCCGCGCGGCGCGCGGGGATGTAGCAGGCCGCGAGACCGACAGCGGCCAGCACCAGCGGCACGCTTACGAACGTGGCGGGATCGGTGGCCCCGACTCCATAGAGCAAGCTGGAGAGCGCCCGGGTCGCGGCCAGTGCGCCGGCCAGCCCCAGGGCGATGCCGATAGCGGTCAACCTAATGCCTTGCCCGACGATGAGCCGCAAAACGTCGCCGCGCTGCGCGCCCAGCGCTACCCGCAGCCCGATTTCTTGCGTACGCCGGCTGACCGAATAGGATGCCACGCCGTAGATGCCCGCCGCGGCCAGCAGCAGCGCCAGCGCGCCGAACAGCGCCAGTATGACTGCGGCGAAACGGCGCGGGGCGATGGAATTGTCCACCAAGTCCTGCATCGCGTTGATGACATACGCGGGCTGGTCTTTGTCGACGGCCGCCACGGCCTGCCGCAAGCGCGCGCCGATCCCGGCGATGGGCAAACTGGTGCGCACGGCCAGAAACTGGGGCGGCTCGAACGCCTGCTCCATCGGGATATAGACGGCCGGTTGCGCGGGCAGGTCAAGCGATTGGTCGTGCGTGGTTTTGACGACGCCCACTACCTGCCGCCAGACTTCCTGGCCCTTGTCCCGATTGACGCCGATGCGTTTCCCGAGCGGGTCTTCGTGCGGCCAGAACCGCCGTGCGGCGAGGTCGTTGATCACCGCTGCCTTCAAGCCGCTGGCGGCATCGTGTTGCGTCAATTCGCGGCCGGCCAGGAGCGTGATCCCCATGGCGGGCAGGTAATCCGGGCTGGCCGCAAATACTTCAGCCGATGGCCTGCGGGTTCCCACCGTTGCCGAAGGATGGCCTTCCACAGTCACGTAAGCTCCCGTGATGTTGCCGGAAAGCGGCACGCCGTTGACCGCTCCGGCCGATTCCACGCCGGGCAGGTTTCGCAGGCCGTCGAGCAACTTGTGATAGAAGACGATGTTTGACGGGAGAGCGGGGTATCGCGACGGCGGCAATGGTCAACAGCACGGACACAGCCACCTCGCCCACGATCAGCAGGTCGCGCGCGCGGCTGCGCCCCGGCCCGGGCCCAGTGGGCACCCCGCTCCGCGCGCCGCCTTCGGCCAGAGCCTCCTGCGGATCGGTCCCCGCCGCGAGCCATGCAGGGAAGACACCGAACAACAGGCCGGCCAGCAGCGACAGGCCCACCGAAAATGCGAGCACCGCGCCATCCAGGCGGGTTTCCGCCAGCCGCGGAACATCTTGCGGGGCGAGATGAATCAGGAAGCGCAGACTGGAGGCGGCCAGCAACAGCCCCGCGCCTCCGCCCACGGCCGCGAGCAGCAGACTCTCGGTGATCCATTGCCGGAGCAGGCGGCGGCGATCGGCGCCCAACGCCAGGCGGATGCCGGTTTCACGCCGGCGTCCCATGGCGCGAGCCAGCAGCAGATTCGCAATATTGGCACAGGCGATGAGCACCAGCAGGCCCACCGCGCCGAACATGATCAGCATGGCGGGGCGGGCGCGGCCCATGACATAGTTCGCGAAGGGAACGACTCGCACCCCGACTCCCGTGTTGGTTTGCGGCGATTCGCGCTCGATCCGGGCGGCGACGGCGTCCAAATCCGCTTGCGCCTGCGCCACCGATACGCCAGGCTTTAGCCGTCCCACCACGAGGCAGCGCATGCCATCCCGGCTTTGTCGCCGCGGATCGGCGCCGAACGGAATCCAGTAGGCCATTTGATGGGTTGGCAGCGTCACGGCGCTGGGGACGTTGAGCGGGAAATTGAATCCGCGCGGCATCACGCCGACGACTGTGTAGTCTTGTGTATGTACTCCAGTCAGGCGAATCGTGCGGCCCACGATGGACGGATCGCCGGCAAACCGGCGCTGCCACAAATCATAGCTGAGGATGATCTCCTGGTCGTGGCCGGGCTGATCCTCCGCGCGCAGAAAGAAGCGCCCCGCGAGCGGCGGCACGCCGAGCAGGGGCAACAGGTCCGCCGAAACGCTCCCGCCGTAGAGCGCATCGGGCTGGCCTGCCGCGGTGAGATTCAGCAGCGCGAACCGGTGTGCGCCAATGCTTTCGAAGCTGCGGTTCTGCGCGCGCCAGTCGGCCACATCGCGATAGGCTACCCAATTCGCGGGTTCGCCGGTCTTACGGTCGCGGAGCTGGATCTCGATGCCCAGCGCCAGGGTGACCACGGCCACCGCCGTGAAACCGGGACTCTTGCGGAGCATACGCAGGCCGTAGCGGACATCATTGAGGCATTCAAGACTTGCCCAGTCGGCTCGCAGAGTGTCCAGGAAGGTGTACGGCCTGTGATTCGGCAGGGCCAGCACCAGGTGGAAGCCGACGGGCGACGCGAAGGTTTTCGGATCGAGGGGCGCTTCATCCAACTCGGTGACTTCCGCCCGGAACGTCACGCCGCGCGAATCGGATGCGGTACGAGTTTCGAGCAGCGCGAATCCGTTCTCGCGGGGTCCGGTTTGGTGGAACTCGATATGGTCGGTCACGTCGTTGCATTTGGCAAAGGCGACTGCGCTGTACGCGGTGCGCGCAACGGGCAGGTCGATGTACCAGCCATCGGTTTTGATGCGCTTTTCGCCGCCCCCGGAGCAGGAGCCGGGTTCGCTCACGCGGCGCTCGGATTGGATGTCACTCGCGCGCTGCAGCGAGGCGCCCTTTGGCTGCTCCACGCGCGTCACGGTGTACGCGCGCGTTGCGGCGTCGAGTGTATAGATTCGCTGGTGGTTGCTGCCCTGGTTGTATCGCGTGCTGGTCGAAGTGCAATTGCCTATGCGGGTGGTGATCTTCAGATCCGCGTGCGCGGGGACGGCCTGGCTGAGCAACAGCAAGAGCGAAAGCGGCAGGAAGCGCGCGGTCATCTCCACCTCCAGACTAATACCATGTTAGCATCGGAAATCTATGAACAATCCCGTTGTGCATTTCGAAATCGGCTGCCGGGACAAGGCAGTTACCGAGCAGTTCTACGCGAAGCTGTTTGACTGGAAGATGGCGGCAATGGGACCAGCCACCATGATCGATACCGGAGGCGCGGGCATTGGCGGCCACATTACGTCGCTGGGCCACGAGCCGCACCACTACACCACGTTCTATGTGATGGTGGACGACTTGCAGGCTGCGCTCGACAAGGCGCAAGAGCTGGGCGGCAAGACGCTGGTGCCTCCGGTGGAGATTCCCACGGGAAGCTTCGCATGGTTTGCCGATCCGGAGGGGAATACGGTCGGGATTTTCAAACCGCGATAAGGCTAGGAGTGAGCCGGCCCCGCCCCCGGCTTCTACGCCCCGCGTCGCTGCCGGGACTTTTGACAGGAGGGGTGTCACCTGTTTGGCGGTCAAGCGCCACGTACCCGAACGTGAGTCCTCGCGCTTCGGGAACCATTACATGCCCGCCCGGCCTGCGCCGGCAATGCCGAGGGACGCTGCCAACCGGGGCCACGGATTCGGGCAACAGCAGGGGTGATCCGGTGTGCATGGCAGGCGCCCGCGGGTGTCCCATATCCGCACGCCGTAGCCGGCCGAGTATAGCCGGCTGCCATCGGGCAAGAACGTGACGTTGTAGATGTCGCCGTTCTGTCCCACCAACTCGAGCAGAGGAGCGTAGTCATGTCCGTCCCAGATGCGGACGGTTTGGTCCAGGGACCCGGAAGCCAGGCGCGACCCATCCGGGCTGAAGACCATGGAGGGAATCGGGCGACGGTGCCCAGCCAGCTTAGCCACGACGCGGGTGCTGTGCACATCGAAGACCCAGATCGTGGCGTCCGCGACCCGCGCTGCCAGCAAGCGGCTGCCATCTGGACTGAAAGCGATGGCGGAGACTGCGGAGCCGGACTGCCCATCGGGGAAGGCGAAGGATCGCGCCAGGCTGCGCCGCGCCAGATCCCATTCGTAGATTGCCGGCGCGCCGCCGGCGCTCCCCGCCAAATCTCCGGAGCCCGTGGCAAGCGTCTGTCCGTCCGGATTGAAGGCCAGGCTGTTCACCGGAGCGTTGTGCTGGAAGACCGCCAACGGGCGGCCGGTCGCAGCATCCCACAGGCGGGCTGTGCAGTCCGCGGATCCCGTGGCCACCATCGCTCCATCCCGGCTGAAGGCGATTGCCATCACCGGAGCGGAATGTCCGGAAAGCACGGCGATAGTCTTGCCCTGGGGGTCCCAGATCCGGGCGGTCCGGTCGTCGGAGGCGCTGGCGAAGCGCGATCCGTCAGGACCCACGGCCACTGCATTCACCCTCGCCGTATGGCCGCGCCAGTTCTCCACCATCAACCCGTTGTGGGCCGACCACACGTGCACCTCATTTTCCACGGAGCCCACCGCCCACCGTCCCGAAGGATGCATGGCGAAAGAACGTGGGTTCCCAGCCGGCAGTGGCAGGAAGGTTCCGGTGTGCGTCGCGTTTGCCCACACGGCTACCTCGCCGGATTCCGAGCCGGTGTAAATCAGGCTGGCATCCGGACTGTACGCCAAGGAGTTCAGCGGATCGTTGGTCTTACGTTTGACTACGGCGCAGCCGACAGCCTCGCTGCAAAGTTGTAGCTCGCCGGTGTCGGAAACAAACGCAAGCTCCCGGCCGTGGGGTGTTTGGGAGAACGCGATGGCGGTGATGCCAGGCTCGCAGGGATAACTGCGGATAAGTCTGCCGCTAGCCGTCTCATAAACCCGGATGCGAACATCCTCAGCGGGCACCATTCCCTCCCGCGAGGCGAACGCCAGCCACTTTCCATCTCGCGTGAAGGCAATCACCCACGGCGACGCCGCCTGGTCGTTGATTGTCGAGATGGCTTTTCCCTCCGCCGCGTCCCAAATGCGAACCCGATTGTCGTTGCCCGCGGTGCCGATCCGGTTGCCCGGCGCGATGAACCGGACGGAGGCAATCCGTCCCTTGTGCGCGGGGATTTCGAATTGCAGAGTTGGCGGCGAAATTCGCCAGACCTGGAGCCATCCGTCTTCCGATCCCGCTGCGAGGTGTTGACCGCTTGGATCGAACGCTGCGGCCCGGATCGTGCGTTGCCCGGGATTGAGCGCTACGGCCGCTTGCGTAGAGTCGATCTGGGCGATCCCGATACGGCCGTCCGCGTCCCTGCTGGCCACGAAGCGGCCGTTCTCATCCAGCGCGAGCATCTCGCCGGCTCCCGCCAGGCTCCGGCCGTGGCGGCCCGCGGCGAGCCACTCCTCAACGGAAGTGGGTGTGCGCCAGAGCACGCGGCCATCGGCCGCAAATGCGAAATCCGATGCGTAGGGCGATTTGGCGATCGGGCCGGCCGCTTTCCAGACGGCGATGGTGGGGTCGGTCCGGTAGAACAGGTGGCGCCACTCCCAGCCGCGCAATGCTGGTTCACAGGTCAGGAGCTGCTGGCGGGCCTCGGTGGGTTCTTCCATTTGTATTTGTAGCGCGGCGGCGTTGATGGCGGCTTTGTACTGCTCGCGGGCGGCGGACGCCCAGGCGCGCTCCGCCCGCGCATAGAGCCAGGTGGCGCCGATGGTGGCCGCCACCAGGCAGGTGGCTACCGCGGCCGCCGTCATGGCGGCTGTCCGGTGCCTGCGAATCAGCTTGCGCAGCCGGTATGCCGCACGCTGCGGTCCGGCGCTTACCGGCTCATCGCGCAGATGCCGCATCACGTCGGCCGACAGCTCCGAGACAGAGGCATACCGGTGCGCAGGATCTTTTTCGAGCGCTTTGAAAGCAATCCAGTGAAGTTCGCCCCGCAGTTGACGCACCAAGGTGGCGACGTTCACCCTGCGGGATTCGGCGACCGTCCTCGCGGCGGAGCCAAGCGAGGCCAGCCGGTGCACGGGCGTCGGCGGTTCCTCTTGCTGAATCACCCGGCACATTTCGTCTATGGCCGCGCGGCGGAGCTTTTGGGAATTGAACGGTAAGGCGCCGGCCAGTAACTCGTACAGCAGCAGGCCGAGCGAGTAAACATCCGTCCGGGTATCCACCGCGTGGCTGCCGGCGGCCTGTTCGGGACTCATGTACTCCGGCGTACCCATCAACACGCCAAGCTGCGTGTACAGCGTATGTCCGGTCAGGCTCGGGCCGAGCACCTTCGCCAGGCCGAAATCGATGATTGTGGGAATGGCCAGTCCCTCGCTCCGCCGCACCAGCACATTCGATGGCTTCAGGTCGCGGTGGATGATGCCCTTCTGGTGTGCGTGCTGCACCGCGTTGCACACCTGAACGAAGAGGCCGAGCCGTTCGCGAACGGTCAGCCGCCGCTCGTCGCAGTACTTCGTGATGGGGACTCCTTCGACGTACTCCATTACGAAGTACGGCCGGCCCTCCGGCGTCGCGCCCGCGTCATAGACGCGCGCGATGCCCGGATGGTCCATCATCGCCAACGCCTGGCGCTCCGACTCGAAACGCGCAATTACCTCTTCGGTGTCCATCCCGAGTTTGATCACCTTAAGGGCTACGAGCCGGTGAATTGGCTGGTCCTGCCCGGCGAGATAGACAATGCCCATGCCCCCCTCGCCCAGCACGCGGATGGTGCGATACGGGCCGAAGATCTCCCCGGTGGCCGCGCCGGTCTCGCCGGGCGGCGCGAGCGCCAGGCGCAGCAGGCAGCGCGGACACAGGCCATCGATAGCATTGTCCGCGAGCTCCGCCCCGCAATTCGCGCATCGGGAAGTAATGGTCATGGGCGCTGCCTCGCTCCGTGCCTGGCCTACGGTTCCATGAAGCAACCGTGCCTGCGGCGTTACGTCTTACAACGCGGCCAGAAGGTGGACTATCTCGTCATCGATTTCCTCCGGGCGGTCGAGAGTGGCGGCCACCTCCTCCCGCACCAGTCCGCCGAACCGGCGGCGCGCCCGATGGACCGCCACCTTCAGCGCGCCGGTGGTCATCCCCAGCGCGGAGGCGGCTTGCGCGTATGCGCCTGGCAGGTTATCGCCAGTCAAGAATTGCCGGATACCTTCGAACATCTCGGATTTTCCGCCAGAGGCGAATTCGCCACGCAATCGCGCCATGGCCCGGTCGAGCAAAGTCAGCGCCCACCTCCGCTCAAAGATCTTCTCCGGCGTCATCAGGTCCGCCGGCTCGCGCTGGTAAAGGTGCTCGGCGGTCTCCACATCCAGCGATATGGGGACGATTCCGCCTCCGCGCTTGGCGGCCTGCGCCCGGTCCCATTCGTTGGCCAGGAAGTGCTTCAAGGTGGCCAAAAGGTAGGTGCGGAACCTGCCCCGGTCGCGATCCGCCGTGCGCAAATAGCGCTTCTCGATCAGCCGGGCGAAAAACTCCTGTGTCAAATCACGGGATTCGTCGACGCCGTGTCCGGCCCTGCGAACGTAGGCGTAGAGCGGACGCCAATAGGCCTCGCACAACTGGGCGAGCGCCTCCCCGGACTCGTGGGAAGCCCCCTCACCGGCCGCCGCCACGAGATTCCAAGAGGTCGTCGGAAAACACTCGCTGGCTCGAACCATCGCAAAACAGAGATTGAGGCCTTCAATATTGTAACTCTCCAGGCGGCGCGCTTCATATATGAATAAGGAGGATGAAGATGAAGATGAAGATCGACACGAAAGCCAGGGTCCGGATACTGATGGGCCTTTGCGTTCTGGGCCTGTCGCCTGCAACCGCCGGAACCTCCAAGGTTGAGGTCCGGTGGAACGAGCTTTCACCGCTGATTCTCGGGCATACCGTGTCTTTGGTTCTGCCCGGGGGAGCCGCCATTGCAGGAGAGGTCGAGGCGGTGCGCGACGATTCGCTGGCGCTGGACGTGCGCAAGACTTCCGATAGCAAGGTTCAACCCAAGGGGACAGCCTCCATTCCACGCGCGTCGGTAACCACGCTGCAGGTGACGGATACGAAGGGAACGGGTGGGAGAATTCTGGGCGTGGTGGTCGGAGTGGTTGTCGGCATGGCGGCCGGGGGCGAGATTGTCGCGCATACGTCCCGCATCACGGAAGGCGCCGCGGTCGGTACTTTCACCGGGGTAGCGGTTGCCGGCGCGACGGGAGGCTACTATGTGGGCAGAAGCGTGGACCGGCATACGACGATCATCCGCGTAGTTAGGGAGTAACTCTCCAGGAGGCCATATGTTCCAGTCAAAGCGGGGGCGAACTTTCGCAGCGATGTGCGTCACACTGTTGCCGCTCTGTTTGGCGCGGCCGGTTCTTGGCGCGACGTCGGATTGGGCCGCTGTTCAAGGCTTGGCCGCAGGCGTGCGCGTGCATGTGAGCCTGACGACCGGGAAGAACCTGAACGGGGTCATCGACCATGAGACTGCCGAGGCGGTGTACCTGCATAGCCGGAAGCAAACCATCGAAGTCCGTCGAGAAGAGATCGGCCGTTTGTACCGGAAGAAAGACACAAGCCGGATCAAGCCTGTGTTGGTCGGCGCGGCCATGGGCGCGGCAGCGGCGGGTATAGCGGCGCCGCGAATAATGGAACATGAAACCGGCTACGGCGGGGCGGTTGCCGGCACCGTGGTGTTGGGCGCCGCAGTCGGAGCCGGCGTGGAACGCCTGGCAAGCGGGCCGGGCGAGTCGCTGGTCTACAGGTCCGCGGAGCATCGGTGAATCCGATCCTGGCGCAGCCTTAACTCTTAATGGCAACATTCACCCTCGAAAGGAGTATTTATGCATTTTACGAAAACAGTCCGCAGCCGCGCACGGGCGCTGCTGTTCTTGTTACTGAGCGCGGCGTTGCCGCTCTGGTTGCCCCCGCCCTCTCAGGCCGCCGGCAAGCGCACGGTCAGAGTGATGCAGCAGAACATGGACGCCGCCACCGATCTTGGCTTTATCACCAGCGCCACCGATCCGAAGTCCCTGATGATCGGCTTGGTCAAGACCGTTCAGGAAGTCGCGGCTAGCAGGATTCCACAGCGGGAGGCGCTGCTGGCGGAGGAGATCGCCAACCTCCAGCCCGATCTGGTTGCGCTCCAGGAAGCCACTCTCTACCGTAAAGGGCCTCTCAACCAGCCCCCGGCGACCCAGGTCATGTACGACCAATTGCAGTCGCTGATGGACGCACTCCAGAATCGCGGGCTGCACTACGCGGTCGTGGCCGTGAACAATCTGTTCGACGCCGAAGTGCCAACGCCGCTGGGCTTCGATTTCCGGATGACCGATCGAGACGCCATGCTGGCGCGAACGGACCTGGCGCCATCCGACTTTACGCTCTCGAACGTGCAACAGGGGATCTACCAGGCGCAATGGGTCTTCGGCAATCCGGTTCTGGGATCCATCCCGGTGCCGCGCGGCTGGATGACCGTGGATGTACAGATGGGTGTAGCGGCGTTCCGGTTTGTCAACACACACCTGGAGAGCCCGCCGGCGCCCTCGGATATTCAGGTAGCGCAGGCTACGGAATTGATCCAGATTCTGAGCGGGACTACACTGCCGGTGGCCCTTCTCGGCGATTTCAACGCCAATGCCGAGGCAGGGCAGGATCACTATCCAACGACCGGCGTGATCCTCGGAGCGGGATTTGTGGATGCCTGGCACGCACTGCATCCATTCGAGACCGGATACACCTGGCCGCTCCACGGCGAAGATCCGTACACTTCGAGCGCGCGGCCCTTCGAGCGGATCGACCTGATCTTTCTGCGCGGCTTAGGCGCGGCGGAGGTTTTCAAAACGGGCGGCTGGCATTCGTCTTCCGGTCTCTGGCTCTCGGACCACAACGGCGTGTTCGCTTACGTGCCGATGCCGGAATTGTGACGCGGAGTTACTGCCAGTTCAGAATGACTTTGCCGGATTGTCCGCTGGACATGACGTCGAAGC
>OCTA010002560.1_pt1 | contig 16436 bp, 13 predicted proteins | sample 1538991 | NCBI WGS metagenome assembly OCTA01 (sample SAMEA3539302, study PRJEB22396) | soil metagenome | biome: tundra; feature: field; material: soil | place: USA | collected 2010-05 | depth 0.15 m | reverse complement strand
CAGGCACAGCCAAGAGTAGACAACTCCATCCTGGAGATGGCCATCGTTGGTTATCAGAGCCAACTCACCATGATCGCAGCGAAGATAGCCGATATCAAAGCCCAACTCGGCCAGAGCGGTCCAGGCCGACCAAAAGCCACGGCAACCGGAACGGATCACGCGGGTCCACAGAAGCGTCGCACGATCAGCAAGGCTGGTCGCGCCAGGATTGCCGCCGCACAGAGAGCGAGATGGGCGGCGCAGAAACAGCAGCAGGCCCAGCCGGCAAAGCCCAAGAAACGGAAGTTCTCGGCGGCCGGTTTGAAAGCAATTAGGGAAGCCACGAAGAAGCGCTGGGCGGCTTACCGCAAAGCCCAGAAATCGGCGGTGTAGGGCCGACGCCCGGAGGCTGGCGGCGAAGTGATGCGCTTGGTCCGGTTATGACCCTTGCAACGACGCGGATAGTCAGAATCGCCGCCTTCAACTTCTGCCTCGTCGTGGTCGGCCTTGCCAACCTTGCGCGACTGGTCGGTGGCTCCGTAAGGGCCACCTGCGCCGATTGCCCAGTGCTGTCCGTCAATCCGCAGGCGGCACGACCACTTGGAAGGGCGGCAAACGGCACCCCGTGCCGTATCCGGGCACGCAACGGACTGCCGCTGCCCGATCCGAAATGTACGCCGGGCGCGATCAACCCGACTGTGACGCTCACCGTTGTCCGAGACAGGCTCTTCCGAACAGGCTGTGTCCGAAACTGCTCGACGACCCAGAGGGACCGGTCGGCTACCTATCGCCGGTACGGAATCCAGCATCCCAAAGGTAATTCCGGGCGAAACCAGATCTGTGAGTTGGACCATCTGGTGCCGCTTGAGATGGGGGGAGCTGACACCATCGAGAACATCTGGCCCCAGTGCGGTCCAACCGGCGGCACGCTGTGGCAGCGCTATTTCAAGCAGAAGGACGTGGTCGAGAACTACCTGACCGCACTGGTGAAGAGCGGAAACATGGATCTTGCTGAGGCTCAGAGGCAGATCGCGCGGGACTGGACGCAGTTCCTCGATGTTGCGAAGGGCTGGTGCGCCGCGCACGAGTGCCGAGGCGACCCCTAGGGCCAACACGACGAAAATCCGCCACCCGTCGCGCCAGGTTCGCCCACGTTGCGCCGGTGGCGCCCACGACGACCCCTGTGTTGCCACCGGTGCACACAGCGTGCTAAAGCGCCGCGAATAGTGCAACGACCCGAGGGAAGCCTTGATCGGTCGGCCCTTAGAGAGCCGCTCGGAAGAGAGCAATGCACTATACTTGGCAATGAGGACCTGGCCAATTGGGAAGCGTCGCGCTGAACCCGACTATTCAGAGCGAGCTGGCGGCGTTGGCCAGCCAACTGAAAAACGATGATAAGCTCCTTAGCAATCGGGAATTGAGCGGGTACGCCGACACGTTCCGCGAGAGATTTGGGCCGGAACCATTGAGCCGGCTCGACGATACCTCCCTTCTGGAACGTTTGCATCAGGCCAACAAAGACAGCCTCGTCTATTGGCTTGAGTTCAAGAACGACGATGAATTCCCGACCTACCGATTTGGAAGCATAGCTGGCGGGAGCGCGCTGAAATTCACGATTTTCTACCGGCGCGAAACCGGGAAATGGATGGGGCGCAACCCAAACAACGCTCCCGTGGAGATCACACCGGACGAAGCGCTGAGGTGGGCGCGAAAGCACCGCGATCAGTTGCTGGCTGGCGTCGAGCTGCTTCGGAAGCTGGCCACTCCCGCGTCAGATGCAGACTACGAGCAACTACAAACAGATATGGACTCTGTCGCCCCTGACGTGAGCAACATGGCCTGGGGCCACAAATACTTCAGCCTCCTCTTCCCTGACAAGCTCGACGACTACCACAACGCCGATCTTCAACGGTTCCATCTCATCAAGCTCCTGCAAGTGCCGCCGGATAAGCCTGGACGGTACGTTCTCGCAGGTTGGTACGTGGATCTCGCGGAGCAACTCGGCCTGCCGATGAACCAACTGACCACCGTGCTAAACGTTCGGGACGGTCGGCAGCATCGGTATTGGCGAATCGGCACCAGCGAAGGCGACGGGAACCCAACTTTCTGGCCCGTGATGCGAGACGGAAACTACGTGGCCATAGGGTGGCCGAAACTCGGTGACCTGACTGGTCTGTTAGGCTCCCAGACGCTCCGGGACGAACTGAAGCGCATGCTCGCAGAGCAATACCCGAATACACCGCAAGTTATCGGAAAGAGCGCGGCAGAGATCAATAATTTCTTGAAGTATTTGGATGACAGGGATCTGGTTGTCGCGGCCAATGGAAACACGATTCTGGGAGTCGGTCGCATCGATTCCAACAGCCAATACCGCTACGAGCCGACCGATGGCTTCCCGCATCGCCGCCCGGTGACCTGGCTGGACGTGGAGTCGTGGGCCCTCCCGCAACAGGAAGCCCTACGCACAACCTTCCGGGAACTGAAGTTTCCCCAGAATCTTGTTGCCATTGAGGAGCGAATCGTCGGTGCCACGCCAAAACCCGCTGCTCCTGTGGTTGTCGCAGGGGCTGCCCGAGCCGTCGTGCCCCGACTCGCCGGTGTGGCCGGACGCATTCAAAGCGTGCTGGAACGTAAGGGTCAAGTAATCCTCTATGGTCCGCCAGGCACGGGAAAGAGCTTTTGGGCGGACTGCACGGCGAGGGATCTCGCGGCGCTCCGTGAGTTCGGGCAACCTTTCGCCGCCCTGGATAAGAACCAAAAGTCAGCGCTCGAAACTGGCGGATTCGTCCGAGCCTGCACGTTCCATCCGGCCTACGGGTACGAGGACTTTCTCGAAGGCTACCGTCCTCAGAGCCTGGCTGGCGGGCTTGTCTTCAGCCTACGCGATGGGATATTCAAGCAACTGTGCGGAGATGCCAGGCAGAAATCTGGCTCGAACTACTACCTCATCGTCGACGAAATCAACCGCGGGGACATCCCTCGGATCTTCGGTGAGCTTCTAACGGTGTTGGAGAAATCGAAGCGGGGCAACAGGGTCCATTTGGCTGTGAGCGGCGAGCCGTTCGACGTACCGCCGAACCTTTATTTGATCGGCACCATGAACACCGCGGACCGTTCCATCGCCTTGCTCGACAAGGCGCTCCGGCGGCGTTTCGGGTTCGTTGAGTGCATGCCTGATTCAGCGATCCTCGGCGATACCAGCTTGCAGGGGGTTCCGTTGGGACCGTGGCTCGATAGCGTCAATCGTAGCATCCGCCAGAAAGTCGGCCGCGACGCTCGCAACCTTCAAATCGGCCACTCCTATCTTATGGAGAAGGACCGGCCAATCGGGGAGTTCACTCGATTCGTACAGGTCCTGCAGGATGAGATTATTCCTCTGCTCGAAGAGTACTGCTACGAGGACTACTCAACAATGGCGGACATTTTGGGCAACGGCCTGGTGGACGCAGCGAATCAGGTCGTTCGCCAGGAGCTGTTCGAGGATTCGCGCCGAGCCGATCTGGTTCAGGCGCTTCTGGAACCGTATCCCGAAATTGCCACTTCTCGGCAGGCTGTTGCGTCGGAAACTCGGAGTGAGACCGAAGCGATGGGCGAGGCCGAGGCTGACAATGAGAAGGAGTAATAGGCTTGAGCGAGGTCACAATTCGCCTTCGGGAATGGCAGTCGGTAGCGCCTGACCCCGATAGCCCCACCCATGGCCGGTTTCTGCCGCAGGATCCGGCTACGCGGTCCCTAACGGATAGCCTATCGCGCGAGGGCGTCCTCGACATCCAGGAACTCCGGCGCGGCCTCCATCTGAAGGCCTCTTCCTTCGTCGGCTTCCTCAGTATTGGGGACCTTCGAATTGTCATCGAACCGAAGATCCAGGGCATGCAGTTAATGAAGCTGCTTCGATATGCTTACGGACTTCGCGACCTAAGGCTGCTCACCCGGGTAGCACCGTCCGTTGGAGAAGATTCATTCCTCGATCTCCTGATTCAGCAACTCCTCGCAGAAAGCCAGGAACTCATCGCCCGCGGGCTTCATCGCCGATACGAGCCGGTGGCAGCACGCCTCGCCACCCCTCGCGGTCGCCTGGACCTCCAGACGCTCGCTCGCAATGGGATCATCAGCGCCGAGTTGCCTTGCCGGTATCACCCGAGAGTCGAGGACTGCCTGCATAACCAAGTGCTACTTGCCGGATTGCGGTTGGCCGCCGAGATCGCCCGTGATCGAGACCTACGTTCCGAACTCAGGCGAACTGCTTCAGTTCTCGAAACTACTACTGTCTCACGCATTCGACTGAATGCGACGACAATCGACAAGCTCCGACGGCAGATGAACCGTCTGACGGTCGCCTACGAACCCGCCATCTCGCTCATCGAAATCCTGTTGGACTCCTCTGGAATCAGCCTCCAGGGTGTACTGCAGGAGCCGAGGTTACCGGGATTCCTGTTTGATATGAATCGATTTTTTCAACGACTACTGGGGCGATTTCTTCGGGAAAACCTGCCCGCAGATCACCAAGTCCTGGATGAGAAGGCTATCAAAGGCATGATGGCGTACCCAACGGAATACAATCCGCGTGATTGTCGCGCGCCGGCTCTGAAGCCTGATTACTCCGTTACCAAAGACCGCAGAACTCTGCTCTTGGACGCCAAGTACCGCGACCTCTGGTCAGAGGGCCTGCCGCGGGAGATGCTTTACCAATTGGCGATCTACGCGCTGAGCCAAAAACCGCCCGGTAGAGCTACAATTTTGTACCCGACGATGGATTCAGCGGCGAGTGATGCGATAGTTCGGATATACGAACCATCCTCTGGGAATATGCGAGCTGAAGTCGTCCAGCGTCCCGTGAACTTGGCACGGCTCGCGGATCTGTTGACTCCCGGCCCCGGGATCATCGTTGCAAGGCAAAGGCAGGAATTCGCCTCGCGATTGTTGGCGAACCCATCCTGAGCCGGATCGCGCCAGACTGCCGGCCTCGGGCGGCGTGTGCGCCATCGGTGAACGGGCATCGCCGGAAAATACCTTCCGATATGGGGGATTAATGCAGAAGAAGAGTAAGCTCCCATTTGGACGTTGCAAACGACGGGCGCCGACCAGGGGCTGGCGAGTCGTTCATTTAGCAGATGCCCGGCCGCATCGAATCGACAGCCAAACTCGGTCCGGGCATCATCGTAGACTATATGTTCTCAAAACAGCCATCGCGGTACCAGCTTCCAGGCTGCCCGAAGCTGTTGATCGAGCGCGCGGTACCTGGGCTCATGGCATTCAACGAGGCGCCAGAAGTCCTTGGAGTGATTCATATGAACCGTGTGGCAGAGCTCATGGACCAAAACGTAGCGCACGAGGTCGGGAGTGAGAAACAGCAGCTTCGTGTTCAGTGCGAGATTGCCCCGGGACGAGCAACTGGCCCAGCGCGTCCTTTGACTCTTAACCAGCACCCTTCCAAGCTCGAAGCCATTCTTCTCGGCAACATTGCGGGCGAGTGGCTCAAGATCATGGCTCACCTTGTCCCGGAGCCATTTCTTAAGCTTTGAGAGCACCGCGCTCCGTCCGAAGGATGCTCCAGACAACACCAACTCGTGACGTTCCTGGCGGATTCCCAGACCCACTTTGCCGGGAATCTCGCGATAGCTAACAATCCATCGTTCACCAAGCGCCTGAAGAAGGAGGCTCTCGGGCAAATGTTGCGCCGGGCTGGGTTCGAGGAAACGCTTGCGCTCCTTCGCCTTCTTTAACGCCTCGGCGATCCACTCCTTTTTGCGCTTCAGGATGCTCGGGATTCTCGCTTCGTCGAAACCCCTCGGCACCACAACGCAAAGCCCATCCTCCGGCGTGACTTTAAGCCGGAGGTTCTTCGCTTTCGGACTCTGCCGGACCTTAAAGCTAGGTAGTGACATCTGAATTCGAAGTTCCGACGAAGTGGGTCTTCTCCAGTAAACGAATACACCGTTCGACAAAGCCAGTCGCCGGCCTGTGAAGGCCGGCGTCTTTGAATTGTTGCACGAGCACCGTGGTAATCCCGAGGAACAATTCAGACTTGACGTCGCTCTTCAGGTGCCAGTTTGGGAAGCAGACTTTCGCAGCCTCCTTGACTACCGCACTAGCGATGGCTCCGGCCTGCTCTTCGGTAATGCCGGGGCTCATTTCTCTCGCCGCATGCGCGATGGATTGTCCAACAGGCTTCTTGCCTTCGTTTACGAGGTCCACGACTTCACCGGCAAGCTTCTCCAGCGCAGAGATGAGGGCCACGCCCTGCAATGCGTTGTTCCGCTTTGCATCGATGATGCGTTTCAGCTTTTCGCTCAATGGTTCAGCCTGCGGGTCTTCGTCCACGCGAATTTTCAGTTCAGCCGCCAACATCGCCTCGATGTCGAGCGCCTTGGCGTCGGGATCGATATCTTCTAGTTTCGTCAGGTAGTTCTCATCGAGCACATAGGTCGGGAATTCCTTCTTGATCTGCTCCACGTCCACATGTTCGCGGATCATCTCACGGGTCTTCGCGCCGTCCTCGGGTGCGGTCTCAAACTTTTCCAGCGGGTAGAACTTCTTACGGTAAACCATGTAAAGCCTGCTCAGCCATACATAGTCGGCGCGGTGCGGCATGAGGAAGTCATCGGGCTCTAGCAATTCGTAGATCTGGCGAATCTTGCCGTAGCCGTTCTCGAACTTGTCGCGGGCGGGCTCGTTCTTGTTGAAGAAAGCCAGGATGCGCATCAGGGACGGATGGGAACCGCTCTTCTCATATCCCTTCAGGAGGTCGAGCACGGTTTCCATGTGGAGCTTGAACTCCTCCCGCACCACGCGCAGAGGAAAGGCCACTTCACCCAGCTCTGACTTGTCGTAGCGCAGCGCTTCGTTGAGGTGACTGAAGACACCCCAGAAGTCACGGATGACACCTTCCTTCTTCAGCTCGTTGTAGGGACGGTTCACCCGCGCGATGGCCTGCAGCAGCGTGTGATTCCTCAGCCCCTTATCGAGATACATTGTCTGCACGATTGGCGCATCGAAACCGGTGAGCAGCATGTCGCAGACGATGATGATCTCCGCACGGCGCCAGCGCTGCTCTTCCTTCTCCTGATCCTGCGGCTTGTCCGAGGGCAGTTTGCGGAATTCTCGAATCGCCTTTGCTCGCGCCTCCTTCGGCATAGCGAGGTCCTTGACCATCTGCGGGATCTCGTCGTCACGTTGATTCACGTCGGAAAAGATCGCCACGTTTGCCTCCGGCCCAAGCAGAGCATCTAATGCCGTCTTGTAGAGCGCCACCGTCTCTTTGTTGTAACAGACCAGCATGGCCTTGAACTTGTTGGGCCGGACGTGCTTCACGAAGTGGTCGGCCGCGTCGGTGGCGATGTCGGTGATGCGCTGTGGCAGCTTCACCATCACGTCAATGACGGCGTTCTCACGCTTGAGTTGTTCGCGTTCACCTTTGGGTAGATGCGCGAAGGTCTTGTCGAACTTCTCATCGAGTTCCGTGCCCCACAACTTCCAATCCCGCGGGCTCGGCTCCCACATGAGACGGAGTGTGGCGCCGTCGCGGATCGAGTCGGCGATGGAATAGCGGGGCTCGATGTAGCGTTCGAAGCGGGTAATGCCAGTGTCGTCGGTGGAGAGCTCGCGGCCAAAGGCCCGAGGCGTGTTGTGGTCGTCCAGCTCGATGGGCGTACCGGTGAATCCAAAGAGCGAAGCTCCCTTCAGCACGAAACGCATCGCCGTGCCGAGGTCGCCCTCCTGGGTGCGGTGCGCTTCGTCCACCAGCACGATAACGTTCCGGCGGTCCAACTGAAAATCACCAGGCTGAAACTTCTGCATGATCGTCACGATGATGCCCCGATAGCCTTCGCGCAGTTTCGCCAGCAAATCCTCGCGGCTGGTGGTGACGTAACAGTTCTCGGTGTTGGTGCGGAAGAACTGGCCGCTGATCTGGTCCTCCAGTTGATCGCGGTCCACAATGATGAGGATCGTCGGCTGGCTGAGTGTGGGGTAAAACCACATCTTTCGCGCCGCGAAGAGCATCGTCAGGCTCTTGCCTGATCCCTGCGTGTGCCAGACGAGGCCGCGCCGCCAACCGCGCGACTTGTCGATCTCCACCGCACGTTTTACCAGTTCATTCGCCCCCAGGAACTGCTGCCATCGGGCCACCTTCTTGATGCGCTGGCCTTGCTCCGTGTCGAAGACGACGAAATTGCGCAGGATGTCGAGCAGGTTGGCGCGGTCGCACAGTCCGTAAATACCGGTCTTCAACTCGTTCTCCGGTTCGATGCGGTTGTGCGGATTCGGTCGGCGCCACGTTTGCCAGTAATGGAACTTTACGCCAGGCACCCCGTAGCGCAGGGTGATCTCGTTCACTGCCACGCAAAAGACGTTGGAGTGATAGAGTTGTCCCGCCTCGCGCAGATAGCGCCCACACTGCCTCGCGCCTTCCGCCCAGTCGTTGTGCCAGTCGCGGGCCGTCGTCTTTGCCTCAATGTTCACCAGCGGGATGCCGTTGACGAAGAGCAGCACGTCCGTGCGGATGCGATGATCCCCGCCATCCACCCAGAACTGATTTGTGGCGAGGAACTCGTTGTTCGCGAGGTTCTCGTAATCCATCAAGCGGATCGGCTGCGCATTCTCCTCGGCGCTGAACTTGTAGGTCTCCTCGTTGCGCATCCACTTGAACCATTCCGCATTGTCGCGGATGCCGCGCAGCCTGGTCACGATAGCCTCGGCCCGCACATCCTCGGTGATGACGCCGGGGTTTAGGTCCTTGAGTTTCTGGCGCAGGATGGGCAGCAACAGCACCTCCACCTCGTCCGTGCGATAATGCTCGTTCACCTCTGTCTGATTCTCGAACCGCCAGCCCAGTTCGGGCGTCATCAGCCAATCGATGATCGGATGTTCGACGGTATTCTCTTCGTTCCACCGCCGCGGCGATGTCGATGCTTGGATGCTCATGGTTTTAGCCGAATCTTGCCGGTCACGAGGTTCTGCAAAAGAGACTGTTTCACGCGACGGGTGGCGAGCAGTTGATTCAGTAATGTTGTCACGACTGCTTCTGCTGCTTCGAGACGCGCGATGATTGCATCCTGCTCCGTTGGCTCTGGCACGGGAAGAATCAGACGGCGGAGGGCCGTGCGGTTGATGGTGTTCAGGCCGCTGCTGGTGTTGGCGGTCGCTGCCCAATGACGCCGGATTCGAGCTGAGTTCAGCGCCCGAACCAAGAACCTCGGCCTTACTTGCTCGCTGTCGGCTACTCGGATGCGGAAGAGGTGATTCTGAAAGGTCATCCCCTCTTCCCGCTCAGTCGCGAGCGCAGCGCGCCCGATCTCGGCTGGATTAGCGTGTCCCTCGATCACCATGATGTCTCCTGGCGAGATACGTTTCGTCTCAGGTTCATTGCCCCGCATTTCCAGATGGCGAACCTCGGTGAGATCAATGCGGCCACGATGGACATTGATAACTGTCAAATAACGGACGCCATTGTCCGCTGCTTCGCGGTCCTGGTTTAGCGTAATTCCAGACGTCACGTCAGCGAACTTGCCAAGCGGCATGGAATCCCAGCCCGTTGGAATGGTGCGTGCAGTCCCATACTCATACGGGAACTTCACGTCGTGTGGCCCAGCGGCGAAGTGGGCTTGATCAAGCGCCATCGCCACCCGCTCTGCTTTGCGAATCTGCTCTTCGACGGCGCGGATGTGGTCGTCTGCCGCCTTCAGCGTTTCGGCGATGCGGGTTTGTTCCTCGGGATCAGACGGAACAGGAACCAGGACCTTGAGGTAATCGCGAAGGTCGAGATTCCGCATCTGAGTGGTCTGATGCTGGAGCTTTTCGACAAAGCCGGAGCGGTTGAGTTGGTGAAGAGTCCAAAGCAACAACTCTGGGCTAATCTTGGCCGCGTTGGGCCGGAGCGTTTGGACGAAATTCGCGAATCCGGTGCCGGGCATCTCTTCACGAATCATCACCACACGGCCCACGGGCTGGTTTGGTCCACCACCGGATCGCTCCACCAAGATGTCGTTGGGTTTGACCTGAACCTGTTCCGCTTTTGAGAGTGTGAATCCACGCTTCGCCACGTCATCGAGCTTGAGGTTGCCCGAGTCAGTGAAGTTGGTGCTCCGTAAGACTGAGAGTGTCACATCTCCTTCATCGTCGCCCCAATCGCCGGAAAGGTCACCTGAAAGCAACGAACGCAGTGGGCGCGCAGCCCAGTCGCTTGGAATGTCGCCGAGAATGGTCTGGTGCTGGTGTCGAATCATTTGGAGGTCTTCAAGAGCGTTTTGAATTTCAATCGGACGGTGGCAGCAGCTTCCTCGGCCGAAGCCAATTCCTTTAACGCTGCCCCCAACTCAATCTCCTCCTCGGGCTCAAACGTGTCCACATAGCGCGGAAGGTTGAGGTTGAACTCGTTTTCTTCGACCTCGCTTTTCTCTGCGACGACGAAGTAACGGCGAACCTCGTCGGGGTCGGCGCAGATGCGTTGCAGGTCGGTGATGGCTTCCTGAACCTCCGCTGTCTCGCGGTCGGCACGGCGGTTGATCTCGGCGATGCGTTCGTCGCGCTCCTTCTCCAGCTTCTCCAGCGTTTTGATTTGGGCCTTCACGATCCTCAGCCGGGCCTTGGCCTCGTCCTTGGCTTCCTTGGTCAGCGTCTTGAGGACGGCTTTGTCGAGCGTCGGGTCGGCAAGCTTACCCCATACAGGATGGCTGGCATCACGTTTCTCCTGCCACGCTTTGAATCCATCCGCCGATAGGCTTTCGGCTTCATCTCGCAGCACAGGGATCGCAGCAAGCACTGCGTCATAGGCGTCGCTAATCTCTTGCAGCGAATGCGCCCGGTCGTGCGCAATTTCGTCGAGGATGGCTTGGCCTTCGGCAGGAAGGATTTTCAGCGCACTGGTCGCATCGCCGAACGCCCGCCACGGAAGCAGGATGCGCAGGCAGTCGGCGCGACGCAGAAAGCTTTGCGGGTTGTCATGCTGGTAGTGGCGGCTCGCCCAGATCATGAGCACGCGGTCCTTGCGGGCGGCGGGCTTGCGCTTGTTGATGATGGCGAGGCAGGCCGGGACGTTGTTGCCGTAGAAAATACCGGAGGGCAGCACGATGACGGCCTCGATGAGGTCATCCCGCAGGAATCCGGAGCGGATGAGGTATTCGTCGTCGGCCTTCCTGGTCCGCCCGTCTTCCTCCTCCGTCAGCTTGGGCTGGCCGCGGAACAGGATGCCCTGGGACATGACGACGATGGCCTTGCCGTCGGGCTTGAGCGATTTCGCGATGTGCTGCATCCAGGCGTAATCGCCATTGTCCGCTGGGGGTGAACCGTAGCCGAAGCGATCGAAGGGATCCCCGTCAGTGAAGCTCTCAAAGCCCCAATCCTTCAGAGAGAATGGGGGGTTCATGACTACGCGGTCGAACTGCTTGAGATTGCCATCGCTGGTCTTGTGTTTCGGGTCGCGCAGGCTATCGCCGTGGGCTGGATGCCACGAATTCACGCCATGCAAAATTAGATTGATGCGGGATATGTTGTAGGTGGCGAGGTTGCTCTCCTGGGCAAAAAGGAAGAGGCGGTTCGGGTCCTTCTTGTGGCGCCGCAGGTATTCCCGGCACTGAAGCAGCAGGGAGGCGGAGCCGCTGGACCAGTCACACACCTCGTGCTGCTCATCCGGCTCGACGATCTCCGACATGAGGTAGGAGATCTCCCTGGGCGTGTAGAACTCGCCGGAGCTCTTGCCCGCCTTGCTGGCGAACGTGCGGATCAGGTATTCGTAAGCGTCTCCAAAGAGGTCATCCGGCACATGCGCACGGTCGAACTTGCGGCTGGAGAAGTGGTTCTTGAGGTTCACCAGCTTGTCGCGCGGCAACTCGTCAGTCTTATTGAAATCAATCTTGCTCGTGAGGATGCCGTCGAACTTCGGCGCATTGGCCCGCTCGATGGCGAGCATGGCGTCATTGAGTGATTGGCCGAGCTGCAACGAGGTGACTCTTTTCTCCGCCGTCCCAACGGTGACCGCTGCCCACATCGAATCAGGAGGCACTACAAACGGCAGAGACTTCTTCTGCATCGCCGGGTCGTTAGCCAGTTCGTCGCCCAACTTCTTCGCCAGATTGCGGACGGCCTCCTCGAACACATCGCTGATCCGTTTGAAGAAAAGCAGCGCGAAGACGTAGCCGCGAAACTCTGAGTGATCGACGTTGCCACGCAGGATATCGGCCGCTTTTTCGAGAAAGGCATCCAGTTCCGCCTGCGTCATGCGGCGGAGCGGGATAGAAATGGGTCCTTGTGTCTGGCCGTTCGGGAGATTCTCTGTACCGTTCACATTCATTTCTGGGGAACCGGCGTATAACCAATGAGGTGTGCCCAGTCCCTCGACGGCGACCTCCAGCCTCTATTGGCACTTCAACTGCCGGTCCGAAACAGTGATTCTACCGCGATTGAACTAATAAATCTCGTGTTCACAACCGGTTACCACGCTGCGCGTGGCGGCTATTACCCCAAAAAAGACTGTCGCCGCACGGCTGGCATCAAAGAGGCTCCCGACGCGGCCAGATGCAATGCGATAGGACTCGAAGGAAAGTGACAGCCGACAGCTCTTTAGACCTTAGCAAGATGAGGTATTACCCGGTTAGTATTCGCAGAAAGCAGAACGGCCCGCGGCAGGAACAGACCGCGTGGCACGACGCTAAAGTCGAGATGCCTTACACCGCCACCCTGAGTTTGATCCCGTCGTTGGGCGCATGGACGAGATCCTGCTTCGTGCCAAGGTAGCGCTCGGTCGTCAGCACGGATGCGTGGCCGAGCAGCATTTGGATTTGTTCTAGTTCGCCACCGGCGGCGCGGCAGAACTTTGCGCACGAGCGGCGACAGTCATGAGGTGCGATCCCCGCGACACCGGCAGCCTTGGCATACGGCTTGAGCATCTGCCAGACAACTTTTTCGCTGAGCGCCGCGCCCTGCAATTTGTCGCCACGCTTCACGGGTCGGAACACGTGGCCGTCCACCACGCCGGTAGGGCCGGCCCAAGCTTCAATCGCCACCTTGACCCACGTCGGCATCGGCACGGTGCGCACCCGGTTGTGCTTGCCGACGAGGTCCACGATGCACCACCGACCATCCCTCTGCTGTATGTGCCCCATCGTAAGCGCGGCCACCTCGGACCGCCGCAGCCCGCAACCCAGCAGCACGGCGATGATGGCGCGGTCGCGTAGGCCCTTCGTCGTCGTGATATCCGGAACGTTGAGAAGCGCTTGCGCCTGCTTCAGCGACAGCCAGTTCCCCATCCGCACGCCGATGGATTTCGCGCTCTTCACGCGCTGGATGCCAGCGGCCAGTTCGGGCGCCAGCAGGCCATTGTCGGTCGCCTCCACGGCCAGCTTGCGGATCGCCGACATCCGCACGATGATCGACGACGACCCCAGTGCGCGTTCGTCCAGCGTTACTCTCCAGGCGTTTACGGTGGCCTTGCTAAATCCCGGCCGCGGCTCCAGCCGGTACCAGTCGAAGAATTCGTCCAGGGCCATGTTGTAAACCCTTTTCGTGATGGGAGACCTGACGGAGTCGAGCACGAGGCCCTTCATCCGCCGCCATTCCGTTGCTTTGTCAACTACGGTTAACTCGTTCATTCTGAACCCCTTAATGGGCAATATCGGTAGCCTCACGACCTTACCTCTGGGCGGCGGGGACAGCAAGCGGAGTCCAAAGTGCGCAAGGAGCGTTTGGCCGGCACGGGCGTACGGCACCGATCAAACTACTGCGTTACTAAATTCTCGCCTTCCCATCGCACCGTGTAAATACCCAGCTCCAGGAAATACCATCCGAGCACGTAGCCAAATTGCACATGCACCCCGGCCAAACCGCGGAGCTGCGCGTCCAGGAGTTGCCCGGCCAGGTCTTCTCCGCCCGCGTCGCCCGCGTCACGCGCCTTGACGCCCCTAGAATGTTGTGTAATACTATTCAGCGCCAGGAGGCACATATGAAGCACGATCTCGAACGATTATCGCGGCATTGCGCACAAGATCCGGACTTTAGACGCTGGCTCGAAGAGGAGTACACGCCTATTGCCGGCGGTTGGCAGTATTGAATGATGGTACTCCGGCCTTCGGTCGAAGGCATCGAGTCGATCCGGATTATCCGGGAGGCAAGAGAGACGGTAAGGCTACTGAAGGAAGCCAATTGGGATTTTCAGGGATTCCCCCAGGTGTTCGCCAAGAACCCGGCGGCGGATGTGATGGCTAAGGAGCTCGTGCACGTCTTTGATGGACGCTCGATGACTCGCATCGGGCGGCTCTACATGGTTGGTGTGGGCAAGACCTTCAACCTGATGGGGCCTATCCCACCAGATTCGGCCTTTAAAGTAGAAGCGCCCACCGCCTTGGCGGAAGTCAACCGCCAGGTCAAGAGCCGAGGACTGCTGGACTTAAAGGAGTTCCGGGCATTAGGTAAGGCCCAGCCAGTGGACTTCTTCAACTACTCGCTGTTCTACGGCATGGAGGATCTCGTTTTCTGGGCGTTGGTGCATGATGCGGGCGTGTATCCCAGCGGCCTCGAGCACATGGCGAAGCATTTCGCCGCAGGCAACTTAGTGCAGAACAGTTTGTATGCGCCGGCAAAACCCTCCAAGAGCAAGAAGAACCCGGCCCTAATGGTCAGTGTGGGCCTGCACCTTCAGTTTCCGTCGAAGGTGGTGGAGTGGATGGATAAGCCACTCTATGGCGGTCTGGCTAAGGAGACGCTGCATATGGAAACACTGCTGACGTTGAAGCCGTCGAGAGTTTCTCACCCTTACCTACCGCTCACGGCCGAAGGCAAGATCACGTTGAAACAGACCAATTATTACTTCAAGCGATTCGCCGGCATCACGCCAAAGGAAGGGACGCGCGGCCCGAACGTACCTGAGGAAGGAAAGGCGGTGTGAAGCATAAGCATGGGTACGTAAGTTTCGATCTCTACATTCGAGGGGCCGTCCCGAAGGCGTTCGACGGTTCGCTCGTGGTGGCAGCCAGCCGGCGCAACAAGGATCGGAGTATCTTCTCGCGCTGGCATGACTCGCAAGCAGACCTCTTCCGCATCGATCTCCGGCCGGGGAAGCCCGGCCGGATCCGCGCACATGTTTTGCCCGTCGACTCCAGCGGCGCCGACGTGGGAACCACGAACCCGTTTGGCTACTCGACTCAGCCAAATCACGGCGTGAACATCGCCGCGAATCACGTCTGGGCTACCAATCTCCTCTTCGGCGCACCTCTGGAGATTGACCTCAAACGCTGGTGCGCTCGGCGCATTCTGCGCTACCTCGATCTGACTCCGGACGCGCCGCAATTGACCGGGACATCGCACTTTGCGTGGAGCCTCGATCACCGCTTCGCCTATTTTCATCAGTCTTTGCTGGAGCGCGAAACGCCCAGCAGGGAGGTTCGCGCCGCGCAGCCGGTCTTGATCCAGCTCGACACACAGACAGGGCGGGAGCGCCGCTGGGAACTCCTCCCTCCTCCGGATGACTTAGACTTAAGGACCGCCAATTTCCACTCCGCGTTCTATTTTGAGGATCACGGCCAACGCTGGGTCGGTTTGCTGAAAACGGGAGCGCGTCTGGAGAACCTGGCAGCCCATGCGGACTGTCGCGAACATGCTGTGCGCCCAATGCCCGCTTCCACCATATGGCTCCTGCTATTAGACGATCACGCCACATCACTGCGCGCCAGCACTATGCCGGAGGTCCAGAGACTCGGAGCCCTAGCGCTGTCGCATCTAGATGTCGATGCCACCGGCGGCAAGGGTTTCGTGCTGTACGCCAATTTCAAGCAGGCGGATGTTGCCGAGGAGACGCACGGAGTGAACCTCTACGGCGAGGCGCCCGAGGAGGTGTGGGAGCACTACTCGGGTATGACCGTTGAGGCGCTGAACTACGGGACTGTGCTGAGGCTCGAACGGCGGAATGGGATTACTTCCCTGCGCACATTCTCGCGACCCTACGATCCATCCAACACGTCCCTTGGGCATTCGTGGCTACCAATCAACATTGAGCTCGATCCATCGCGGCGTTGGCTGTTCTGCTCGTTCGGCGGATTCCGGCCGCGCCTACTCTCGCACCACATCACGACCGCTTATCCAGGACTCACGGTCGATCAGGCACGGATTCGTTATGTGCCGCCGCTCCTGATGCGCTTTCGCGCGGACACTCTGGAAGTCGATACTGACAAGGATCGCCGCCACTTGAGCTATGCAGAGCCGATTGCGATGACCACCGTCAGAGACGGCGCCGAAACATACGTCTGCACATTTTCGCCCGAGACCGGGCTGCGTATCTATGAAGCAGAAGACCTGACGGCTATGGTGTGCCACGCGGTCGCACCAGATTTGATGAATTGGGAGGAGACCCACTTCCGTCCAGACCCCGCGCACATACAGTTCGCCCATGCCTAACGGTAGGGTGTTTGAAATCCCACACTAGTGTCCGGTAAAGTACTTTGCGGAGGCCAGCAAACCCTTTCAATCCAATG
>OCTA010002559.1_pt1 | contig 16436 bp, 13 predicted proteins | sample 1538991 | NCBI WGS metagenome assembly OCTA01 (sample SAMEA3539302, study PRJEB22396) | soil metagenome | biome: tundra; feature: field; material: soil | place: USA | collected 2010-05 | depth 0.15 m | reverse complement strand
ACGGGACTCCCAACATCAATCAGGCTAACAGGCGTGGAATGGCGAAGCAAACGCAGGTAGTGTTGTCATAGTGGGGAGATCAGATTTTCCAACCCCCAAACTTGGCTCGTGATCCCGGCAGCCATGGCGGGTGTAATCCGCAAGCTCTGATGGATGCGGACGAAGTTGTAGAAAGCAAACCAAAGGCAGTAGGCCCACCACAGATTTTCCCATTTCTTGCTGAAAGCGTTGGTGAGCCGGGTCATGCGCCGCATTCCCATACGGATTGAAAGGTTCTGCCGTTCCACATGGGACGTGAAAACCTTTGCCCGGTCGGGGTTCCCCATGATCGGCTGCGGAGTGGCGTCTACTACCTCTGCCGGGCTGTAACGTCGTTCGCCTTCCGCGTTCTGGGCATAGACCTTTACGAGCATGCCGAAATCGCAGCGATCCGAAAGGGTGGTGGTGATGGCTGATTTGTAGGGCTGAAATCCGTCAGTTGTGATCTGGAAGCGTTGCGGCGCGGTAGCAGCGCGTAGGCCTTCGATGAAGGCACCCGTGGTCTTTTGGGTGCGACGGCCAAGAGCGAAGTTCAGAACGAGCTTAGTATTTCGCTCGACAGCCACGAAGCAATAGGCATCGCCCACGGAATCATCATCCGATTCCCACGGGTTCTTGTGGGCCTCCTTCTTTTGCACAAAGCCCCAAATTTCATCGCATTGAACATCTTCAACCGGGACGTTTACAATCGTACGGCCCATGATGCGTTCGCAGTTGCGGCCCGCGAGTTCCAGCATGGACAACACGCTCCGTGGCGTTACGTTGCACAGCCGGGCCGTGGAGCGCACGGAGTTGCCCTCCACCAAGCAATTCAGAATCCTGACGACCGTTTCCTTGGGGATGCGCACATCGGCCCCAAACGGCTTCGGTTGTGGCTCAATGAACCCTTGCCGCATTGCTGGCACTTGTAGCGCTGGACTAGATTGCGGCCCTTACCGGCTTTCACGGCATCGATTCGGCATGAATGGCAGGTCACTGTGAAATCTCCTATTGAGTTCCACAGCCAAAAGCCGGATACTGAGGTTGAGGGACCGATACGGCTTCGGCTGTGCGGTTCGTGCCCCGGTAGAAGTTAGCGCTTTTGTCGGGGCGTAATACTGAAGGCGGGTAAGGGATTCGAACCCCTGAACGGCGATATCAGCACCGTTTACCGCTCGTAAGGCGGCTGCGTTAGACCGCTCTGCCAACCCGCCAAGAAACAAGGCCAGCGTATTGGGTTCTTCCGGTGCGCTGGCCTTTGCTTTGTATAACATCTAGCTCAATTATGCAATATTGCATTGTTAGAAGTCAAGGCCAAAATGCAATATTGCATAGATCGGCGGTTTAGTGTAGAATGGCCCTGTGGAGCTTTTGGGACTACATTACCGAGGACAATCAAGACCTAATCGCGGATTGGTACGCGCTCCAAGATGATGATGTGCAGGCTCAGTTTGACGCCACGCTCTTGATTCTTAGCGCAACCGAAGATTGGGAGAGTGAACATCTTGAGGTTTTTAAGAGTTTGAAACGGGAACACGCGGGGCTTGGGGAAATCAGGTTTCATGTAATGGCCCTTGCGCCTGGAGCCGCCAGGCCACACCGGCGGCGATTTCGTCCAGTTGGAATATGGCCGGCTGTGAATCGAGAGTTTATTCTGATCCTCGGGTGCGAGAAGAGCGGCAGGACGTTTATCCCGCATGACGCCTTCGGGCTGGCGATTCGTCACAAGGCGCTACTGGAAGAAGGAAGGGGGATGATACGTGAGCGAGTTTAGTCAACTATGGAAGAAGTTCGCCAAGAGTAAGAAGTATCGGGAAGAGTTCGTGGCGGCACAGGTCAAGCAGGGGATTCCCTTTCAGATTCGTACTCTTCTAAAGCAGATTCCGCTCTCCCAAGAGGAATTGGCGTCGCGTGCGGGGTTGACTCAAGGTGTTATCTCGCGCGCAGCGAATCCCGATTACGGGAATCTCACCCTTAACACCATCATTCGAATCGCCGCCGGTTTTGATGTTGCCTTCGTGGGCGAGTTTGTGCCGTTTAGCGAATTAGGAAGGTGGTTCACTGGTCTATCTGAGGCATCCGTCCGCGTGAGCACATTCCCCGAAGAAAATGAGGGATTCGTAAAGCAAGGGGGGCTTGCTTTTAACCCAAGCCAGCGCGTGCCGCCTCAATCGGAACGTTCGATTGGCTACCTTTTCGGAGGCGGTAAGCGACCTGAAAATGAAAAAGGGGGCGACATTTTCAAATCCATAAAGGTCGTTGATACCGATGCGTCATGGAGCAAGCGTCTGCCGCAAGGGCAGACATTGAACGCGCAGTCTCATGCGATGGGGGCGTAAATGAAGCTATCCAGCATTCATGCCGCGAGGGCTGTGTGGCTCCTCGACATAGACGAACTGAATCCCCATGGAAAGAGGCTTTTCCCTGATCTTGTTCCCGCGCTGGTTAAAGCGTTTGAGTTCTCAACATTCCCAGAGACGACGGCCCAGATGGACCCGAACGCCGCAACCGGCATCGCATTTAGGAACGGCAAATTCCCCACTGGTAACGACGGAACGATAGTCGCTTGGGACTTTGAGATTCACGCCGCCGGAATAGCGGTTGAGACCAGGGATTCGACCGATACGTCGGAGTACATTTTGGGAGAGCTGGCCCGTTGGGGGATTAGAGAATTTGGGCTGAACTTCGACCCAGCAATGATCCGAAAGAAGGTATATATCAGTCAGCTTGTTATTTATCCAGATAAGGACATAACCAAGGGGCTCCAGAAGCTCAATGAATTTGCCGATCTCCTTTCCGACACGGTGATGATAGGCACCCTCCAAAAAAGGGAGCTTACGGGCCTGCTTTTTAAGGCGGAGGGTGCCGACAGATTTGCGTTCACCTTTGAGCGCCGGGCGGGCGCCCCATTCAGCGAAAACAAGTATTTCTCTGTGTGCGACGTTCCAACGGGCGTCCACATCAGCTTGCTAGAGCGCTTTGAGAACTTGCTTTCCTCCTGAGCGCTCCCCATATCCCCGCTAAAGCCACACTACCCAAACGCACGGACCGGGAAAGCACGCGCTGCAGGGTCCCAGAAGAACCTGTTTTCCAACGTTTTCTCCAGCCCGGGCGACCGCCGCGTAGGGTTCGGTGCCCGATGCCGCCGTCGGTGGGAGCGCGGATCACCTCACGCGCCGCGCGCGACGACTGGCGGTGGGCCGCACGCCGCAAGAAGTCGGCGTGTGGCCAAGCAGGTGGGCGTGCTTTGCGGGATCTCGATAGATGTGACCGCGAGGCCGGCTGATAAAGTCTGCATTTCTGAAGTCACCTGCCAGGGCGTTATCGAACGTGGCTAACGTGCGGGCGCCACTCACGATCGCCAAAGCCAACACATGGATGTCGTTTGACCGGCATCGCGTGTCGGCGCGTAAGCGGCCTTCTTCTTGCCGAAGCCGGTCCGCGTCCGCGGATCTGAGTCTGCCTGCCCGGTTCAATTCCGTGAGGAGCCGCCGCACATCACCGAGTTTCACCAGTTCTTCCCGGAGTGCGCCAGCCGCGACCAAACGCGGCTCCCCCTTATCCCCGAGAAGCCAACCCGTTATGGGGCTCGATCTCGCGAGAAACTGTCCCGCGGCGTTTGCGTCGACAATTAGACACACGGTCAGACATCCAGGAGAGCACGTTCTTCGTTCAAAAAGAACTGGCGGTATCCCTCGGGTGGATTCGCGATGCCGCCATCCTTGTCCAGCTCAAGGTTGTGAATCGTCGCCCCATGCTTCTGCCGCTCGAAGTAAAGAAGGGAGACGTCTTCGGGCCGGAGCTTCCCACGACGCACTTCCATGCGAACGCGGTCAACCAGGTGGTCGCTGTGAGTCTCGATGACAAAGCGCCCTCGCTTGTGGACCTGGCGTGCGAAAAAGCTGCCCAGTTCCGCCTGTGCACGCGGATGAAGATGGACCTCGGGTTGCTGGAGCAGGAAAACCTCGTCGGTGGCAGAGCGCTGAAGCAAGTCGACCAGAATGGGGAGGGCTTGGCTCACCCCGTACCCAACGTCGACCAGGTTGAAAGCAGGACCACCGCTCCTGACTCCGATTTGGAATGGATCGCTTTCCTTCTTCCCCTTTTGGATGACCTCGATCTGCTCAAAGAGACCCGAGTCAGAGCCGAACTCCGACAGGGCAGACCTCAACGCGGCCCATCGTGTGTTCGCCGGGGAGCGCGACAGGCTGGCTAGGAGCATAGGGACGTGCGATCCCTCTGGCTTCGGGTCCGCGCTGACCGGGTCATAGGTCCGTTGTGGGCTGGTACGGACCGGTGCGAAGGCGTAGGTGCGGCGGCCAAACGCCTTTCGGATTGACTCCAACGTGTCTCCGAAGGCGTTCATATCGGACTGAGAGAACACGGTTATAGGCGTTTGCGATCCCAGGAAGGACTTCAGGAAATCAGCCCAATTCTGCGGTGGGATCTCCTGGACCAACTGAAAAAGCGCAAGGGGTGTGGCCTGAGGAATCTCAAGCTTTCCTTGCGGGCTTTCCAAAACCATCGCAAATGCATCCCAACCCTTGGACATTACCTGCAAGACCAAGTCTCCTATTGCTAGGCGCCAGACGCTGACCCATGGCTGACCGTGCTTGGACAGAAATTCTGCCCGGACCGATCCGCTGCGCAGATCGTCGCCCGCACTAACTCCTATTGAAAAGGACTTGGCACGCCCCGCACTGCCGCCCCGATACGACGCGATCTGATCGTATGCTCCAAGCAAGAACGGGGGTTCGTTAAACGGGATCCTCTGAGCGAAGCCCCTAGTCAACGAGGAGGCGATCCGGCACAGGGCCAAGAACGTCGACTTGCCCGAACTGTTCTCGCCAACAAGCAGCGTCAGCGGCCGGATAATCGCATCCTGAGGCTCGGAGAAACATCGAATTCCTTCAAATTGCAGCCGTACTGGCATCGCTAGTGTCCAGCATACCGCAGCGGGGTCCGTTTCAGTCCATGTGCGACTCGCTGAGGCGCGGCTCCCCTGCCCTACCCCCGAATCTTCGGGAAATACAACCACAGATGGCCGCCGTTGTCGTTTTCGCCGAAGACGAGCTCGCCGTCGCGGCCGGTGACGGCATCGGCGAATTCGTAGCCGTAGCGACGCCGTTCGAATACGGACGCGGCTACGCCGAGGTTGGTCACTGCGCGGCTGGCCGGATCGTAGCAGAACATCTTGGCCATCTCCTCGCCGCAGAAGCCGAACAGGCGGCCGTCGAGAGTGACCGCCATGGTTCCCACCGGGGCCAGCGGGGCCGATCCGAGCGGCCCGCTGAAGCCCTGCTTCTCGTCGAACGAGAAGAGCTGCCCTTGCTTGTCCGCGGTGAACAGCAGCCCGTTGCGCGGGTCCCTGGCCCAGACCAACGGAAGGTCCCAGGAACCGGCGGGCAGTGGCGCGGCTTGCCTACCGATGGCGCCGGTCTTCGGATCGAACCGCCATAAATGACCCACGCCGTCGCGGCCATAGATGCCGGCGCTGGCCAGGGCGATGCGGCCGCCCGCGGGCGCCTCGCCAACCACCTGGATCTTCCCGGAAGCGATGTCCACCGTAAACAGGCGCCGCGGCGTGACCCCGACGGCGACGGCGCGCGAGGCGTCCGCCACCGCGTGCGTCACCGGTTCGCCGGCCACGCACTCGCCCAGATCCTGCAGTGCGGGACGGTTGATGCTCCACTCCTGAATCAGATCCGCCGATACGCGGGCCAGCGGCGCGCCGATCGCCCTGCCTCCCCGCGGTCCGTTCACAAACGCAACCATGCGGGAGGCGCCGCAGCACACCGCCGCGCATTGCGTTGCGCCGGCCGGCGTCCCGATGTCGAATACGATCCCGGTGATGCCGTGCGTGCTGGCCACGAAAAGGTGCGCCTGCCGGCCGCTCGTGCCGCCGTAGATCGCGCCGGCGGGAGTGATGTCCAAAGCGGTGATCCGGCTTTCGTCGAGGACGATCGGGGCCGTGGCGCCGGGGAAGCACGTAGGAAAGGCAACCATCGTCCCTTCCCGGGTGTACGCCCCTTTCCGCATCTCCTCCGCCAAGGCTATGGCTTCGGGAGAATTCGAATCGGCTCTCGTTCTGGCCTGTGGCATGTTCTCCTCCTTACCCCCACATCCGAATGGGCAGGTGAGCATTCACCTTCTTGCGGTCCGGCGGCATGCTCACTTTGAAAATGCCGGACGGGCGCTGGCCCACATGGCCGAAAAAAAGGTCGCCGTTGTGGTCCACCGCGCCCCGCGAAACGTACTGAGCGGGACCCGTGGGATGTTCCAGACGCGCCACCTCTTCGCGCTTCAACGTGTCCGGGTCCAGCCGCCACACCACGCCTTCGCGGTCCTTGTGCGACGCGTCCATCGGGTTGTAGACCGGGTCGCGCCAGCGGGAGGCCACGTAGTACAGCTTCCCGTCGCCGGCGAAAGTCAGGCCGCCGCAGTGGTCCAGAAACATGCTGACCGGGAAGGTCTGGTCGCGCGGCTGCGTCGCCGGCCCCAGATCCTCGATGCGCGGCCACTCTCCCTCGTTGGGCCAGATCCTCATCAGGTAGGGGTTCGGACTCCAGGTGCCCGCGTACACGCACTCCCTGTCCGGCGACGGCGCCACATCGTAGAACACGCTGTGCCAGCCGGTCTGATAGGCCGGATTGTGGGGCAACGTCAGCGGCGAGATTTCCAGCCGGTCCGTCTCTGGGGTGTAGCGAACCAGGTGGCCGTAGTCGTCGGTGGTCCATACGCGGTGCTTTTTGTCCATGAACAGCGTCTGAGCGTTGATGGAACCGATGCGGCCTACGTCGCGGCGCGTGCGCGTCTTGAGGTCGTAGACGATGAAGTGATCGCGCGGATAGCTGATCGCGTAGAGCAGGCGCCGGTCCTCGTCGTGCAGCAGGCAGCGGCAGCCTTCCTTTGGAATCAGGGTGTCCCACCACGCCACCTGGTCGTTACGGGTATTGAAGGCCAGCAGCGCGGAGCCCCGGAAGCATCGTTTCGGGTCGTGCCAGGAGTACCACGGCGAGTACGACGGCAGATCGATCGGCGGCCCGGAGAGGTGCGTCGCCATGTAGAGAATGCCGTCGGACATCGACGGCGCGAAGCTGTAGTGGATCTTGCACTGCGTCGCCCGGCCCGAGTTGCCTGGGTCGTCGACTTTCTCGCCGAGGTCGAACAGGTAATCAAGGTCGTCCCGCTGCTCGTTGTAGCGGACCGGCTCGACGACGCCGCCGGGCACGCTCTCGGCGCAGGCCGCCGCATAGATGCGCCCGTCGGGACCCACCGACAGCGACCAGCAGGTATCGGATTCCGGCTTCTGCGTAAAGGGATACCACTTCACCGCGTACGGGGCGGTCTGCGCCGCCGCGGCCGACGCCGCCATCCCCACCGAAACGGTCTTGATAAAGTCGCGCCGGTGCAATCTCGCTTTGCTCATGATCGCTCCTCCATTCACCTATCGATGCCGCGTGGACCCGGCCGGAAAAAGAGAACAAGGAAGAAGTAAAAAGGGGAGGGACACTTTCGCGCGCCGCGTGGCGAACGGCATCGCATTCGCCGCCGGAGATACCGAATGCCAGGCTTTCCTTCCAGGAGGCGCGGTCCCAACCACCGAATCACTCGCTTCAGTGGCAGTCTAGCACCATTGCCTGCGCGCGTCGAGGCAACCCGCGTGCCGTGGGCTGCCCTGAAGCTGCGACGCTGGATGGATGGGTGATGCGAGTGGGCGAGTAACTCACTTCCATCGACGCTGGATACGCCGCGAGCTAGTTGGCGGCAGTTACACGCGTCGCGCCGGGCATGCCCGGCCCGCGGCCACTGGACAAATCCACACGGTCAAGGCACTAGAATCCTATAAGTCCAACACTACTGACGTTCGCAAAATACGGTGACAGGTTTGATCACAACCAAATGTGGGGCGGGTCCCCTGACACGCGCCGAGCCCCCGGCTCGGCTGTCGGACCGGGGGTCCGACGCGGGCGAGGGCGCTCGCCCCACCCTCTGATCGTCACTGTATTACGCGAGACTCATATGCCTGCCCCCGGCGCTTCGGAGCTTCGCCTGCGGACCAGTCCCGGGCGGCCGTCGCGCCGCTCTCCAGGGCTTCCTTGAGCGCTTCCGTGAAGTACGGGCCGCCGCGGCCGCCGACGATCTGCCGCCCGGGCATTTCCAGGTCGAGCCCTTGGGTGCGTTCTTCAGCGAGCCGCGCGAGCCAATCACCCTACCACTCGGAATCGCTGGCGCCCCTGTCGAGGTGGAAGGGAGCCGAAGCCACCGCGTCGTTCCACGCTACCTCCAGTTTGGCCGCCAGTGCCGCAGTCTTCGCGAGCGTAATCTTGCATCCCGCCGCAGGGCTCGCCGGCTTGCCCATCGTCATCGGGACGCGGCCCAGGTCCAGTTTGGGGTCGTAGGTCGCGGCCTTCGCGCCCGTCGCCTTATTGAGCGCAAGCTGCCATTGGCTGCCATCCGCCAGCACGTAAACGGTGTAGTCGTCCTTCGGCACGCTGACGCCCTTGAATGCCAGGTCCGCGTCGGTATGAAAGCTGGCGGCGATGCGGTTCTTCGCCGCTGGCTGGGCGTACTTCACGGTGATGGTCTGGCCCTCGATGGTTGTGGATGTCTGTTGCTGGCCGTAAGCGACTGCCGCCGCGAGCGCCGCCGTTAGAACGAAAACGCACTTTCTCATCGATTGATCTCCTGTTTCTTCTTCGGAACCCCTTTTGTGTGACAGTCCGCGCAACCGACCCAGTGAATATTGTGTTTGCTGTTCGGCGAGGCGAATGTGGTGTCCATCTTCTCCACGTCCAGGCCGCAGTTCGACATCTTCGGGTGGCAGGAGGCGCACGAGGCCCTGGTCTTCTGCCCGTGCTGCGCGTGGCAGGCCAGGCAACTGATGCCCTCGTGCACGCCGATTCCGGTGCGGTCGTCGCCGCTCCCCACCTGCATCGTGGAAACCGGCGCGTGGCACTGGTAGCACAGGGCCTGCCGCTGGTCCTTGCTCATCCTGACCGGGCGGTTTTTCTCCAGCATCGCCGGCATGGGCAGGTCCGCCACCGGTACGTACCGCTCGGTACGCCGGTCGAACAGGGCCAGCGAAGGACGGACGAGTTCCTGCGCGGGGCCGGGCACGCGGCCCGCCACGTCCGTCTTATTCATGGGCTTGCCTTCGCGATGAACCTCATGGCAGGTCACGCACGGCATCGAAGGCATGTTGCCAAGCTCCGGCCGCGCCAGACGCCACGGTCCCGTCCGGTTCACGGGAACCACCAGGTCGCCGATGCCGCCTTCGAAATGCATCCCGTGGCAGCGCAAACAGTCGTCCATCGGCATGTTCCGCGTGTTGTACTTCTTGTCCAGGAAGATGCGCGCATAGGTGGCGCTGTGCGGGCCGGACTGCCACGCGGCGTACTCCTGGCGGTGGCAGCTCTGGCACTGCTCCGTCATGGACTGCACGTACTTGTTTGCGAACCCGATCTGCTCCGGCAGGTCGCCCCGCAGGTGGGAGTACGCGCGAGTGGCGTTGTTCAGGTGGAACGAAACGTCGGTGGTAAGCGCGCCGCCGTGGCACTTCTCGCACCCGATGCCGCGGTGGCTGGAGGTCCGCCAGTAGTCGTACACCGCCTGCATTTCGTGGCAACTGGCGCAACGCTGCCCGTGACCGATCTCAAAGTAGAGGCTCGCCCCCGGAACCATGGTAAGGCAGGCGGCGCCGGTGAGCGCGGCCACCAGCAAGAGCCGCTTCATGATGGCGCCTTCGCGCCCTTCCATGCCTTCAGCAGGCCGGCCGAGGCGCGGTAGGCGTTCGCCAGAATCGTTAGAGCCGGGTTGAAGCCGCCGTTGGTGACGTGCACGCTCGCGTCGATCACGTACACGTTGTCCACCTCGTGAAGCTGGCAGTCCTTGTTCACCACCGACGTCTTCGGGTCGTTGCCCATCCGGCACGTGCCGGCCTGGTGCTGGCCGCCGGAGAGCGACTTCCCGGGCGCCCGTTTCCATGTCTGGATCGCGCCGGCTTCCCTCAGCCATTCCTCGGCCTTGCCGGCGATAAATCTCCCGGTCTGGATGGTGTGCGGGTGGCGGCTGCCGGACAGCCGCGCTACAGGTATGCCCCAGTGGTCCTTAACCTTCGGGTCTGCCTGCACGCGCGCGTCGAACAGCGGCATTTCCTGCACCGGGCCTTGCACGGCGATGGTACGCCTGAAAGCGGTCCGCACGAATTCCTTATGCTCTTGGCCCCAGCCCGCCACCCACGGCGGAACCTGCGACATGAACTGGTACGGCAGCCGGATGAACTCGTTGGCGAGCATCGCTCCGCCCGCCAGGCCGGCGTTTCCGTGGTTGTAGTCGCAGATGGCGATGGACGCTCCCGGGCCGAGGTCATCGTATGTATCCGATGCGAACAGCCCGGTGGCGCCCGAGTAAGAGTGCGATTGCAGGCAGCGGCCCACCCAGTCGTAGCGGTTTCCCAAGCCGTTCGGAAAAAGCCTGTGCTTCGTGTTCAGCAGCAGCCGGGCCGATTCGATGGCCCCGCCGCTCACGATCACCAGGTCGGCCGGCTGTTCCTGAAGCCGGTTCGCGGCGTCGAAATACGCCACCCCCGTGACGCGGCCCTGGCTGTCCAGGAGGATGTCCCTGGTCATACAGCCCAAGCGGAGCTCGCAGTTTCCGGTGGCCAGCGCGGCGGGAATCACGGTGTTGTGCGTGCCGGTCCGCGCATTCACCTCGCATGCGAAGCCGACGCACCAGCGGCATCGCATGCAGGAGCGGCGGCCGTTGTACGGCACCGTGTTCCGCAGCATCGGGATATCGAACGGGTGCAGCCCCAGGCGCCGGGCGGCCGGAAGCAGGATCTGGTGCTCCCTGCCTGGCGGAAGCGGGGGCATGGGAAGGGGCCGCTTGCGCGGCGCTTTAAAGATGTTGTTCGCGTCGTCGCCCGAGACGCCCATCTCCCACTCGGCCTTTTCGTAGTAGGGCTCGAGATCGGAATAGGCGATCGGCCAATCCTCCAGGACGCTGCCCTCCACCGCGCCGTAGGTCGAGCGCATGCGGAAGTCCTTTTCCATGTAGCGCCACGCCATCGCCCCGTAGCTGAAGGTCCCTCCTCCGACGCATGCGGCGTTGTTACTGTAGCCGCCGTCGCTGGGGGTAACGACGGTCTCCCGTCCCTGCTCATCGACCAGCACGCGCGGGTTGCGCTCGTCGTCGGGGCCGAACTTCGCGCCCAGCGCCTGGGTGCGCTGGTTGAACAGGTCGTCCTTGCGGCAATCTGCGGCCGAATGCCACTTCCCGCGTTCGAGAAGGGCCACTGTCAGACCCGCGGCGGCAAGTTCCTTGGCCGCCACGCCGCCCCCGGCGCCGGCCCCCACGATCGCCGCATTGACGCGTTTGAGAGCCATGCGTCATCCTACCTTCGGCTCGTCGTATTGCTGGCGTCCCCGCACCGGCGGGAAGGGCAGGCCCAGCATTTTCCAACTCACCATATTGCGGTTGCCGCCGTGGCGCGGGTCGCCGTAGAAACCCTGGCGGGCGTGGGTCAGAATCAGATCGAAGAACGCCGCGGAGGACTCCTCAACGGTGTTCAGCGTTTCCACCTGCTGCTCACTGGAGAGACCCGCGAACCGCTTGCCGAACTTCGAGCGGCTCGCGGCATCGACAGCCGCGATCCCCTTCCGGTAAGCCTCCTGATGTTTCTTGAACGGCCTGGTCAGTTGAATGTCGATGTAGTTGACGACCCCGGCTTCGCGCGCGCCGGGGTCCTGATCCGCGGGAATGAGCCGGTCGCAGATGGCGTCCACCGTCTCGCCTTCCGCAGCCGTGAAGAAGCGCCGGGCGCCGGCGGCCCCGGAGTTCGCGCACGAAATCGCCGCGCCCGCCGCGGCGGCGGAAAGTCCCGCGCACAGAAACGTGCGCCGCCGCAATTTCACACAGTTGGACCCCATGACCTATCCTTGGAGACGCCCTGGCCGAACCGCCTGGAACGGGCAGCCTCAGACGCTCACCAGGAGCCGGTGGACCCGCTCGGCGTTCTCCCGGACTTGGTCCCTTACTCTAGGCCACAGGCCGATGAACACGCCGTCAGTGGGCTTGATGCTTTGGTACGCCGTTCTGAAGGCTTGGTCGACATTGGTGACACGCCCTGCGGCCAGAATCTTGAAGGCGAAGCATGGCTTCCTGGAGGCCTGGATGACTTTGTACATCTTGGGAGGGTCGCCGTGCACGTAGCCTTCGCCCTCCACCCGTTCGTCGCCCAGGACTTTCGCCCATTCGTCCTGGGTGCGCGTGCGATTATAGACGCAGCAAGCGTAGAAATCGACGTCCCAGTTCTGCTCTTCCACCAGCGCGATGACTTCCGGATTGTGGCTGCCGACGCCCACCATGCTCCCGGTGTCCCGCATCTTTTTGCACCACTCTTTGACGGTGTCCATCTGCCCGTTATGATAGGCGCGGTCGGTTTGGTCGCCCTGGTAATAGATTGCAAGCGGCTTGAACTTCTTGATAAACTCTGTTTGGTCGCCGATATTACCCTGAACGATCAGGTGCATCTTGCCGCCTTCGGCCAGGAACGCCTCGAAGTCCGGCTGGCCGCGGCCGCCCGAGTAGTAGTTGAACGCGTTGATCCCGAAGCGGTTGCACTGGTGCAGCACGTCGCAGACCCGCTCTTGTGTGTAATACTCCTGCATCACCTGGTCGAGCGTACTGTTGAAATGGGAGAACCCATAGAACTCGTTGCAGCCACAGATCAAACGGCTGATCTCGGCCTTGCCGAATTTCATCTTCGGAACCTGGACCTCCGACACCGGCTTGGGAGGCCCAGCCGGTTGCTGCCCCCGGCCACCGCGGCCCTGTCCTTGTCCGGGTCCTTGTCCCGCCCCTTGCGCCGGAGTCTGGGGCGGCGGGGCTTGCGCCGCGACGTTGGCAGCCCCGCCCAAACCGGCCGCAATCGCAGCGGCGGAGTGAAGGAAATTGCGTCGTGTGTCAGACATTTCAGGTCACCTCTATACGTATTTTAGTACCTTATTTTCCTAAACGTGTCGACAACCGCTAGGGCCGGGCGCGCCCGGCCCTCGGCGTTTCGTACACGTAATTGAACGAGATGGTGTGCGGCGTGGGCAGGAACGAAGGCCCCCAGTTCCGGAACTTGTCGGGAAATATGTCGCTCCGGCTGCTGAGGCTCATGAGCTTCGAGAAGTTGTACGACAAGCCGAACGAGAGGTTCTTCGTGAAGTTGCGGCGCACGACCACTTGCAGCGCGTGGTAGTCCGTGCTGCCTGCGAAGACAGTCTGAGTCAGCCCGCCGTATCCCTGAATCGGACGGAAGTAGTTGTCGCTGTATGCCATGCCCGACGCGTTGTTCGCGTTGGGCCCAATGTACTGGGCCAGATACGCGTTCAGCGGGTTGATGTGGCTCGGCTGGTACGCGTTATACAACTGGTCCACGTTGTTCATGTTCTCGGTTAGCGGGGTGTGGCGCCGCAAGGCGAACACCCACGAGGCCTCCAGAACCGTGGAGAAGCCCACGTTTTGTTGGACCATGAAGCTTCCGTTGTAACTGGCTTCGAACTTCTGGGGACCAAGGAGTTCGCCCGGACCATAAGGCGAAAGCCCGGCAATCAGGTTATTCGCCACGGTGGAGCCCGCCAGCGGCGAAGTCGACAGGCTGGCTATGGTCCCGAAGTTCTGGAGCCTGTTTACGCCCACCGGCGACTGGCCGGTAAAAGTATAGATCTGGTTGCCATCGCCGCGGTTCAGGAACTGCCCGACGCCCCCGCGGATGGCCGTCTTCCCGTTGCCGAACACGTCCCAGGCGAAGCCAAAGCGGAACGCCGGGGAGAGGGCCGGAACGGTGAGCAGCGTGTATGGAACGTTGGAATTGTTGGGCGTGACCACCTGCATGCCCGTGAAGGGGTCCGGCGTCGTGGTATAGCCGCCCACCGGAACTCCGTTGAACGCATAAGGGACCAGGTTGCCGACGTAAGTCGTAGGATACATCTGCGAGATCACTTTGTTCGGGTTGGTGGTCGGATCCCATGCGTATTGATACGTGGTGGTCGCGGTGTTGGAGGGGCACGCTGCCGTGGCGGTCGAAACCGTACAGTACGGGTAGAAGATGCGCTCCGCAGCCGCTGGGTTATAGGTTCCCTTGACAAACACGGAGGTCGTGTTGTTCCGGTTCTCCTGCGGCGGCATGTGATAGAACCGTACGCCCAAGTCCAGGGTCACCCGTTTGCTCACGCGCCAACTGTCCTGGACGAACATCTCGAGATCCGGGTACCACCAGTCGCCCCCAGAGTTGTGGCCCTCGCTGTACTGATTGATGTTGCCAAGGTAGGCGTTGGCCCAGCCGTCGCCCGCATCGTGCGGATTCAACACATTGCCGCCCGCGAAGTTGTAACTCCCCAGGGGGACGCCGGTGGCTCTGAAAATTGAGTGATCGTTGAGTTCGAAATAGGCGCGGGCCTTCAGGCTGTGTTTGCCGATCACCTTGCTGATGGAGTCGTTGAAACTGTCGATGCTGTTCCAGTTGAAGTAGGGGCAGTAATTCCCGCCGCAGTTCGTATTGGAGAAGTTCGTCTCGCTCAACTGGCCGCCGCCAAAGGTAAGGTTGGGAACGCCAACCACCCAGTTCTGCTCCATCTGCGGCCGGGATTGATCGGCGACGAAAAGCGGATCGGTCGCAAAGTTATTGAACGAGGGCGGGTTGAGCATGTTCGCCCGGGCCAATTGGGACTGGTCGGCCGGGTAATAGGCCCACGTGTTGAAGCTCTTGCCGAACGTGAACTCGTTCACCATGGTGGGGGAAATTGCGTACGTGATGCCCACGGCCCACCCATGACCCGGGTTTGGATGGTCGATCTGCTCGGGCACAAACGACCCGGTCGAGTTTTTTATGGGCATCCCCGAGCCGGTACCGTCCATGTCGTAGTCGTTGCTATAGCGAACCCAGGAGGTGAGCTTCGAGGTGACATTGTAGTCGATGCGCATCGTGTCGTTGCGGCGCGGGTGCGTTCCCTGGAAGTACCAGTAGAAGTTGCGCGTGTTGTTGTTGGTGGTGCCCGGGCCGCCCTGCGCGTCGATGTTCCCCGTGGCCAGGTACGGATTCGCTGCCACGAGGTTGGAGGGGCAATTCGTAGGACTGATGAGGTTTGAGCCTGCGCCCGCCGGGACGCCGTTCCAGGGTTTTCCGTCGGCGGTCCCCGCCGCGGCGTTGCAGAGATTCGGCATGGGCAGGACGTTCAGCATCGCCTGCCCATACTTCTCCGACGCAGAGTCGAAACTCGAAAGGTACTGGGAGAAGTTCGCCAAGCCGGGGTTGCTGGCGCTCGGAGTGAAGTACGCGCCCGTGGTGGGGTTCCGCAGCGAGTTCGCAACGATGGCGCCGTTCGAGTTCGTGTAATAGGAGAAGTCGCCGGCCCGCTGATTGGCGTTTGGCACGTTGGCATAGCCGCTCGCCGGCCCCGGTTTCTGCCTCGTATAATCCTGCGACCAAAAGAAGAACAGCTTTTTTTTCTGCGTGTTGAAGAGTCGCGGGATGTAAACCGGACCACCCACATTGTAGCTCCAGATAAAGAACCGATACTGGGGTTTAGTCTGGCCATTGTAGTTGGTGAAGAAGTTCTTGGCGTTGAACATCTCATGCCGCTTATTGGCGCTGGCGCCGCCATGGAATTGTTGGCTGCCGCCCTTGGTCACAACCGAGATCTGACCGCCGGAGTTGCGGCCGTATTCGGCTTGGTAGTTCGTCGTCAGCACACGCACTTCGGCGATCGAATCCATGCTGGGCTCGTAAAGCGACGTTTGATTCGATCCCGTGTCCATGTCCGTTACCCCGTCCACCTGGAAGTTGACCTTCGCAACGCCGCTGCCGTTGATCTGCAAGACTTGCAAAGAGGTCTCGCTGCTGGTCTCGGCCGTCACGCTGTTCGAGCCGCCTTGCGTGATGTAGGCGTTGCCAAGGTACACACCGGGGATAGTCTGCAAAATGGCGAACAGGTCATGGCCGCGGAGGGCGATGTTCGCGACTTGGGAGCTGTCAACCAGCTTCGAATTCTCGCTCGAAGTGGTCTGTACCGTGATCGACGCCGCAGTGACTTGAACCTCTTCTGTTACCGCTCCCAGCGCCAGCTTGAGCCGCCCCAGTTCCCTGGTCTCGCTGGCGGTTAGGTCGATGCTGTTCAATCCAAGGGTCTTAAAGCCCGCACTCCCCTTGATGGTCAGGTTGTAGACGGCGGGCAGCATGCTGTCGAATCTGAAGAAGCCTTCCGCGTTACTGGTTGTCGAGCGGATGACCCCTGTGGAGACGTTCTTCGCCTCAATCGAAGCCCCCGGCACGGCCGCATCGCCAGGATCGGTAACGGTTCCCTGCAAGGTCGCTGTAACCAGGGCTTCCGCGGCCTCCCAAAGAGTGTCGAATGCGCCGGATTCAAGTA
>OCTA010002556.1_pt1 | contig 16449 bp, 20 predicted proteins | sample 1538991 | NCBI WGS metagenome assembly OCTA01 (sample SAMEA3539302, study PRJEB22396) | soil metagenome | biome: tundra; feature: field; material: soil | place: USA | collected 2010-05 | depth 0.15 m | reverse complement strand
CAAGCGCCGCCCGGCACCGGGTCCACGACGTCTATGTTACTCGCCGGTAAACACGTGGGCCAAAGCCGAGACCGGTAACGGCGGTTTCACCGGACCGCCAGGTGTTAGCCACCGGCGCTTCGGCGTCCGGAGACCTGGCGGATCCAGGATCGGGAACCTGGGCAGGTTTCGGCTTCTCCGCTGATCACCTGCGCGATCAGCACGGTGAGTAAGAGTCCTGAGGGAGCATTCGCGGCAAGGAGGGACCAGTTGGCTCGGATCACCGTTATCGGGATCGGGTACCTCGGTCTGACCCATGCCGTCTGCCTGGCGGACCTCGGGCATGAGGTACTGGCGATCGACGTCAACGAAGAGAAGATCACCAAGGCCGCCCAGGGCGAAGTCCCGTTCTTCGAGCCCGGCCTGGAGCCGCTGCTGCGCAAGCACCTGGATTCCGGACGGCTCAGGTTCACCCTGTCTTTCGCGGAGATCGGCGGCTTCGGCGAGGTCCACTTCCTGTGCGTCGGCACGCCGGAAGGCGAGGCAGGCCAGGCCGACCTCAGCTTCGTCCGCGCCGCGGCGGACGCGCTCGCGCCGCACCTGAGGTCGGCCTGCCTGATCGTGGGGAAGTCGACCGTTCCGGTCGGGACGGCACGGCGCGTGATGAGCCAGGTGCAGGCGGCGGCGCCGGCCGGCCAGCAGGTTGAGCTGGCCTGGAATCCGGAGTTCTTGCGGGAGGGATTCGCGGTGCAGGACAGCCTCGCTCCTGACCGCATCGTGCTCGGCGTGACCTCCGATAGAGCGCAGGAACGGATGCGCCAGGTTTACGCCACCACGCTGCAGGGCGGAACACCGCTGCTCGTCATGGACCTGGAGACGGCTGAGCTGGTCAAGGTGGCGGCTAACGCGTTTCTCGCGACCAAGATCTCGTTCATCAACGCGATGGCCGAGATCTGCGAGGAGGCGGGCGCTGACGTGATACCGCTCGCCGAGGCGCTCGGCTACGACGCGCGGATCGGCCGCCGGTTCCTCTCCCCCGGGCTCGGGTACGGCGGCGGCTGCCTGCCCAAGGACGTCCGGGCGTTCCGGGCCACCGCGTCCGCGCTCGGCGTAAGTTCCGTCGTCAGCCTGCTGGGCACCGTCGACGCCATCAACATCGGCCGCCGGGACCGGGTGGTCGCGCTGGCCCGCGAGACCGTGGGAGGCAGCCTGCCCGGCAAGCGGGTGGCGGTGCTCGGCGTCGCGTTCAAGCCCAACAGCGACGACGTCCGGGATTCGCCCAGCATCGCCATCTGCGACCAGCTCGTGGCCGAAGGAGCGATCGTGTCGGTGCACGACCCGGTGGCCATGCCCCAGGCGGCGAAGAAGCGCCCGGCCCTGACCTACGCGCCCTCCGTCTCCGAGGCAGCCGAGGGCGCCGACCTGGTGCTCCATCTGACCGAGTGGTCCGACTACCGGGCCATCGATCCCGCCGCCCTCGCCACCGTGGTCGCCCGTCGCGTCATCATCGACGCCAGGTGCTGCCTGGACTCCGGCCTGTGGACCAAGGCCGGCTGGTCCGTCCACGCCCTGGGCCGCCCGCCCACGGAGTCTCCCCTGGCGGAACCGGAAGGATAAGTACCGTCGGCAACGGGGGCTCCGGCACGCCGCAAGCAAGCCGGGGGAACCCGCGGACGTCTCCGCGGAGACGCTCCACGCAATTGCGCCAGGTCGCCACGGCATGCCGACGACCAGCACGCCAGGGCAGAACCCGCAACCATCGAGGGCGCCCTCCGGGCGCCGGACCTTTCCAGGGGCCGCGTCGTCCACCCGCAAAGCCACACCCAATGCCAGAATCGGAACCATGACCGGCCAGGAGATCGCGCAACCCGGGCCAGATGGCTTCACCATCCCCGGCATCGCGAAGACCATCCCCCTCGGGCCCGAGGGCAACTGCCTAGCGAACTCGAAGTTGCTCACGCGCAAGTATCCCGAGATCCTGCGCTACCAAGAGGGCGTCCTCGTCATGAGCTTCGGCGGCGCGCTTCGGACCTCCGTCCGCCACGCCTGGAACATCGGCCCCACCAACCGCACAGAGCCGTTCCTGGGCCTGGAAATCACTTACCACTACATCCCCGACGGCTCAGAGCACGAGGCCGAGCGGCAAGCCGTCGCCGCCGTGATCGGCGAGCCTGGCCCATTCGAAGACGACCCGGAGCGCGATGGCGACCGGGATGCCGCCGCCTGGCTGGAAGAAGCCTGCCACTCAGACCTCTGACAGGCCCACCCCTGTGCAGAGGCCCCAGGCACCCGCGATAGTAGGTTAGACAAAGGGGGCACCCCCAGACACGGGAGTGCCCCCTCGACAGACGTCAGCCGGGCCCGAGCGTGGTCAGGTGCCCGACTTGACCCGGTCAGCGAACCGCTGCCAGTCCCGCATTGCGAAGGCCAGCACGGGTCCGTGCGGGTCCTTCGAGTCGCGGACCAGTACTGCCGCCGACGCGGAGGCCGCCTCGACGCAGGCCCCGCCGTTGTTCCCGCTGTAGCTGCTCTTACGCCACAGGGCGCTGCTCATGTCCATTCCTGGCATTCCTTCTCCATCAAGTCCCGGGATACGCCGCGCTGCAGCGCTTCGGAGCGCAGGGCGTCAAAGTTCCGCATGACCTGGGACACCATCGCGGCATCCTCGCTCACCCGCCCGCCGCACGCATCCTCGATGAACACGATACCGGGCAAATCACCCATCTCCGCGATGATGAACGCCCCTAGCAGGCCGGAGTGCCCGCCCGCCGTGTACGGCACGACCTGGACCGTGATGCCGGGGCGCCGCGACAGCTCCACCAGGTGCAGGAGCTGGGCGCGCATCACTTCGGGCGCCGCGACCGGCCGATGCAGCACCCCCTCATCCAGCAGAATGTACAGCAGCGGCCCCGGCGGATCCTCCCGGTTCAGAACCTCCTGTCGCCGCAGCCGCGCGGCCACCTGTTCCTCGATCTCGTCCTCGGTGGTGTTCGGCCGGGTGGCCAGCACCGCCCGCGCGTAGTCCTCGGTCTGGAGCAGGCCGGGCACCAGCGAATGCTCGTACCAGCGCAGCGCCACCGCCTCGGACTCATACACGGTGAACGGCCGAAATGACGCGGGGAACGGCACGTCCCGCAGCCGCTTCTCCAGCCGCACGAACGTCCCCGGCACGCCGAACACGCCGTCCAGCAGCACCGCCAGCTTCGGGGACGGGCTGCGCCGGCCCGTCTCGATCATCGCGATCAGCGACGAGCTGTAATTCACATGCGCCGCCAGCTCATCACGGCCCATCCCCGCCTGCGCACGGTGCGCCCGCAGCTCCTCCGCGAACGCCGTCAGCGCGGCCGGGGGATCCGGCTTCGGCGACATGTCACCCACCTTCACACACAGCCCGGTCATGTCACACACGGCAACGCCGCCGGTACAGCGGCGCGCGGCCTGTGTCAACCGTACGCCCGCGCGCCCACCATGGTCAGCAGCACCACATCGCCACGAGCCGTAAGGATCCTTGACGCACCATGCAGCCGCCACCCCACCCCACATCCCAGCTGACCACCTACGAGCTGCGCGACTACCGGCGCGAGCTGGAACACGTGCTCACGACCCTCCCCGAGCACGCCGCCGTCCGCGACCTGCTCGCGCGGCGGCTCGCCAACGTCCTCGCCGAGCAGGAATCCCGCGCTAAGAGAGCCGCCGCCCGGTGACCGGCACCCCGCCAGGCCAGCCGCCCTCCGACCTGACCGCCCGCCTCTTCCGGGCCCTCTACCCGGCCTTCGAGCTGCGCACCATCAGCGGCACCCACATCGTCACACCGAGGGGAACCTCGGTCCTGATCGGCGGTTCCCTCGGCCAGATCGCCCGCCAACTCAGCACCCGCCGCCCGCAGCACCCGGGTTACGATCAGCCGCCCGTGGACAGCCCCGCCACCCCGGACCAGAGCATATGACCAGCCTTCCCGAGCCCGCAGAAGCCGCACGGCTTACCCGCTTCCTCGCCGAGCACCCGTGGTGGTCCGCGTTCTGGGACAAGGAGCACGCAGTGTGGCGCGTCGCCGAAGACGACCCCGACTCCGGCCTGTACGCCGCCAGCGCCGATGCCGACACGGTAATCCGGTACATGACAGCGCACTCCTGCACCGACGACGACACTCCAGCCCCAGCCAGCAGCAGCACCGTTTCATATTTGAGATCCGCCCTACAGCACCCGAAACTGCAGACAAAGACCCGGGAGATGGGCCCCAAGGAGAGATCGGGGGAAGGTTCCCCCCGAACGGGGGGGTCTGGGAGGCGTCCCCCCGAGGCTATGCAGCTTCGATGACGTTGGCTAGGAGCATGGCTCGGGTCATCGGGCCGACGCCGCCGGGCATGGGGGCCAGCCAGCCGGCCACCTCGGCCACGTCCGGGGCGGCATCGCCGACCAGGCCGGCTTCGGTGCGGGTGATGCCGACGTCGACCACCGCCGCGCCGGGCTTGATCATGCCGGCGGTCAGCAGGCCGGGGCGGCCCGCGGCCACCACCACGATGTCCGCGGTCCTGGTGTGCGCGGCCAGGTCCTTGGTGCCGGTGTGGCAGAGCGTCACGGTGGCGTTCTCGGTGCGCCTGGTCAGCAGCAGGCCCAGGGCCCGGCCGACGGTGATCCCGCGGCCGATGACGGTGACGTCGGCACCCGCGAGGGCCACGCCGTAGTGGCGCAGCAGTTCGACGATGCCGCGCGGCGTGCAGGGCAGCGGGCCGGGCTCGCCGAGGACCAGCTTGCCGAGGTTGGCCGGGTGCAGCCCGTCCGCGTCCTTGGCCGGATCCATCCGGTTCAGCACCGCGTGGGCGTCCAGGCCGCCGGGCAGCGGCAGCTGGACGATGTACCCGGTGCAGGCCGGGTCGGCGTTCAGCTCGTCGACGACCGCCTCCACCTGGGCCTGGGTCGCGTCGGCGGGCAGGTCCCGCCGGATGGACGCGATCCCGACCTGGGCGCAGTCCCGGTGCTTGCCGTTCACGTAGGCGCGGCTGCCCGGATCATCACCGACCAGCACCGTGCCCAGCCCGGGGACGATGCCACGGGCGGCGAGCGCGGCCACCCGCTCGGTCAGCCCGGCCCGTATCTGCGCGGCGAGGGCTTTGCCGTCAAGCACCTGTGCGGTCACGCGTCATCCTCCGCGGTCGAAATCAACTAGTGGTAGAAGTGCCGGACGCCGGTGAAGTAGAGCGCGACGCCCGCGGCCTGCGCGGCGGTGATGGTCAGCTGATCGCGGATCGAGCCGCCCGGCTCGGCCACCGCGACCACGCCTGCCTGGGCCAGGATCTCGAAAGCATCGGGGAACGGGAAGTACGCGTCGCTGGCCGCGACCGAACCCGCGGCCCGGTCCCCCGCCCGCATGACCGCCAGCCGGGATGAATCGACCCGGTTGACCTGGCCCATGCCGACCCCGACCGAGGCCCCGCCGGAGGCGAGCAGGATGGCGTTCGACTTGACCGCACGGCACGCCTTCCAGGCGAACGCGAGATCGGCCAGCTGCGCCGCGTCGGCCGGCCCGCCCGCCTTGAGCTCCCAGTTCGCCGGGTCATCGCCCGGCTCGGCCACCCGGTCAACAGACTGCAGCAAGATCCCGCCGGACACCGGCCGCCATTCCATCTCGGTGAGCAGCCCCCCAGGGGCGCCGGGAAGATGGTTCCCCCCCGTAGGGGGGGCCGGGGGGTCTGGGGGGAAGGTTCCCCCCAGACCGGGGGGGACAGGGGGGGTCGTCCCCCCGGGAAGACGCAGCAGCCGGACGTTCTTGCTCGCGGACAGGATGTCCAGCGCCTCGGCGTGGAAGCCGGGCGCGATCACCACCTCGGTGAACACCTCGGCGATCTGCCGGGCCAGCGCCGGGGTCACCGGCCCGTTAGCCGCGATCACCCCGCCGAACGCGGAGGCGGGGTCGCAGGCGTGCGCCTTGGCGTGCGCGTCGGCGAGGTCGGCGCCGATGGCGATGCCGCACGGGTTGGAGTGCTTGATGATGGCCACGCACGGCTCGGTGAAGTCATAGGCCGCGCGCCGGGCCGCGTCCGCGTCCACGTAGTTGTTGTAGGACATGGGCTTGCCGTGCAGCAGCTCGGCGGTGGCGATGCCGCCGTGGCTGCTATCGCGGTACAGGGCCGCGCGCTGATGCGGGTTCTCGCCGTAACGGAGCACCTCGGCGCGCCGCCACAGGGCGCCGGTCACCGTGGGCCAGCCGCCTTCCGTGGCGGTCTCGTCAGGCGAATACACGGACGCGAACCAGGACGCGACCGCGATGTCGTAGGCGGCGGTGTGCGCGAACGCCTCGGCCGCCAGGTGACGGCGCTGGTCCAGCGTGAAACCACCCTCGGCCAGCGCGGCGAGCACGTCGGCGTACCTGGACGGGTCGATGATCACGGCCACCGAGCCGTGATTCTTGGCCGCGGCCCGGACCATCGACGGGCCGCCGATGTCGATCTGCTCGACGCACTGCTCCGGCGAGGCCCCCGAAGCGACCGTGACCTCGAACGGGTACAGGTTGGAGACAACCAGCTGGAACGGCTCGATGCCGAGCTCCGCCAGCTGAGCTTCGTGCCGGGGGTTGGTCATGTCCGCGAGCAACCCCGCGTGCACCCGCGGGTGCAGGGTCTTCACCCGCCCGTCGAGGCACTCGGGGAACCCGGTGAGCTGCTCCACCGGGGTGACCGGTACCCCGGCCGCGCTGATCCTGGCCGCGGTGCTGCCGGTGGATACGATCTCCACGCCGGCCGCGTGCAGCCCGGAGGCCAGCTCCTCCAGGCCGGTCTTGTCATAGACGCTGATCAGTGCCCGCCTGATGGGGGCCCGCCCGATCGGAATCCTGCTCAACTGCCGATCCTCACCTTCCGGCCCTGGACGGACCAGCCTTCGCGGACCATCCGGCCCACTGTGCTGACGAGCAGGGCCCGTTCGGCCACCTTGATCCGCTCGTGCAGCGTGACCTCGTCATCGTCATCGGCGACCGGGACGCTGGCCTGCGCCACGATCGGCCCCGCGTCCACGCCGTCGTCGACGAGCAGGACGGTGCAGCCGGTGACCTTCACCCCGTGAGCCAGCGCGTCACGCACGCCGTGTGTTCCGGGAAACGACGGTAGCAGCGCCGGGTGCGTGTTCACGCACCGCCCGCCGAACGCGTCAAGGAACGACTTGCCGACCAGTTTCATGAAACCAGCCAGCACCACCAGGTCGGGCCCGTACGCGGCGCAGGCGCTGGTGAGCGCCGCGTCCCACTCCTGCCGCCCGGGATAATCGGCCAGCCGGACGGTGAAGCAGGGCAGGCCGGCCCGCTCGGCGCGCGCCAGCCCGTTGATCGAATCCCGGTCCGCCCCGACCGCGACGACCTGAGCCCCGTAATCCGCCCCCTGGCACGCGTCGATCAGGGCCTGAAGGTTGGTTCCCTCGCCGGAGACGAGCACCACCAGCCTCGCGCCCAAGATCTGTCTCCCGCTCACTTCCACGACCCTAAGGCACGTCGCCGGGTGGTCGCCGAAGGGGGCACAATAGAGTCCGATGGCCAGATACCAGCCACCTGGCGGGCGCGGGCCGCAACCGAGAGGGATGCTGCCGGCCCGGCAGTTGCCGCCTCCCGATCCCGCCACCCGGCAGCGTGCCCTGGCGGGGCTGACGCTGGGCGCGCTCAGCATGATCGGCCTGGCGCTCGGACTCGGCAACCTGCACCGCGGCATCTACGTGGCCGTGCTGTCGCTGCTGTTCGCGGTGACGGCGATCTGGCTCGGCGCCGGGGCGAACCGGCAAGCCCGCCGCAGCGGCTCGGCGCGTCCCCGCGGCGGGACCAGCGGCGTGGTGCTCGGCGGCCTCGGCCTGGCGTTCAGCGCGCTGTGGCTGCTGGTGCTGGCGGTGTTCTGGCCGCAGCTGAACACCTACTACAACTGCATGGGCGGCGCGAACACGGTGGCCGAGCAGCAGGCCTGCCACACGCAGTTCACCAATTCGGTCGGCGGGGAGTTCAGCGTCCTGCAGGGCGGCGGCCGGTAGCTACTCGTCCGGTTCGGCTTCGCCCGGGTCGGCTTCGCCCGGGTCCTCCTCGTAGCCGGCCCACGGGTTCAGGTAGATCCGGTGGCCATCAGCATCGTCGTTCTCATCAATGAGTGCTGGCCCGGGGAGACGAGATGGTGCTGGCGGGGCGGCCCGGGGGGCGCGCCGCAGGATCAGCCAGTTCGCGGCGGCCGCGGACAGCGCCGCGGTGACGCCGACCTCCAGGATCGCCACCAGGCCGACCTGGAATCCGGACGGGCCGACGGCGGCTAGGCGGCCGTCGCCGAGCGGGCCGCCGGAGAACGCCGCCGCCAGGCCGGCCAGCGCGCCGGCCGCCGCACCCGCGGCGAAGCCCCACAGAGGAGCCGCCTCGAGCACCGGCGTGGGGGCGATCCGCACCGTCACGACCCCGGCCAACAGGCCGGCCAGATACGGCATCGCCAGCACAAGCACCGGCACCCAGGCCGGGCCCTCCGGGCGGGGCCCCGCAGGCAGCGCCGCGAGCATCGGGAAGGCGGGCACCGCGCCGAGCACCGAACCGGTGGGGGTGACCACCGTCCCCGCGCCAAACGCGAAGCCGGGGCCGAGGGTGTAGGCGATCGCCCAGATGATGGCGTTCGGGACGTAGGCGAGCTGGGCCAGCAGCAGCAGCGCGGCCCCGCCCAGGCCGGGCGCGAGCGCGGTGCTGGCCGCCTTGACCTCGGGCAGGTGCACCGCCAGGGAGGCGGCGGCCAGCACCGCGCCCACCGCGGCCAGGATGCCGGCCGCGCCGAGCATGCCCATGACGATGGACCGGGGCCGGGCGGGCATCAGCAGCACCAGCCGGGACCACGGGGCCAGCCCGCGGGCGGCGCCCAGGCCGCCCGCCACCAGGGCCAGCAGGAAGGCCGCGGCTATCGCCTGCAGCAGCGAAGGGGCGGCCACCGCTGTCCGGCTCGCCACCGCCAGCGCCCCGGACAGCAGGGCGTAAGGCAGCGCGAGCGCAAGCGCCGCGTAGCCGACGTGACGCAGCCGGGTCACCGCGCCGACCCGCACCACCCACCGTCCGGCCAGAGCCAGCAGCGCGCCGGGCAGCAGGACCAGGCCGAGCGGGAGCATGCCGATCCGGCCGGCGCCGCGGACCGTGAAACCGACGTGGTGCGCCACCAGCCACAGCAGAGCCGCGGTGCGCAGCACCCCGCCCAGCCCGGTGCCGATGCCGACGTGCGGAGCGGTGATCCAGCCGATCGCGGTCAGCGTGGTGAGCACGGCCAGCCCGGTGCCCGCGGCCGCGCAGGCGGCGATGCCCCCGGTGACGACCAGCGGCCGGGCGGGCTGGGTTCTGGGCGCGGGCCCGGAACCGTCCGGCGACCCGGGGTTGTCCGGGTCGGGAACCGGCGGTGCTTCGGCGGAAACACTCACAAGGCCGATCCTGGCAACGATCGTCCCCGGCCCCAAACAGGCGCGCCGCCCGCAGGGCGGGGAAAACCGGCGAAGGCCCGCCCTTACCGGGCCCGCATGATGTCGCGGACCAAGGTGGCGGTCTCGCTCGGGGTCTTGCCGACGCGGACGCCGGCCTTCTCCAGCGCTTCCTTCTTGGCCTGCGCGGTACCCGAGGATCCCGAGATGATCGCGCCCGCGTGCCCCATCGTCTTGCCCTCAGGGGCAGTGAAGCCGGCCACGTAGCCGACGACCGGCTTGGTCACGTGCTGCTCGATGAAGGCCCCGGCCCGCTCCTCCGCGTCGCCGCCGATCTCGCCGATCATCACGATCGCGTCGGTCTCCTGATCTTCCTGGAACGCCTGCAGGCAGTCGATGTGGGTGGTCCCGATCACCGGGTCGCCGCCGATGCCGACGGCGGTGGAGAAGCCGATGTCGCGCAGCTCGTACATCATCTGGTACGTCAGCGTGCCCGACTTGGAGACCAGGCCGATCCGCCCGGCGGTGGTGATGTCGGCCGGGATGATGCCGGCGTTGGACTTGCCGGGGGAGGCGACGCCCGGGCAGTTCGGCCCGATGATCCTGGTCACGTTGCCGACCGCGCTGGCCCGGGCCCAGAACTGCGCGGTGTCGTGCACCGGGATGCCCTCGGTGATCACGATGCACAGCGGTATCCGCGCCTCGATCGCCTCGATCACCGCGTCCCTGGTCCCGGACGCGGGCACGAACACCACAGACACGTCCGCCCCGGTGGCCGCCATGGTGTCGGCGACCGTGCCGAACACGGGCACCCCGGCGCCGTTCAGCTCGATGGTCTGGCCCGCCTTGCGCGGGTTGGTGCCGCCGACCACGTTGGTCCCCGCGGTCAGCATCCGGGCACCGTGCCTGCGCCCCTCGGAGCCGGTGATGCCCTGGATCATGACCCGGCTCTGGCCGGTCAGGAAGATGGCCATCTCAGGCTCCCTTCGCTGCGAGTTCGGCGGACCGGCGGGCCGCGCCGTCCATGGTCGGCACCTGCTCGACCACGCCGATGGCCGCCTCGTCAAGGATCCGCCGGGCCTCGGCGGCGTTGTTCCCGTCGAGCCGGACCACGATCGGGCGGTCGACCGGCTCCCCGCGCTCGGTCAGCATCCCGATCGCCGAGACGATCCCGTTGGCCACCGCGTCGCAGGAGGTGATGCCGCCGAAGACGTTCACGAACACGCTGCGCACGCTGGGGTCGGACAGCACGATCTCCAGGCCGTTCGCCATCACGTCGGCGGAGGCGCCGCCGCCGATGTCGAGGAAGTTGGCCGGCCTGATCCCGCCGAGCGACTGGCCGGCGTAGGCCACCACGTCCAGGGTGGACATGACCAGCCCGGCCCCGTTGCCGATGATGCCGACCTCGCCGTCGAGCTTGACGTAGTTGAGGTGCTTCGCCAGGGCCCGGGCCTCGATCGGGTCGGTGTTGGTGATGTCGTCGAAGCGCGCGTGCTGCTGGCGGAACGAGGCGTTGTCATCCAGCGTCACCTTGCCGTCGACCGCGAGCACCTGGCCGTCCTCAGTAAGCGCCATCGGGTTGACCTCGACCAGCGTGGCGTCTTCGTCGGCGAACATGGCCCAGAGCCGTTCGGCCAGCAGGGCAGCGCCCGCCGCGGCCTCGGCCGGGATGCGGCCGGCCGCGATGATCTCCGCGGCCTTGGCGCTGTCCACGCCGGCCAGCGGCGACACCGGGATCCTGGCCACCGCCTCCGGGCTGCTGTGCGCGACCTCTTCGATCTCCATGCCGCCCTGGACCGTGCAGATCGACAGGAAGGTGCGGTTGGCCCGGTCCAGCAGGAACGACAGGTAGTACTCGGCCGCGATGTCGACCGCCTCGGCGATCAGCACCGAGTGCACGGTGTGGCCCTTGATGTCCATGCCGAGAATCTGGCTGGCCTTGGCGTAGGCCTCGTCCGGGCCCTGGGCCAGCTTCACGCCGCCGGCCTTGCCGCGCCCGCCGGTCTTCACCTGCGCCTTCACCACGACCAGCGGCCGGCCGCGGGCGGCGAACTCCGCGGCGATCTCGCGCGCTTCTTCGGCCGTGTGGGCGACCTTGCCGGGTTGTACCGGGACGCCGTACTCGGCGAACAGTTCCTTCGCCTGATACTCAAACAGGTCCACTCTTAGTCTCCACTATTTCTGCTGCTCATAAGCCTAACCATCCGAATAATCAAGGTCTTGGTAGCCTAACGGTCAGCTTCGGCCTCCGTTGGTCTTCCCTCTGCTCTCGAACAGCGGGCCCAGAGCGATGGCAGCGGTACGCGTAACCGGCCTGAGCTGGTGCCTGTACACGACCTCGGTTGTCCGGGTGCTGGAGTGGCCCACCGCGTCCGCGATCTGCTCGATGCATCGGGCCGCCGAGGCTGGTGCCGAACACCAGGTTGTTCTCCTTCCAGGCCGTCCCGGCCTTCGCCCGGTCGGCCGCCTGCGTCAGGACCAGTTCCCGCAGCGCCGCTACGGCGATCTCGGGGATCTGGAACACCCGCCGCGACTTCTCGGTCTTAGTCTCCCCGGTGCGCCGTACCGATCGGTAGACGGCCACGGTGCCGGCCTCAAGGTCCACTTCGGACCAGCGCAGGGCCCGGGCTTCCTCGGTGCGGATACCGCCGAGCATGCTCACGGCGACGTACGACCATAGCCGCTCTCCCTTGGCTGCGTCCAGCACGGCAAGAGCCTGCTCCAGGTTGAGTGACCTAGACGGCCGCCCCGGCTTTCCTGTGGGCACGCTAGCCAGCTCCGCCACATTCCGCACCACGAGGTCATTGACCATCGCGTTCCGGAAGGCCTGGATCAGGATCATCCGGGCCAGCCTAACGCTCCTGGTTGACAAGCGCTCAGCCAGCTTGCCGATCGCGAACTGGACGTCCCGCACCTTCAGCTCAGCGAGCTTGACGTTGCCGATCAGCTCGAGCAGGTGCCTGGCCATGATCCGGTAGCCCGTTACTGTGCTTTCTGCCTGCGTGTTCAGGGTTGCCAGCCAGTCCTTCAGGCAGTGCCCGACGGTGAAACTGGCGGTCGTTCGGACGCCTGCGGCAAGCTCCGTGTGCCTGGCGCGCAGCTTGTCCTTGACCTCGGTCTTGGTCCTGCCGCGAACGGTGACCCGGTCCCGGCACCCGTCTGGCTTCCAGCCGACCGTGATCGTCCCGGTCCAGCGGTCCCGGCTCCGGTCGTAGTAGACCGAATCCTCGCCCCGGGCGCGACGCTTGGTCTCTGCCATGGCTCCCCTTCCTCGATAAGGTCACCGCGCCTGGACCAGGAACTGTTCCAGGGCATCGAGCGGGATGATCCAGATATGAGCGAATGAGACTACGGCCTAGGCAGCCCGCGGGTGGCTAACGATGGCCGACAGATTGGCTGCCTCCGACCGACGCGCAGGATCCGGGGCCAGCATGAGAGCATGCTCTTATCAGGTTAGGAGGATGTCCCGAGTTCCAGGGGAACTTTGGTGACGGTCCCGCTGTGACCATCAGGCCAACTTCTGATCCTCATTCTCGCTTACGGCACTGACATTCCCAGTGAAGTGCGCGTGGAGCGCGGCGCAGAATTTCGGCGGGTGCAGAGTTTCGGCGGCTGCAGATGGCCATTGACAGAGCGGAACTGGTGATCGGCTTCGAGCATCCCGGCGGCGCACCAGCGCAGCGCCATCGTGCCGTTGCGCCACCGCTTGACATTCATGGAGTGCTCCCGGCAAGTATCGATTATCAATTCGACGGGTTGATCGAGCGGAGCGTACGGGTCCCCGCCGGTGATCATGTTACTAATCGATCAATCCCCAGATAGTTCCGCTGGGTGCGTGGGCGCGTTTGCCCGCGCCGAGCCCGAGAAGGTACAAGATCCTGCACATCACCGCCCGGATCACCCGCGGCGCCCGCAGGCGCCAGCTGAAAATCCAGGCCAGTTGGACCTGGGCAGCCGACATCGCCACCGCCTTCGGTCGCCTCAGCGTCCTTGCCCACGCACCCTGACCAGCACCGCATGCCCGTCCCGACGACCATTCCAGGAGGGACCCGTGGAACCCAGATCACCGGGCCCGACAGCCAGGTTACTGTCAGGCTCCGCCATAACGGCAGGACCACGAGGACAGGGAAGCATGCCTCAGCTCGCACTGCCTTGCTTGTCGCGCCCTATAGCTTCGTGAATGCCGCATGCCTCTAGAACCAGGCCATTACCAGTGCTAGCGTCTTATGAAAAGTATTTCTCGACCCAGGCAAAACCGCGCCGGAGGGATGTTGCCGCTGATGCTTCTGGGGTTGTTCGGGTTAGATCGGTGCAGGTGCACAAACGACGCCAGAGGGAATGTCGAGGGTGGGGAGCACACAGTCCTGTGCTGAGGCCCAGCGGCGTGATGACAGGAGTGGCAACGCCTGACCCAGTGCTTCAGCTGACACCCGTGGGGGGAATTTATGAACGAGTTCTTCGCCAGATCGAGAAGCCTGCTGCTAATCGCTGCAGTGGCGATGCTCACAAGCATGTGTACTGTATCGACGTCTTATGCAGCCTCATCGCCGGTTGCCGGGGGCGGCCTGAGCACCGCGGTTCATCATGGTTCGACTGCGTCCGCCACGTCTGCTTCGCAATGCACCCTCGTACCCGCCCTCACGTGCCGTAGCACGGATCCCGCCGTCGACCTCAACATCGACTACTACGGAAACACGGCTGGTTGCATCTTCAGCTGGGACGTCCTCTGGGGCGACGGGCACAGCTCACTAAACCTCGTCGTGACCCAACCGGCGGACGGTTACCGTCTTCTGGCACAACACACCTATGCGGCCGCGAAAAAGTACACTATCGCTGTCACCGGCCAGATGATAGCCGGGAATTGCGTAGCCAACGACTTCACCGCCCAGTTCACGTTGCTTACTGCGCCAGCTCCGGCAGTAACGGTCACGGATAGACCGTGGAATGGCTACACGACGAACTGGACTAAGACGCCGAAGACATTCTATGACGCGGGAGCGTACTGGCGAGTTCCAAACAACAAGTGCGGATCGCTCAGCATCCATACGAACTTGACGAGCGCGGGTCAGTGGGTCGGGCTCGGTGGCGTCGGCACTCCGGTGGTACAGGCCGGCGTGGTGAGCACTTGCCAGCATGGCCTGCAGGTCAACGCACCTGTTTGGGAGGTCACTCCGCCGCAGATATCAGTACAGCCGATCCTTCATCTGGTATTCGCAGGGGACCAGATGATTGCCTCTGTTCAGTACCTCGGCAACGGCAACTACCGCCTCTCGCTTGGCGACAACACCCGAGGCTGGCTCTGGAGCCGGACCGTCTCAGGGCCGAAGTCCGTACCGAACACGGCAGACTGGGCCGTAGAGGCTGGCGGAGCGCCGCTGGCTGATTTCAACAGTGTCACATTTACCGACTGTTCCTACGCTACCGGTAAACACGGTGGGACCTTCCTGACAAGTGGGATCGATCCGGTGAAATTTGAAACGAAGGGTAAAAAGGGACTGGAGACGCGGGTCTCGAGCATCAGCACGACCGGCACCTTCACCGTGAAGTATCTAAGGTCGTGACCTTGTAGGTCCACGTGCTCCGCCACCCTGGCGTGGCGGCGACCATAACTTGAACTTCGGCCAGAACGGACACGTGATCCAGCCTCCATGATTCACGTCGGTGTCGGCCGTGGCCGACGGGGAGGCCGCCGAGGCGGTGGCGGGGCTGGCGCGGGCCCGGTGGTGCTGGGTCTGGTGGACTGCTCGTCTCGCGATGACGGATTATGCAAGAAATCACGCACAGTTATCACAGGTCAGAGGCACCCTCGCCGGAGATCTGGGGCCTCTTCCCAATGTTTTCCATGATCGGACATCTCTCCGGGGCAGAACCCCTGATGGCGGATGTCCGTCAAATTTAGCGTGTCCAGTCGACCCAGCCGAGTCCTTGCACCCGAGCAAACTCGGAGGCGTTTGCAGTGACGACTGTCAGCCCTCGGGCCAGTGCCTGCCCAGCGATGAGCAGATCATAAGGGCCGATCGTCGTTCCGCTCTTCTCCAAGGTGGCGCGGACCCGGCCTGCGGACTTGGCGTCCTCGTCGTCAAAGGCCACCACGTCCATGTCACCGGACAGGAAGATACGGAGACGTTCGGTGTTCTCAGGCACGTGGGTGCTTTTCTCCACTCCATACCACAGCTCGAACAGAACCACCGAGGAGACCGCGAGGTAATCTCCGGCCAGCTCCGCCGCCCGGAATCTCTCCCGGACGGTGGGTGGCCTGTTCCTCAGCAATGCGACGACGGCGTTGGTGTCCAGAAGGTAGTTCATCCGAACAAGTCCTCTGCGCCGGGCATCGGCGGCTGGTTCCTCCCGTCCTCAAGGAACGGCACGTCCGCGAAGCGGTCCAGTTCTGCGAACCATGCGTCCACGTCCGTTGCGATGGGTTCAAGCAGTACACCGTCTCCCACATGGCGGACGCGGACCCGGTCACCGGGCAGTCGGAACTCCTTCGGCAGCCGCACCGCCTGGCTCCGGCCATGCATGAAGAGTCTCGCGATCGCCGTGTCCGCCATGACCCCTCCTCGATTGATAGCTATCAAAAGTGTACATCAGATCGTCACGGCATCGATCTCGGCGTCCCGCGCTGCGAGCTCTCCTGTCTCCTCGTACGGCAGCCGCCAATTGCCGGTTGACCAGGGCGTAGTCGGGGTTCAGCCCGGTAGCCGCCCGTTCCTGCGCGACCTGCGGGGCTTGCGACGGCCTCGTTGGGCAGGCGGCGGCCAGACGGGATCGGCGCGGTTCAGGACATGGACCTCGTCGGAGCGTGGGCCACGTCAGAGACGGAGCGAACGGATTTCTGGCGCACCAGCGGCTGAGCCCACCCGACATGCGGGCGTCGCGGGGGGCCTCCGGCGGGCGGGTTCATTCCGGCGGTTCGTGGGATGGTCAGGGAAGCCTAGCCTTTATGCCGTACGGCCCGCGGCGCTCTGTGTGTGAGCTGACCCTCAGCGCCGGGCTAGGCCGGGCTTTCCGCGACTTCGGTGCCGAATTCGGCCCGGACCCAGGCCACGATCTCGGTGGTGGACGCGC
>OCTA010002554.1_pt1 | contig 16452 bp, 11 predicted proteins | sample 1538991 | NCBI WGS metagenome assembly OCTA01 (sample SAMEA3539302, study PRJEB22396) | soil metagenome | biome: tundra; feature: field; material: soil | place: USA | collected 2010-05 | depth 0.15 m | reverse complement strand
AAACATTTCCTCTCGATTTTGTTTGTAGCCACCGCCAATCAAGGGGCTCCGTACCGGGAATTTTGCAAGTCCCTAGGTTCCGCCTGCCGAGCCCGATCACGGGCGATTTTTTCACGTCTTCTAACGGTCGCGGCTCGGTAACAGTCGCATTGATTTCGCGAGGTTTACTGAGCCGGCTCAGGGCCCCCCGTAAGCGAGCGGGTGCGTTCCCCAAAACGGTTAAGCACCCGCGAATCCGCGATCGCATGCTGGACGCCTTCGCGCTACGCTGAGCGCATGGGGCATTACCCATTCTCGCTGTTCAATGGCATTACGGTGTCGGTGCTGGCGTTGACGCTTGTGCTGGTGTGGCGGCGCTTCCGAGGTGCGCTGGCCGCCAACTGGCCGTTGGTCTGTTACGCCGTCATCGCGGCCTACACGATCGGCTTTTCCGGCGGTCTGAATCCTTACTGGGTGGCGGCGGGCGTGGCTTGCGGAGTGGCGATTCGCCTTGGTTTTCATCCCAGCCTGGTGCGGTGGGCGGAAGCGATTCCGCTGGCGTATGTGGCGTGGCGGTGCGCAGGATTGCTGTTGATGTGGTGAGCCTCAAGGGTGCACTTTTTCGTGCCTCTCCAGCATCTCGATGAATTGCCGGATGCGCCGCGCGCGCGTCTCGGCCTTCTTGACTGTCTGAATTCGCCAAAGGATGGCGTAGCGATTGGCGCGGTCCAGGCTGAGGAAGAACGCTTGGGCCTGCGCATTCCGGTCGAGAGCCGCTTGCAGGTCGTCGGGCACCTCGGCGTTGGCGGGCGAATCGTATGCCGCAACCCATCGGCCGTCCCGTTTGGCACGCGCGATCTGCTCCAACCCGGCGGGCTGCATACGGCCGGCTTTGATAAGCGCCGCCGCTTTCTCGCGATTTACCTTCGACCAGATGCTTTTGGTCCGGCGCGGGGTGAACCGTTGCAGCCAGGCCTGCTCGCTCTCACCCTTTTTTTGGGCGTCGATCCAGCCGTAGCAGAGCGCCGCTTCGAGCGCTTCGCCGTATGACACCGACTGGACGGCGGATCCCTTCTTCGCCATCCGCAACCAGACGCCGGACGACGTGGCGTGATTGTCGTCCAGCCAGTCCTGCCAGTCCTTTTGCCGGCGAAACAGGAGTATGGACTGATTCGATTCTTGCATAGCCGTGCCGTCTACCCAAACAGGCATCCAAAAGTAGGCTAAGAAATCACCGGCCGCCGATGAACGCAGATGAACGCTGATAAACAAGACAAATACTTATCCGCGTTTATCTGCGTTTATCCGCGGCTCAGTTCTTGTGTTTCACTTAGCCGCCTACCCGAACGGCTGCTCCAGCGAGGGGCTCTGCGGCGTCAACAACTCCGCGCCGGATTCGGTAATGTGCATATCGTCTTCCAGCCGCACGCCGAATTGCCCGCGGATGTAAATGCCCGGCTCATCGCTGAACGTCATGTGGGCCGCCAAGGGTAGAGTGTCGCCCCGGACCAGGTACGGCCACTCGTGGCCGTCCATCCCCAATCCGTGGCCCACGCGATGCGTGAAGTATTTGTAGCCGGGTCCATAGCCTGCATCCACGATCGCCTTGCGCGCGGCTGCGTCCACAGCCTCGCACGGCACTCCCGGACGAGCCGCCGCCAGCGCCGCGCTTTGCGCGCGATGCACAATGTCGAAGACCCCCTTCATGTTGTCGGTGGCCTTCCCCAACACGAACGTGCGGCTGATATCGGACTGGTATCCTTCCACGGTGCAACCGTCGTCGATCAGCACGATGGAACCCTCGCGGATGATCTGCGGCTGGCGCGAGCCGTGCGGCAGCGCGGTGTATTCTCCCACCTGTACGCTGGCAAAACCCGGAAACCCGAGCGCCTGGTAGGCGGACCCGATCAGCTCGCCGAACTCGCGGGCGGTCATACCGTCGTGCATGGATTTCCAGGCGGCCTCATAGGCTGAGATGGTCACGCTGGAGGCCAGGCGCAGCAGCGCCATTTCCGCCGGGCTCTTGATCATGCGGCACCCGGATGTAACCGGCGTGGCGCTGGTTACGGTAGCCGCCGGAGCGGCTTTCGCAATGCTATCGGCGAAGACAAACGGCGTGGTCTCCTCGATGCCGATCTTACCTGTGACGAGGCCGGCTTCTTTCAGACCGAAGGCCGCCAGGGCATACGGGCTTTCGTCTTCCTGCCAGGTGTAGACGTGCGCGCCCGTTACCGGTCCGGCGGCGATCTGTTCCCGCGCGCGATCCTCTTCGAAGCCCGGGCAGACGAAGAAAGCGTCGCCGCGCGCCGGAATGATCATCATGAACAGGCGCTCGCTATTGCCCCAACGCGCGCCGCTGAAATAGTTGAGCGACGTACCGCCGGCCAAACAAATGGCGCCGATCTTGTTCTCCACCATCAATTGTTGCGCACGCTCGATCCGCGCGCGCCGCTCGGAGGTCGAGGTGGGCTGCGCTTCCCCGCGCCGGTTCTTGAGTTGGGCGATCGGCGAACCGGCCGGCGCAGCGGACAAAGCGGCGGGCGCAAGCCCCGTGGAGAGCAGGAAGGATCGGCGTGTGGCCATCCCTGTAGTTTAGCCTTCTCCGCGGTTTAGCTTCGGCCGGCATCAGTACAAGGCGCGCGGCGGCGGATTGCCGCCCGTCCTGCCGAGCGGGTCCAGATACCGGCGTGCGCCCGCCGCCATCAGGCCCAGATCGGTAGGGCCTTGGAACAGCAGGAAGCCCTGCTCCATATAACGCTGGGCAATCTCCGGCGTGGCGGCGGGGCGACCTAGAAACTTACCGTGGCGCTTGCCGGCTTCCACTATGCGCGCGATGGCGGCCTCCAGGGTGGGATCGTCCTGTTTGCCGCGCAGGCCGAGCGAAAACGAAAGATCGTTAGTGCCGATGAAGAGCACGTCCACGCCGGGCGTGGCGGCGATCTCGTCGATGCGTTCCACGGCGCGCGCCTCTTCGATAATGATGATGACCATCACGTTCGCGTCGGCGGAATCGTGATAGCCGGCTTCACCCGCGGGCCAAGTCGTGCGCGCGAGAACCGGGCCCGATCCGCGCCGTCCCGCCGGCGGATAGCGGCAAGCGGCAGCGGCCTGCGCGGCCAGTTCGGGCGTGCTGGTGAACGGGAACATCACGCCGCTGACACCGGCATCTAGCACGCGCTTGGCGGTCCAGATCTCGTTCACCGGCACGCGCGCGAAGGTCAGCGCGGGCAGGCCGCGCGTGGCCAGCACCATGTTGCGCAGCGTCTCGAGCGTGATGGGCGAATGCTCCATCTCGACCCACAGAAAATCGAAGCCGAGCGCGGCGGCGGCGGCGGCCACATCCGGATTGGCGACCGTGATGGTGGCGGCCACTACCGGCAGCCCTTCGCGTAAGCGTTTCTTAACGGGGTTTTCCCAGGGTGTATTCATTTTTTCATCAACCAGACTTCGGCTACTTCGCAGCCGCGGCCGTTGCCGCCCAGGCCGGCTTCGCGATACCACGAGAGGTCCAATTCCCCACGCGAGGTGGCAGCGCGCGGGATGTCGAATTCGATGGGGCGGACCGGCTGGGGCTTCAGCATGAGCGGGTGAATTTCTAGAGCACCTGCCACCAGCCGGATTTTGCGGCCCGGACTATCGCCCGCGTACACGACGCGAATGCGATACTGCGCCGCCGGATCGAGACTTGTGTAGCGCATTTGCAAAGGTTCATCGTAGAACGATTCCGCATACGTCCACCATGCTTTGGGCCAATGGGGATGATATTCGAGACTTATGCTGCCGTGCACCAGATGGGGTTGGCGCGCTGGGTCGCCGAGGTCGTCGTAGAAACCGCCGGGGCCGGGATCGGTCCAATTCAAGATGCGGTCGATTTCCGCTGGATCGGCGCCCGCCTCGGCGAAGCGGCGCTCGAGCCACAAGCGGTTGTTCAGCGGCACGTCGAGAGTATCGAGGCTGGCGCCGCGATCCACGCCGATGGCCTTGTAACGCGGCACGCTCAGTTGCATGCCGATGCTTTGAAACAACGCTTCGGCGAGTTCGAAGATCCGTGCGCGCCAAGCGGGGGCGACAGGCTGTTGAACGGCGCGGTCCAGAATAGCCGCGGCCGCGCCGGTATCCCGCGTCTCGCGCAATTTGCGCATGGCTTCGTCTTCGAGCATTGTTTCATTGAGCAGACGCCTGCGCGTGTAGGCGTCGTAATACGCGCGGTAGAGCGCTTGCTGGAACCGCCAGTTCCGCAGAACCGGGGGCGGCGCGGCGCGCTCCATGGTCTGGAATTGTGCGAACGTGTCATCCACGCCGGAGTTAGCCGCCAGCGGACCGTGCCAGTTGCGCTCCAGCGCCAGCAGGCCTTGCGCGAAGCTTTCGCTGAACGCGTCACCGATGAAGTAGCGGCTGTACTGGCGCAGAATTTCGGTCACGTCCCGATCCGGATTCCAGCCGAGCGCGCTCCACACGAACTTATTCACGTCGTCGTTGGAGCCTTCGGAGTAGCTGATGAACCCGATGGTGGGCGGCTGGAAGAGACGGAAGATGCGCGCCTCCTCCACAGGCCGCGGATTGATGCTTTCGCGGCCTTCGGTGAGCGCCCAGGCGGGGTCCCAATCCGGAACGGGAAACTGGCATTGAATGTTATGGGTGATGTCCGGATAGTGGCGGATGCGATAGCGCGGGGGCACGGCGGCGCGCAGCGCGGGCAGCGGGATGCGGCTCTGCGGTCCGAAGACGACGCCGGTGAGCCAGGCCGGCTGCTGGTTGCGCAGGATGGCGAGGAATTCGTCGAGCCAGGCCTGGTCGAAGCTTTGCGGCGACACCCACATCTGCGCGCGCGGATGATAGCGATGCAGGACCTCGGTTTCCTTCGCCAGCAGGGCCATCAGGTGCCGGGGGGCGGTGTGGCCGGGATCGCCGCCGGGCACGAACACGGCATCGACGCGCGGCAGTTGGCGAAACACCTCGCCCCATTCGCGCAGCGCGGATTCTACGGTGGCGGGGTCGGCGTAGTCGCGGTCCATCGCGGGATACCAGATCCAGACGTCCAGGCCGTAGGCTGCGAGCAAGCGCGAAAGCTCGATCATCATGCGCATGGGCGGCAGCGGGAAGTGCGGGCTGTCGGCGGCGTCGTCGGAGCGCGGCGGGATCAGCTCGACGGCGTTGCCGCCGAAGACCGCGAGGTCGCGAATGTACTGCTCGAAGACGGGGACGGACCAGGCGTCGTAAGTATTCGATTTCGGGCGATAGCCCAGTTGGTGGCCCCGCAAGGGGTAGCGCGGCGCGCTGACTTCGGCGAAGCCATCGGGAAGTTGGATGGAGCCGCGGGCGATGCGCAATTCGCGCAGGAGGCGGCCAATGCCGAACAAGACGCCGCGCGCGTCGTTGCCGGCGACGGTTACGGCGTGCGCGGTGGTGTGAATGCTGTAGCCTTCGGGCGGCCCGGTGGTGCGCGCGATCTCGACGGTCGCCGGGGCGGCGGGGGCATGCTCCGGTGCGGGCTCCCAGCGGATGCCGGAGCGCTTGTCGACTTCTTCGATCAGAAGCGTGACGGCCTTGGCTTCCGGTGCGGAGAGTCCGGATGGTGATACGATGGCGGCGTTGGTCAGATCCAGCGCGGCGGCGGGCGCGATTAGGGTGGCAATCAAGAGGGGAATCGCGAGTCGAGGCACGAATCAAATTGATAGCACACGTACCGGCCTGCATTCTACAGAAGCCGGTTACAGCCCGCCTGCGCCACCCAAAGAAATCCTGTGTTTTGAGTGGTGGGGCAGGCGGTTCCGGTTCCGCCTGCCAAGCCCGATCGCAGGCGATTTTTTCACGGCTTCTAAGCGAGCGGGTGCATTCCCCCAAACAGTTAAGCACCCGGCGAGCGAGAGAGAGTAGCTCTGCGCCCCGCCGGGCGATATAATGGCCGCGCATATGCATAAGCTCCTCGTTTGTCTCACTGCCCTAATCCTCCGCTCGGCCGCCGCGCCCGCCGCCACACTTGCCCTGATTCCGCAGCCTGTCTCGGTCGAGACACAGTCAGGCGCGTTCCGCCTGCACTCCGGCGTAGCCATCGTGGCCCCCCCCGGCGTTCCCGAAGCGCGCCAAGCCGCCGCATACCTTGCCAGCGCCATCGCGGCGCCCACCGGTTGGCAGTTGAAGATGTCCGAATCGGTCTATCCTCTCCTCCGCCGCAACGCCATCGTGCTGGGTCTAAGCGGACCGTCCCCCGCCTCCGCCCATCCCGAGGGCTACGAACTGGTGGTCTCGACGCGCGGCGTGCGCATCCAATCGCCAACGCCGGCGGGCCTGTTCTACGGCGTCCAGACGCTGCTCCAACTCCTTCCTCCGGAAATCGAAAGCCAGACGCGCCGCGACGCCGCCTTCGCCATGCCCTGCGTCCACATCGTCGACTACCCCCGCTTCGCCTGGCGCGGCCTGATGCTCGACGTCAGCCGCCACTTCTTCACTAAAGAGTTCGTCGAGCAGTACATCGATCGCATGGCCCGCTACAAGATGAATGTCTTCCACTGGCACCTCACCGACGACAACGGCTGGCGCATCGAGATCAAAGGCCTCCCCCAACTGACCCAGGTCGGCGCGTGGCGCGTTCCCCGCCTGGCAAGGTGGGGCACCCGCGAACCGCCGCGCGAAGGCGAGGCCGCCACTGAAGGCGGATTCTACACACAGGACGACATCCGCGAGGTGGTCGCCTACGCCCGGCAGCGCTTCGTTACGGTGGTTCCCGAGATCGAGATGCCCGGCCATTCGCTGGCGGCCCTGGCCGCATATCCCGAGTTGTCCTGCACCGGTGGCCCGTTTCAGGTGAACCCCGGCTCAAACTTCTACGAAAAGGTGGACAACGCCTTCTGTCCCGGCAATGAAAAGACCTTCGAGTTCATCGACAAAGTGTTCAGCGAAGTGGCGCCGCTGTTCCCTTCCGAGTACGTTCACATCGGCGGCGACGAGTGCTTCAAGGGCTTCTGGAAGACTTGCACGAAGTGCCAGCGGCGCATGGCCGATGAGCACCTCGCGAACGTTGAGGAACTGCAGAGCTACCTCGTCCGCCGCGCCGAAAAGATCCTGGAATCCAAGGGCAAGAAACTGATCGGGTGGGACGAGATCCTGGAAGGCGGCCTGGCGCCCAATGCGGCCGTGATGTCCTGGCGCGGAATGGACGGCGGCATCGCCGCGGCGAAAATGAACCGCCAGGTAGTCATGACGCCCACCAATTTCGTCTACCTGGATTACTATCAGGGCGACCCGTCGCTCGAACCCAGCACTTTCGGACGGCTGCTGCTCAGCAACTGCTACCGTTTCGAGCCCACCCCCGAGGGAGTGGACCCCAAGTACATCCTGGGCGGCCAGGGCAACCTTTGGACCGAATCCGTACCCAACCCCAGGCACGCCGAATACATGACTTGGCCGCGGGCTTTCGCGCTGGCCGAAGTTTTCTGGTCGCCCAAAACCACCCGGAATTGGGACGATTTCTCCAGGCGCGTCGAGTTGCAATTCCAGCGCCTGGATGCCGCGCAGGTCAACTACGCGCGCACCATCTACGACGTGGCCCTGACGCCCGTGCAGGACGCCACCGGAAAGCCGGCCGTACGCATGACCACGGAGTTGAGCGGCTGCGACATCTATTACACGTTCGATGGCACGAACCCGGACCAGTTTACGTCGAAGTACTCCGGCGAGCCCGTGCCGATTCCCGGCGATGCCTCTGTGGTGAAAGCCATTGCCTGGCGCGGCGGACATCCTTCAGGCCGTATGCTGTCTCTGACTGTGAAGCCATGATGATGTTGTGGCGCACTCATAGGCGTTAAAATAAGATCGCCGCTGGAGCGCGTTCGCCGACAACTCGTCCGAGTGCAAACGGAACTCTATTTGCGTCACGGAAGCGGGCGCCTTCTCATTTGGCTCGATCCAGAATCATCACCGACACAAGCTTCGTTCGCGCCTTGTCTCTGAATTCCGTAATCGTCATCACTTGGCCATCTGAAGTTACTCCCCGCGCCCAATACAACTTCCTACCACTGGGATCGCGGGTCTCGCCTTCTACGCGGCTTGACTCATCTTCGACACCATGATGCCGTAAAGGTTTCAGGTTCAGTGATTTGCAATTTTTGAAACGACCTAGTGACACACTTTTTCCTCCGGCGTGATGGGCGGGTTGGCAGGCGAGAATGGACGCATCACGGGAGGCAGAGCGAGAATGCCACTTTGCCAGTCAATGGTCCGTCCGACGCACAAGCCGGTATTGACATCCCACTAGAGGTGGGACATGCCTATACTTACTATATCTTTTCGCAGCCGAACGGCGGCTACGAGCGCTTCGTCCATGCTGCCATATAAAAAGAACGCGCCCTCGGGACGTTTCACTGTGAACGTGTGTTGCGGCAAGACATAGGAGGCGTGGGGATAACGCATCCATCGGTCCGCTGCACCGGAGATGTCCACATCTCGCAACGCCAGAGTCGTGAGTCGACGAACCCACTCCTCTAGCGTGACATCGTCCAGGTCGACGACCTCGCAGCCCCGCAGAATCAGCCGATTCCCTTGCGCAGAATGATCGAGTTTCGCGAGTGGGCCGCCGGCATCGAAGAGGAACCAGCTATCCGCGCCAGGCTCGTCCATCTCGGCGATCAGGCAGGGGACCATTTCGGCGGGATGCGCCTCGACTAGATTCCACACCTTGTCCATCGCGGCGGACTTTTCCTTCTGTTGGGCTTCGGTCAACTTCGAAGGCTTGAAGTTATAGGTGGCCTTAATTAACGGCGGAGCGGAGCTGGGTACAAGTACCGCCTTGAGCAAAGCAAACAACCTGTGCGGCAAGGACAAGAAGAGCAGCCCGTGAAACGATCATAGTGGAACGTTAGCATCTGGCGCGCAGCCGCAGCCGACAACCCCGTAGGAATGGCCAAGCTGCCTTAATTTGCCATTTATCGTCCCTGCAAAACATTGTGGGGCCGCGCGGTCGGTGTATACTTGTTTCGACGAAGAGGGCTGATGAAACAAAGTTGTAATGTGCTGGGTAAGCTTAACTGGCGAACGCGGACCTTTGCTGTTTTTGTGCTGTGCGCAACGACAGTGATCGCCCTTCCTGGGCAAACATTCACCACACTGTTCAGCTTCGCTGGCGGTGACGGCGGTGCCCCCCGGGCGGCGCTGGTCCAGGCCACCAATGGGGACCTCTACGGGACGTCTGGTTGGGGGGCCCACGGCGATGGCACGGTCTTTAAAATCACTCCGAGTGGAACGCTGACGACGCTATACAACTTCTGTGCCCAAAGTGGGTGCGCGGACGGCGCATTCCCCACTTCTGGGCTGGTCCAGGCCGCTCATGGGGACTTCTACGGGACGACGGGCCAGGGCGGGGCGAACGGCCGCGGCACGGTCTTCAAAATCACCCCGGGTGGTACGCTGACGACCCTCTACAGCTTTTGCTCGCAAAGCAATTGCACGGACGGCGCGTTCCCCTATGCCGGGCTGGTTCAGGGTGTCGATGGGGACTTCTACGGCACAACTGGGGAAGGCGGGGCCTACGGAGTCCCCTACGGCTACGGGACGGTCTTCAAAATCACCCCGGCCGGTACGCTAACGACGCTGTACAGCTTCTGCGCGCAGACGAACTGCACGGATGGCGAGTCCCCCAACGGGCTGGTCCAGGCCGCTCATGGGGACTTTTACGGGACCACGACGTATGGCGGCGGCAACATATCCGAGGGTGTAAGCAGCGGCACGGTCTTCAAGATCACTCCCAGCGGGACGCTGACGACCCTATACAGCTTCTGCTCCCAAGGCGGTCAACGTTGCACGGACGGCGCAGTGCCCGTAGCAGGGCTGGTGCAGGCCACCAATGGCGATTTCTACGGGACAACCCACGGGGGCGGGACCAGCCGTTACGATGGCACGGTCTTCAAGATTACCCCCGGTGGCACGCTGACGACGCTTTACAGCTTCTGCTCCCAAAGCGGGTGCGCGGACGGACAAAACCCCGGTGCGGCGCTGGTCCAGGCCACCGATGGGGACTTCTATGGGACAACCGAGTCTGGCGGAACCAACCTCTACTATGGGACGATCTTCAAGATCACACCCGGTGGCATGCTGACGACGCTATACAGCTTCTGCTCGCAAAACGCGTGCGTGGACGGCGGAACCCCTTACGCAGGGCTGGTCCAGGCTACCAACGGCGACTTCTATGGAACAACCGCGTCGGAGGGCACCGACGTCCACTATGGCACGGCCTTCAGCCTGTCGATGGGTCTGGGCCCGTTCGTAAAGACGCTGCCCACCTCCGGCAAAGTGGGAGCAACCGTCAAGATTCTGGGAAGCGATCTGACGGGCGCGACCGGCGTCAGCTTCAACGGCACGGCAGCCGTCTTCGAGGTCGTTTCGAATTCCGAAATCACGGCGACCGTACCCGCCGGCGCGATCGCCGGAAGAGTCCAGGTGGCAACACCCGGCGGCACGCTTTCGAGCAACGTGCCCTTCCGGGTGCTGCCATAAAGTCCGGCGAGCAACGGCCTTAAGGTTGCATATCGGTAGGAAACTCGGCCCGCGACCAATCGCCGCGCGGAGTACGGGCGCGCATTGGGCCGCCGTGGCCAAGGTGTCGACGAGGAGGGCGCGCTCCCGCCTCAAACTTGAGTCGACCCATCTGCACGACAAGACGGGTCCCGTGGGGAGTGGATAGAACGAACCATCGCACCGAATCTGGTACTCTCTAGTCTTTGCCTTGGAGGCCCCCCTCCCGTAGAGGAGAAGACTAATCCTCACCGATCCTGCCTATGGTGCGTACGTATGAACGCTCCACCTTATTCAGCTTCGGTCGAGACTTGTCGCCGTTAGCTTGCCACGCGCCGACGAAGGGATCGAGTCGGCTGGTGGTGGGAGCGTCTTCGAGTCTTGCGCAAGCGCGACCCTCGCAAGGCCAGGAACGCCAGCACGTTCGTCCACGTAAAAGGAAACGTCGTTCCGTACTCTCGTGTCCACTAGCGCGAGCGGTTCCCACATGGACGGGCCCGAGGTCAAGTCTGGGCGGGTCTGCCCTCCAGTCGCCCAGGACCGCTGGGAGGGCCATGTTCGCCAAGCGAGTCGACGATTACACAACCCGGCACCACGGGGATCCACTGAAAACAAACGCCCCACGCCAATCGCAAAGGCGAATCCCTTTCGCCGCCGTGCTATACTCGCATCGAGTAGCGAGTGTCTTCCACACTCGGCCGCTCGGCGCTCCGCACGACAGCCCGCCGGTTCATTGAACAGCCGAATTCCTTTGCCCCCCATGGCCGCGCTACCGCCCTTCGTTTCGAGCTTTGTTCGCCCAACTCGCAATCCGCTGCCGGGACCGGTCGCAACCGGCTCTGCCCCACTGTCACCGGCCGGATTTAAGTGGTTGTTGTATGTCAACTCGTTGATTGTAAAGGAACAAATGGCTTTGTTCGGTCAAATTTGGGCGCAGCGGCAAACACACTCGCGGTGCACAATTCTGCACAATTCCGCCCAATCGTGCGGACCTGGGTCCACCGCAGGCATTACAGCATGCCGCACCGGCCGCAAGATCCTGGAAACGCGATTCCCGTCGTCCACAGCCCGCATCGGTATGCCGCGGCTTCTTTTAACGCCCCTGATGTGGCGCACGGGGTGCCCCAGTGCCCTGCGCGTTGGTCCCCAATCGGGGGACGCGACGCCGCGTGGAGAACGTGAAGTTTCAGCACACCTGCATCCGCACCGGATACACCGTCCGCATCCCATATACAGGGAAATCGGGAGTGACAAGAGCCATTCACGCGCAACAGTGGGAATTGCGGCGCCGCGGAAGCGTCGTCCAGCGCGTGAGGTCGATGGCCCGCAATGTGCAACGGCCACCGTCCAGTGCGTCGCGCGGCGCTCTTGCACCGGCGTGTTAGGTTGCCCCGCGCAGGCCGAACGGAGTATTGTGGTTATTGCAAAGATTCGTGAATCGGCGTACCCCGGATCTGCCGGCGGTCCGTCCCTGAACTTCATACAGAAATAAGCTCGTGAGCTTGATTCTTCAGTTGCCGCTCTTGTTTTGAGCGCGGGACTTTTGCAAATAGGGGGTTGTACCCAGGTTGTGCTCAGACAAATCGCGGCTCTAGCCGTGTTTCTTGGCGGTGTCGCCGCTCTCGCGCAAGACTCGGCGACGCTCACTGTTACGGTTTTCGATCCCAGCGCAGCGGTCGTGCCTGGCGCCAACGTGAAGCTCGCCGAATTGCATCGGGGCACCGTAACCCAGGCGGAAACCGGAGAGAGCGGCTTTGCCGTCTTCGATTTTCTGCAGCCCGGCGACTATTCTCTCGTAGCGGAAAAGCCGGGCTTCGGCAAATACCAGGTCAACTTTTTGACGCTGCGGGTGCGCGACCGGCAAACGCTTCGCGTGGAGCTCAAGATAGCGGCCGCGGGCACCACCGTCCAGGCAACCGCCAGAGCTCAAACTCTTTCCAGCGAGGCGGTGCCAGGCGTCTCGTTCGAACAGAACTATGTTCAGGACCTTCCGGACAACGGTCGCAATGCCGAATCGTTGATTTTTTTGGCGCCCGGTATCGCGCCGGCCGCGGACGGATCGGGCGGCTTCAACGCCGACGGACTGCGCACCACGATGAATTACTATACGTTGGACGGCGTGAGTCTGAACCAATCGCCTTCCGGCGGCGGCACGCCATTCGTCGGCATCACTGGTGGTTTTGCGGGCGGTTTCGGAGGCGCATTTGGCACTGTCGCTTTAACCGGCGCAAATGTTTCGACCTCCTTGATCTCGATCGACGCCATGCAGGAGACGAACGTCCAAACGTCCTCCTTCGCGCCGGAGTTCGGCCGCTCCCCCGGAGCGCAGGTGGTCATGACCAGCCGCGGAGGCGCGAATACTCTGCATGGCAGCCTTTACGATTACATACGTAGCGGCAGGTTCGACGCGAACGATTGGTTCGCCAACGCCGGCGGGTACGGAAAGGGCGGCGAACACCAGGAACGCCCGGGCGGAGTGTTGGGTGGGCCGCTCGCAAAAGACAAAACATTCTTCTTCATCGCCTTTGAAAAGCTGACGCTGTCGTCTCCCGAGTCTTTGGTCGCCGATGTGCCCGACATGGCCGCTCGAACCTCGGCCCGCGCGAGCCTCCGCCCGTATCTCAACGCATTTCCCATCCCGAACGGCATCGAGCTGGGGGCCAACGGTGCTGTCTACAACGCCGTGACCTCCAATCCCTCCGATAGCGGTTCCGGCAGCATTCGCATCGATCACATTCTGAATGCCAACACGGCCTTGTTCGCTCGTTACAGCCTGACAACGTCCAACGCCCAGCAGCGCGGCACCCAGGTGTCAAGTCCCAATATCCTCACGGACCAGTCTACGCGCTCCCAGCTCGTCACCGTGGGCGCGACCCATGTATTCGGCAACGGCACTCTCAACGATCTGCGCCTGAACTACTCGACAGCTTCGGCAACCGGGCATTCCATGATGGATAGTTACGGCGGCGCTGTTGCCCTGACGGATTCCGTGTTTCCTGTCGGCGTCACCAGCGCCGCCGCTTCGTTTAACCTGGATGTTCTTGGATTCGCCGGCTATACTTTTGGAGGGCGCTCCGACAATACCCAGCAGCAGGCCAATTTGGTCGATAGCCTGTCGAAGGTCTACGGCAGGCACAACATTAAAACGGGCGTGGATTTCCGTGAGATTCTGCAAACCTCCTACCGCAACCCTTACAGCCTGAGTGTCTCTTTCAATGGCGTCAGCGCCGTTAACAACTTTGCGCTTTTGACGGGTGACGCCCTGAATACTCAGGTCACGTCCAGTGTCACTGAAGTGTACCCGACTTACAGAAACTTTTCCCTATACGGCCAGGACACCTTCCGCGTCACTGAGCGGACCACGCTTACATATGGCCTGCGCTGGGACGTCAATCCAGCTCCGACCGCGCGGCAGGGGCCCCAGCCCTTCGCCATATCGAGTGACATCATTGCCGGCGTTACGCAGAATCAACCCATCTATCCTACCCGGTGGTTCGATTTTGCGCCGCGGGTCGGAATTGCCTACCTCTCCGATGACGCGCCGGGACACGAGATGACGCTGCGCGCCGGATTTGGAATGTTTTACGACGTTGGTTACGGGGTTGTGGGCCAGGCGTTCTTCGGCGCCCCTTACGCCAACGTGCGCACGGCCTCGGAGATAGGCTTCCCGCTCGCACCCGGCGACTTGGCTCCCCCCGTTCTGCCGCCTGCGCGCCCTTTTGGACAAATCCTGACCGGCGCTGTGGGCTTGGTGTCGCCCCGGATACTCCAGTGGAACGGCACCTGGGAGAAGAATTTCGGCGTGGGGCAGACCTTGAGCGTCGGCATCGTGGGCAGTAAAGGCACTAACCTGCTGCGGACCGATACTACCGCCCCCACCACCCCCGCATACGACATTCTCGAGCAAGTGTCTAACGGAGCGGCATCCAGCTACAATAGCGTGCAGGTCCAATTCCGGAAGCGGCTTAGCAGCACTTTCCAGACGCAGTTGAGCTATACCTGGTCCCATTCCATCGACAGCGCCTCCACCGATGGCGCATTCGGCGGCGGCTTCGCCACCCTGCAGGGCGGCGAAAGAGGCGATTCGGACTACGATATCCGTCACAAGGTGAACTTCTCGGGTTCGTGGCGGCTGCCCTCCCCCGCCGAGGGGCGCATGTACGCTCCCCTCCGTGACTGGTATCTCGACTTTGTCGCATCCGCGCATACCGCCCTTCCCTTCGATCTCTCGGGCGTCAGCGAATCTACCAGTACTCAGACCAGTTGCAATGGCACCGGCAACAGCTCGAATACCGGCCTTTTCGCCATCGTGCGGCCCAGCTACGTCGGCGGCGCCATCTGGATCGCCGATCCTAGCGTGCCCGGAGGGCGCCGGCTCAGCAGCGACGCGTTCATAATTCCGTGCGGCTACACCCAGGGGAATATGGGACGAAACGAGTTGCGCGGGTTTTCATTCGCCCAACTGGACCTCGCGCTCCGCCGCGTGATTCCGATCACCGAGCGCTATCGGTTCAGCATCGCCGTGGAGGGCTTCAACGTCCTCAACCATCCGAACTTCGCCAACCCCTCTCCGCTGGGAGGCGCCAACGTGGCCAGCCCGGACTTCGGCGTGGCGACCCAGATGCTGAACCAGACGTTTGGGGGCGGCGTAAATGCGTTGTACAGCTCCGGCGGGCCAAGATCCATGGAGCTTGCGCTGCGCCTGCAGTTCTGACTCCGGAGAAAGCTACTGATGACTCTCGCAGATTTTTCGAAAGCCGCTCTTTTCGCCTGCCTGTTTCCCGGCTTTCTTTTGCTGGGCGCGGACGACACGGCTCCGCCGCTGCGCCGCCTCGCCATCGGCATACATGTAATGTACTTTCCCACTGACCTCATCACCACCAAAAATGTTACACAAACCACGGCGAGTCCAGTGGCGCAGTATAACTACAGCGCATCGTCCAATTGGGCCAGATGGGGGCCCGGAGGGGTTGTGGAATATCGCCTGACGGACCACTGGGCGCTGGCGGGCGAGATTCACTTCCATCACGTGAACTACAACGAAGGCGCACAGATTCTCACTGGCGTTAATACCAGTACGACCGGCGGCGATAACCGCCCGGTTACTAACACCGTCACATATTCGCAGGTTAACTATTACGAGTATCCCATCCTGGCCCACTATTACGGTCTCTGGTCGCACGGCTGGAAGAAAAGAGTATTTTTCACCGGCGGCGTGGAGTTGCGGCACGTGGGCAAGGTACGGACCGGAAACGACTTTACCTACCCGAGCGGCGCCACGGATTACAATGAAAATCCCGCCACTGCGAATAAGGTCAACTCCTTCGGAGCCGTGGCGGGACTGGGCATGCGATTCGTCGACGAGTTCCACATCCGCATCTCGCCTGAGATGCGATTCATCCGTTGGCAGGTGCCCTCCCTCCTGGGCCCGGCTTTCACATCGGTGACGAATCAGTTCGAGGCTGGACTAAGCGTGTCTTTTTAGCGCCTGACGTGGCGCACGCACGGATGCGTGCCGCGTCCCCACTCTTGGGGACGCGCGGCTCATCTCCGCCATCCGCGTCGGCCCGCGCCTCGCACACGCACTCCAACTGGTCCCCTGACACCTGTCAACCTAAGAACGGCAGTAGGCCGTGCGCCTTGAACGTGGAAAATGTAAAGTGGGTGCCGGAAGCCGCGGTGAGCGGTTTGGGCCTGATGGTATTCTTCATCGAGTTCCTCAAGACCAGTGGCCTGTTCGACAAATTTGTCGAGGATTGTCCCTTAAGCCATACCAGTGCGAACGCACCCGAGAATCGGGACGCACTGGGAACCCTGCTGCTGTCGGTGCTGGCCGGTCATTGGCGGTATGCCCACATCAACGCGATCCGGGGCGACGGGGTCGTTGTCGACACTGGCCGCGCTGTTGCGGCAGCAACTGTTCTTCTATCGCGATCTGTGGGCGTGGCTGGACGATCCTTTTCAGGC
>OCTA010002551.1_pt1 | contig 16463 bp, 12 predicted proteins | sample 1538991 | NCBI WGS metagenome assembly OCTA01 (sample SAMEA3539302, study PRJEB22396) | soil metagenome | biome: tundra; feature: field; material: soil | place: USA | collected 2010-05 | depth 0.15 m | reverse complement strand
GAGATTGGTCAGTGACTGGAGTTCAGACGTGTGCTCTTCCGATCTCGCCTCGGCGAAATCGGCGTTCTCGGACAGAAACCCGTACCCGGGATGGACGGCGTCGGCGCCGCTCTTCCGGATCGCGTCCACGATCTTGTCCACCACCAGATAGCTCTCGCGCGCGGGCGGCGGCCCGATCGCGATCGCTTCGTCGCACAGGCGCACGTGCAGCGACGCGCGATCGGCCTCCGAGTAGACGGCGACCGTGCGCAGATCGAGCTCGCGGCAGGCGCGGATTACCCGGCAGGCGATCTCGCCGCGGTTGGCGATGAGGACCTTGGTGATCCGCCTCGCCGGCATCGCGGGCCTAGTACCCCGCCGGTGCGCTGGGGCTGCGCGGCTCGGCGCCGGCCTCGATCCCCTTGTCGGTGCGGACCAGCAGATTGACAGCGCCGATGTGGGGGAACTCTTTGACCTTCTGCCCGCGCTTCTGCAGGCCGTCCACCACGTCGCGCGGGACGTCGCCCTCGATCCCCAGCAGGTCGGGGAACCACTGGTGGTGGATGCGCGGTGCCGAGACCGCCGCCTGCGCGTCCATCTTCCAGTCGACCACGTTGAGGAACACCTGCGCGGTCGACGAGATGATGGTCGGTCCCCCGGCCGCGCCGACCACCACCCGCACCTGGCCGCTCCCGTCGACGGCGATGGTCGGCGTCATCGACGACAGCGGGCGCTTGTGCGGCGCGACCGCGTTCTGTTCGTTGCCGATGAGGCCGAAGGCGTTCGGTACCCCGGGCTCCAGCGAGAAATCGTCCATCTGATCGTTGAGCAGGATCCCGGTCTTGCCCGCGACCAGATGCGCGCCGAAGCCCAGGTTCACCGTCGTCGTGAGCGCCACCGCGTTCCCGTCGGCGTCGATGACGGAGAGGTGGGTCGTGCCGCCGTCGCGTCGCGGGGCAGGCGGCGCGCCCAGCGTCCCGTAGGCGTCGCGCGGCAGCACCCCGTCCAGCTTGATCCGCCGCGCCAGCTCGGCGTGGTACGGGGCGCTGGTCAGGTGCGCCAGATCGACGGGCACGAAATCGGTGTCGCCCAGAAAGCGCGCGCGATCGGCGAAGCCGTGCTTGAACGCCTCCGCCAGCACGTGCAGATAGGCCGACGATTCGCGCCCGTCGCGCGCCAGATCCGCCTCGGTCGGGTAGTGCGCCGCCAGGATCCCCAGCGTCTCGATCAGCGCCACGCCACCCGACGACGAGGGCGGCATCGAATAGACGCGCAGGCCCCGGTAGTCGGTGGCAAGCGGCGTCCGGTCGGTGGCCGCGTATCCGGCCAGATCGGCCGCGTCGAGGACGCCGCCCGCCGCGTGAACGGCCTTGACGATCTCGCTCGCCACCTCGCCCTTGTAAAAAGCGTCGGCGCCGCCAGCGCGTAGCTTGCCCAGCGTCGCGGCCAGATCCGGCCGGCGCCAGACGTCGCCCGCGGCGAGCGGCTTGCCGGCGAAGATCTCCAGGAACTTCTTGTCCCCACCGGGCGCCTTGCGATCGATGGCGCCCAGGCTCTGCGCCAGGCGCCACGAAACCGGGAAGCCCTTGGCGGCCAGACGCTGGGCGCCGTCGACGCAACGGCCGAACGGAAGCTTGCCCCAGCGGCGCACCATCTCCGACAGGCCGCGCACTTCGCCCGGCACCGCGACGGCCAGACCGCCGTGCTGGGACAGCTCGGGATCGACCTTGCCGTTCTTGACGTAGAGCGCGGGCGTGATGGCCGCCGGCGCGCGCTCGCGGAAATCCAGCGCGACGGTCTTCTTCGGTTTGGCGAGGTAGATGATCGCGAACCCGCCGCCGCCGATCCCCGACGAGTCGGGATGGACCACGCCCAGCGCCAGGGCGGTCGCGCAGGCGGCGTCGACCGCGTTTCCGCCTGCCTTTAGGGCCGCCACGCCGGTGGCGGACGCCAGCGGGTGATCCGACGCGACCGCGGCGTGGGCCACCCGCAGCGGCGGCGGGGTGGCCGCGACCGCGCCGCCCGCGATGCCGTGCACGGCGGCAAGGACGATCGCCCAGGCGGAACCGCGCCGAAGGACGCGAAGAACAAAGCTCGAAGGCTGGCCGGCGTTGCGCGTGATTTATGATGAATATCAGGGATAATCACCACTTTGCAAAGGCCGACCGGGCTTATAGTCTCCGTCGACGCTTCACCATGGCCGAGCCCACCGAGAAAGACTCCCGCGGACCCACTAACCTCCGCATCAAATTTCGCAGCGCCAGCCTCGATCAGTTCATCGAGCGTTACGCGGTCGACGTCAGCCGCGGCGGGATCTTCATCCGCACGCGCGAGCCGCTTTCGGTCGGAACCCGGCTCAAGCTGGAGTTTCAGCTTCAGGACGCGGCGCCGCTCCTGGCCGGCGAAGGGACCGTGGTCTGGATCCGCGAGGCCGATCCGATGCGCGAGAACGTCACGCCCGGGATGGGTGTCCGGTTCGACAAGCTGACCCCGGAGAGCCAACCGACGCTGGACAAGATCCTGGCCGAGAAGACCCGCCTTCAGACCGCCGGGGTCTCGCCGACCGGGATCGGCAAGAGCGGCGGCGGAATGGCCGTGCGGCGCACGTCGGGCATCTTCCCGGCGGTGGATGCCGCGGGCCTCCCGAAGGTACCGCCGCCGGTGCCGACCCCGACCGCTCGCGCTGCGCCGACCGCTCCCGCCGCTCCGCCCGCCCCCGCGACGACGGCGGGCGCTGCTGAGCCGGCGCCGTCGCGCCCCCCTTCTCCCTTCGCCTCGGTCTCCAAGACCAGCTTCATGGCCTCGCGGGCGGTGAGGCCCGCCGCGCCCCCGGCACCGGCGGTCACCGGTGGCCCGTTCCGCGCACGGACGACGACCGGCTCGGGGGTCCGACCGGCGCCCGTTCCGTCGGCGCTGTTCGAGCCACCGACCGCGGACGATATCGACAAGGCGCTGGAGGCCCTGCACGAGACGAGCGGAACATACGTGCCACCTCCGCCGGAAACCCCATCCGTCGCGCAGGCGATGCCGGACGCCGAGGCCGCGCCCGATGCGCCCCGATTCGTGTCCGACGATGCGTCGAACGAGCCGACCCGGGTGGTCGACGTGGTCGAGGAGCTGGTGGGAGGGGGCGGCGGAGGCGGCGGTACCGGATCGACGGCCCGCCCGCCGGTGTTGCCCGACGGCCCCGACGTATCCTCCGTCGGCCGGGTGAACGTCGCACCGGCCGAGCATCCGCTGGGGGCCGGCACCGCCGCGTCCGCGCTCGACGGGCCGATCGAATCCGATCTTCCCGACGTGGAGCCCGCCCGGCCGCTGCCCCCGGAACCGCGCGGCCACAAGCCGGGCCCGATCCCCAAACAGGGCGGTGTCGCGCAGCCGGTCGCGCCGGAGCGGAGCACCAGATTTCGCGCCGCTTCGTCCGCCTATCCGACGCTGCAACGGCGCAAGCTCGGCCTGATGGGCTTGGCCACCGTCGTCATCGGCGGAATCGCGATCGTCGGTGTGTTGAAGCTGCACTGGAAAGAGCGCCTGTTTCCCCGGATGGCCGCTCCAGCCGCACCGGTCGTGGAAGCGCCGGCCGCCGCCGTTCCCCCGCCGGCCAACCCCGCGCCGCCGAACCGGGCGCCCGAGGGTGCGGGTGGCGCCGCTGCGGCCGAGGTCGCTCCGCCTGCCCCGCCGTCTACGCCACCGCCCAAGGACGAGGCCGCCCCGAAAGAAAATCCGGCGCCCGGCGCGGCCGCCAAGCCGCCCAGTGCAGAGGCGCCCCCCGGAGCGCAGGACCACGCCGCCGCGAAGCATGGTGGGCCTCGCCGTCGCCCGCGGGAGGCCGCCGAAGGCGCGGCCGATCAGAAAACGCCGGGGCCTGGACCGGCCGCCGCCACCGACAGACCGGCCGGGGGCGCGAAAGCTGCCGGCGAAAAAGCTGCGGGCGAAAAAGCGGGCGGCGAGAAGGCCGCCGACAAGCCCGCCGACGACAAGAGCGCAGCGGCCGCGGCGCCCAGCCCAACCGAGGCCGCCCCGCCGGCGCCGCCACCGCCGGTTCTGAAGATCACCTCCACACCGGCGGGGGCCGAGGTGATCATCGACGGGAGCTCGGTGGGATCCACCCCCTTCATCAGCAAGGCCATCGATCCGGCGGCGCCGCACGCGATCACGGTGAAGAAGGACGGTTATGAATCGACCGAGCGGATGATCGGCGGCCTCGACTGGTCGCGACCCCACGGAAATACGCCGCAGTCCCTCAAGGTCAACGTCAAGCTGCGCCGCGCGGCGGCGCCGGCCGCGACGCCGGCCGCCCCGAAGGAGAACGCCGAGCCGGAAGACACGGGCGGCCCATACATCAAGGAAATAAAGCCGGACGCACCGTAATGAAGCCGGCGCGACCGATGCTGGCGATGGGCGGCCTCCCGCTGGTCACGATCGTGGGCCTGGCGGCCGCCGCCTGTCACCGCCAGACGCCGCCGCCGGACTCGCCGACCCCGCGCCGCCTGCACCGGATCGACGTCCACACCCACATCGCGCCGGACGGTATCGGCAACGCGCTCCGCCTGATGAACGAGTGGGGCATCGACGGGATGGTGAACCTTTCGGGCATGCACCCCGGGCCGCCGCATAGTCCTCTCGAGCGTCAGCTGGCGGCGGCCGCGCAGAGCGGCGGCCGCATCGCCGTCTTCACCACGCCCGACTTCCATCTGGTGCGCCTGCGCCCCGACTACGGCGCCGCCATGGCCGCCCAGCTGACAGAGGCCCACCGCCTGGGCGCCATCGGGCTCAAGATCACCAAGGGCCTGGGCCTCGGCTACCCCGCGCCCGACGGAAGGCATCTGCTGGCCGTCGACGATCCGGGGCTCGATCCCCTGTTCGAGCGCGCGGGCGAGCTCGGCATGCCGGTCGCCATCCACGTCGGCGATCCCAAGGCCTTCTGGCGCCCCGCTAACCCCGACAACGAGCGCTGGGACGAGCTGCAGGCCCATCCCGACTGGTCGTTCTACCAAAGCGGTGTCCCCTCCTGGCAGGAGATCTACGACGCCTTCGAGCGCCGCGTGGCCCGGCACCCCAGGACCACCTTCATCGCGGTCCACTTCGGCGACGATCCCGAGGATCCCGACAACGTCGCGCGCATGCTCGATCGCTACCCGAACTTCTTCCTCGACACCGCCGCGCGCGTCCCCGAGATGGGCCGCCACCCGCAGGACAAGATGCGGCGGTTCTTCGAAAAATACCAAGATCGCATCCTCTTCGGCACCGACACGGGCGTCGGCCCCGACCAGGAAGACATGATGTACGGCTCGAACGGCGCCGAGCCGCCCACCCGCGCCGACGAGGTCCGCTTCTTCACGGAGACCTGGCGCTACTTCGAAACCCTGGACCGCCAGTTCGAGAGCCCCACCCCCATCCAGGGCCGCTGGAAGATCGACGGGATCGGATTGTCCGAGGCGATCCTGCGCAAGATCTACTTCGACAACGCCGTCCGCCTTTTGGGCTGGCGGCCTGCCGGCACGTGAGCGCGGTCGTGACCGACCGAAAACCCGGACTTCACTTGACTGACGAAAGCCGCTCCTCATAATGGGCCGTCCTTATTCCGGAGTAGCTCAGTGGCAGAGCAGGCGGCTGTTAACCGCCGGGTCGGGGGTTCGAAACCCTCCTCCGGAGCGAGTCTTTGGCGGGCGAGTGCTTCGCGGTGTCTGAACGGTTCGTCCCCATCCTCCGCCCCGTCCGGGTGGCCGGCCTCGTCGCCGGCCTCCTGATCCCCCTGGGCTGCGGCGGCTCCGGCCCCGGCCCCGCGCCGACGGGGCCGATCGCCGCGGCGGCGGGACAATGGACCTGGATCCCCTTCCCGGATGCCGTCTGCGCCGACGGGTCCACCACCGGAATCGGCGTCAACCTGGGAGCCGCCGACGCCCGCCCGCTCGTCTACCTCGAAGGGGGCGGCGCGTGTTGGACCGAGGCGACCTGCTACACCGAGATGCTGGCGGCAAACTTCACCACCGGCTACTCGGCGGCGACCTTCCAGACCGACGACGCAAACACCGCCGGCCTGGCGAAGCCCGGCGGCTTTTTCGATCGCACCGCCGCCGACAATCCGTTCAAGAACTATAGCTACGTCTTCGTCCCCTACTGCACCGGCGACGCGCACGCCGGCAACAACGTGGTGCAGTACGGGGCCCACACCGCGAGGCACGTGGGGTCGCTGAACTTCGCCGCCTATCTGAAACGCCTGGTGCCGACCTTCGCCACCGCCGATCGCGTGATCCTGGCCGGCAGCAGCGCGGGCGGCTACGGCGCGCTCTTCAACTGGTGGCAGAGCCAGCAGGCCTTCGGATCGATCCGCGTCGACATGATCGACGACTCCGGCACCCTGATGTCGCCCGACGTGGTGAGCGAAGAGGTCGGGGGATTCCAGGCGATGCAGGCCACCCAGTGGAACCTGGCCGCGACCCTGCCGCCGGGCTGCACCGGCTGCGCGGAAGATCTGAGCGCCATCTTCGGCTTCTATGCCCAGGCGTTCCCGGGGAGTCGCGGCGCGCTCCTGTCGTACACGCAGGACTCGGTCATTCCAATCTTCGACGGGATCACGACCGCCGAGTTCACGACCGGCCTCGACGAGATGCTCGCCGCGCAGGTCACGCCGAACCCGAGCCTGCGATATTTCCTGGACGACGCCGCGGGTCACGAGCTGTGGCCCGCGCCCCTGCTGGCCAGCACCGGCGTCACCGTGCAGCAATTCTTGACCGACATGGTGACGGACAACCCGGCCTGGGCTAGCGTAAGCCCCTGAAAACGTTACCGACTACGCGATTATCCCGACACGATAATGACTTGACCTTGCGGGGTCGCGGCCGGATGCTCCAGCTTGGTGGGTCAGGTTCGGCCCGCTCATCGCCCATGCCACAGCTTTTGGTGACCTGGCCGAACGGCAGGTCCAGAAGCAGGCGTTTGCGGAGAAAGCGATGGGTGGGCAAAGATGGCGTGTCGGTCGGTTGTTCGTCCTTCGCTGCTGACGCCGTCGTCAGAAGATCAGCGGTGGGCCGGTGCTTGACGGAGGTCGACATGCGGCCTGCGTAGACGCCTGGCTCGAGCGATCCGGCAAGGGACTGTCGTCCGAGAGCCTGCTGCGCCTCTTCGAAGCGGCGCTGGGCGCGCTGTGGACGCGGACCAAGACCACGCTGGGCGAGGTCACGCTCACCGCGATCGCCGAACGGGTGCTGCACAACGCCTCCGAGAAGTACTCCCTCCTGTGGTCGCTCAAGGTCGAGCCGTCGGGCGGGATCCAGTGTCGCGAGCTGCGCGAGCGCATCGGGTCGGTGGAGGCCTCCGAGCTGCGGGAGGCGACCCGCTTCGTGCTGGTGGAGCTGCTGACCGTGCTCGGCAATCTGACCGCCGAAATTCTCACGCCGGAGCTGCACGCCGAGATCTACAACGTCGTAGTTCCAGAGGCGATCCGCGTCGGGAAAGCGACGCCGGGTCAGCCAACCGCCACCGGGGGCGCCGAGGACGAGGGGAAGAAGTCATGGAGAAAATAGCTGGCATTCCGCGCCTGCCGACCGGCGTGCCCAACCTCGATGCGATCTTCAACGGGGGCCTGCCCAAGGGATCGGTGATGGTGGTGGGCGGCTCGCCCGGCTCTGGAAAGACCATCCTGTCGCTGCAGATCTGCTTCCACAACGCCACGCCCAAGAATCGCGTGCTGGTCTTCGGCACGCTCTCGGAGCCGACCGCCAAGAGCCTGCTCTACCTCAAGCAGCTTTCGTTCTTCGACGCCAAGAAGCTCGACGGGAGCATCCAGTTCGTCGACCTCGGCGTCATGCTGCGCACGAAAGGGCTCGAAGCGGTCTCGGCCCTCATCATGGAGCAGCTCAAGAAGGTCAAGCCGAGCATCGTCGTCATCGACAGCTTCAAGGTCTTCGACGACCTGGCCAAGTCCAAGGAAGAGCTCCGAAAGTTTGGCTATGAAATCGCGGTTACGCTGATGGCCTGGGAGGCCACCGCGCTTCTCCTCGGCGAGTACGGGCCGAACGATGTGGCCAGCAATCCCCTTTTCTCCATCGTCGATGGCTTGGCGATCCTCTCGCAGCGGGAGTCGCTGGGCGAGAACCAGCGCTTCTTCAAGATCATCAAGATGCGCGGGACGAACCACAGTCGGGACGACCACCCGTTCCTGATCACCTCCGACGGCGTCGAAGTCTTCGCCTCGCGCCTCTCGATCAAACGCGAGCCGGCTGCGGGTGGCCAGCCCGAGCGCTGCCAGACCCACATCGCCAAGCTCGATGAGATCATCGGCCCCGGCATCCCCTGGGGCTCCAGCCTGCTCATCAGCGGCGTCGCGGGGACCGGCAAGACGGTCCTCTCACTCGAATTCATCTATCGAGGCGCTCAGGCGGGCGAGAAGGGGATCCTGTTCTCTTTCGAGGAAACCGAGGAACGGCTCCGCGCCGCCGCGCAAGGTCTCGGCTGGGATCTCGGCCGTGAGATCGACCGCGGCATGATCGAAATCGTCTTCATCCCGCAGCCCGACATCATGGTCGAGGCCCATCTCTTGATGATTCAGAAGCGCATCGAGGCCATGAAGGCCAAACGCGTGGTCGTCGATTCCATTTCGGTGTTCCTCCACAAGGTGACGGACGCGCAGCTCAGCCGCGAAAAGGTCTTTCAGCTCGGCAGCATCATCCAGAACGCCGGCGCCGTCGGCTTCCTTCCCACCGACATTCCCTACGGGTCCGACCAGGTCAGCCGGTTCGGGGTCGAAGAGACCGTGGTCGATGGGGTGATCATCCTGAGCTCCACCGAGGAAGGACTGGAGCGCCAGCGCTACATCGAGGTGTACAAGCTCCGGAACACCGCGCACCTCAAGGGGCGGCACAACCTGGTGATCGGACCGGGCGGCGTCTCGGTCTTCCCGCGCTATGGGGACGATCTGCCAGCGGACGCGCCCCCGCCCGCGCTGGAGGTTGCGACGCGGCTCGGGTCCGGGATTCCTGGTCTCGACACGCTCCTGCGCGGTGGTTTGTTAAAGCGGAGCGTCACCCTCGTCTCGGGTAGCGCGGGCGTCGGAAAGAGCGTGTTCGGATTGCAGTTCCTCCTCGAGGGCGCCAGCCGGAAGGAGCGTGGCCTCTACGTCACCCTCGAGGAGGGGCCCGAACAACTTTTGGCCGGCGCCGAGGCGATGGGGCTACCCCTCCGAACGGCGGTCGACGCCGGGATGCTCCAGATTCTGTACGTCTCGCGGGAGAACCTCCGGGCGGGGCAGTTCCTGACCGTCTTGGCGGATCGGCTCAAAGCTCTGAAGGCCTCCCGGGTGGTGCTCGATGCCGCCACGCAGATGCTGACGGAGCGCACGCCCATCGACGAGCTTCGCCACGTGCTCTACAAGCTGATGGTTCGCTTCAAGACACTCGACATCACGAGCGTCCTCACCCTGGAAGCGCCGAACCTCTACTCGACCGAACGCGTGACCGAGCTGGGCCTCTCGCCCATCGCCGACAACATCCTGATGCTTCGATACGAGGAAGCGGACGGTCGCCTGGCGCCCAGGCTGACGATCGTGAAGACACGCGGCAGCGACCACGATCGGGGGACACACGCCGTCACCGTCGGCCAAGGGGGGATGCGCATCGAAACGCGTCGCCCGACGCCCGCCGAGGGCACATGATCGGTCCGGCTGCCATTTCGGAGCCGACCCACGGACGACTCGAGCACCTCTACGAGATCAGCAAGCTGTTCGCGACCTTCACGAGCATCGAGCAAACCTTCGAGCCCGCCCTGGGCATCGTCACCAAGACGATCCCGTTGCGGAGCGCCATTCTCATCGAGGCGGAAGGCGACCACTCCCAGATGATCGTCTGGCCGTCGGAGGGTCAGACCTCCGCCGAGCTGCAATCCGTCAAGGACCAGGCGGAGGCAGCGCACAGTTACTTGATCGGCGCCGACTCGCCCGAATCGCTCCGCCTGAGCGAGCGGACGGGAAAGACCACCCTGCCCCACCAGCCGGAGAGCGGGGAGAACCTTCGTCGGCGGTTCGTCGTGATCCCGCTGGTCGTGCCCCATCGCCCGACCTTCGGCACGCTGACCCTGGAGGGGGCCCGGGCCCTCGACAAGGGGGACCTGATGTTCGTCGGCGCGATCGCCAACCAGCTCGCGATCGCGCTCGACCGAGACCACGCCTGGCAGCGAGACATCGCCCGGCGGGAGGACGCCGAATCGGGACGGATCCGCGCCGAGACGATCGGGGCGACCACCGGGCGGGAGCTGATCCTCGCCGAGATCTCGAGAGACACGTCCGCGGCGCTGGCCGCCGAGAACGCCAGCCTCTACGAGCGGGCGCAACAGGCCGTGCGGGTGCGCGAGCACATCCTCGCGATCGTCACCCACGACCTGAGGAATCCCCTCACGACGATCCTGATGACCACCGCCATTCTCTCGAGGAGACCGCCCGCCGAGGAGCGGCGGCGCGGCTTTCCAACGGCCGTGGGGCGAATCCATCGCGCGGCCGAGCGCATGGCGCGGCTCATCGAGGACCTCCTCGACTTCGGGAACATCGAGAACGGCCGCCTCGCGATCCACTGCCGGGCAGAGGATCCGGGCCCGCTGCTCCAAGAGACCGTGGCTGGCTTCGAAGTCGCCACCGCAGAGAATCGGCTCGAGCTCACCGCCGAGGTTGGATCGCTCCTACCGAAGGCCTATTGCGATCGCGATCGCGTCCTTCAGGTCCTCTCCAACTTGGTCGCCAACGCGATCAAGGTCGCCAGCGCAGGCGGGCACATCCGGCTGCGCGTCGAGGCGGGCGACCACGAGCTCCGGTTCGCCGTTTCCGACGACGGCCCCGGCATCGCAGCCGAGGACGTCCAGCACCTGTTCGAACGCTACTGGCGCAGCGGCGACGCGCTCTACAAAGGCTCCGGCCTGGGCCTGGCGATCGCCCGCGGGATCGTCGCCGCCCACGGCGGCCGGATCTGGGTCGAGAGCGAGCCCGGCAAGGGCGCGACCTTCTGGTTCACGATGCCGGAGGTGGGCGCGGCGAGCGGACCGACCGGCGCGTCGTCCGTAGGCTGAGCCGTCGACCCCCGCAACTCGCGCCGCAGCTCGCGCCGCGACCCGCGCGGACGGCCCCGCGCGGTTGTCAAGCCTCGGTGTTTCTGCTTCACTCCGCGTCATGCGGAAATTCGGCTCTCTCTTAATCGGCGCGGCGCTCCCGGCGGCCGCCTGCAGCGACGGCGCTGCCGGGTTGGCGGTCGCGCATCCGAATCCGCTCATCTCGCGGAGCGGTCACGCCTATCCGGGGTCGGCCGGCAACCTGATCGACGGCAACTACCACGCGTCGGGCTGGAACGTCGGCACGCTGCCGGCATCGGCGACCATCCAGCTTGCCGCGGGCCCGACCCGGGTGTTGCTGAGCTGGGACGATGGAGGGACGTACAACTATCAAGATCCAACCACCGCCATGGTCTACGGTTTTCCCGCCGACTACACCATCGAGACCTCCGCCGATTCGACCACCGGCACGGACGGAACCTGGAAGAACGTCGTCACGGTGACCGGGAATCAGGTCCGGACGCGGGCGCACTCGTTCGACTTCACCGGCATGTCCTGGGTCAGGATGACCATCACCGCCGCGCCCCCCAACGAGAGCTCGAACGGCGTCCAGCTCGGCGAGATCGACGTTCACGACATCTCGGCGACGCCCACCGGCATCCCGGACGACACCTGGTTCTTCATGGGGGACAGCATCACCGCCTTCGCCTATGACCGGGCGACCGCGCACCAGCCGAGCTTTGCGGCCGCCATCAACACCACCTTTCCGTCGTATTTCCCGGCCATGATCAACGGCGGCATCGGCGGCGAGAAGTCCAGCGACGGTGTGGCGCGGCTGGCGGCGGATCTCGCGCTCAACCCCGACTATCGGTTCTTCCTGCTCGGCTACGGAACCAACGACGCGGCAAATGGCCTGGTCCCGGTCGCCACCTTCCAGAGCAACATGCAGTCGATGATCGACATGGTGCAGGCCGCGGGACGCATCGCCATCATCCCGCACATCCCCTATTCGGGAGATGGAAGCCACGACGACATCCCGTCGTACAACACCGCCATCGACAGCCTCACCGCTTCGAATGGCCTCCTGACCGGGCCCGACTTCTACGGCTACTTCAATGCCAATCAGGCCGATTTTACCTGCCCGCCGTGTGGAAACTCGAATCCTCCGCGGATGACCGACAACCTGCACCCCAACGACGTCGGCCTGCAGGAGATGAACACCCTGTGGGCGACGGCGCCGGCGATCACCGCCCTCTATCACTAGAGAGGTTGCCCTAAAGAATGTTGAATCGAGCCTATTCGGGCGCGTTGGCGGCGCTGGCGCTGGCCTCGGTCACCGGTTGCGGCGGCGATCCCAACCAGAACAGCATGCTGGCGGCCGTCCCCGACGGGGGCGTTTACCCGATGCCGACCCCGGTCAAGCCGGTCGCCACCTTCCCGACCGGCCTGCACGCCGTCGGCAATCAGATCCAGGACGGCAACGGGCAGACCATCGTTCTGCACGGCGCCAACCGCTCGGGCACCGAGTACAAGTGCGTCCAGACGGCGATGACGATCTTCGACGGGCCTTTCGACGAGCCGTCGGTCGCCGCGATCGCCTCCTGGAAACTCAACGCCGTCCGCGTGCCGCTCAACGAATCGTGCTGGCTGGGAATCAACGGCTCGCCCGCCATGAGCTCCGGAACCTATTACAAAAACGCCATCGCGGCTTACGTCACGCTCTTGCACGCGTACGGTCTGATTCCGATTCTCGAGCTGCACTGGGTGGGGCCCGGTGCCACGTTGGCGACCCGGCAGCAACCGATGCCGGACGCCGACCACGCGCCGGCCTTCTGGACCGACGTCGCGACCACCTACGCCGGCGACACCGGCGTCATCTTCGAGATCTACAACGAGCCCTACCCCGATTCGAACCACGACTCGGACGCGGGGTGGACCTGCTGGCGGGATGGTTGCACCACCAACGAGGCGGTCGCAACCGGCGCGACGCCGGTCACGTATCAGTCTGCCGGGATGACGGCGCTGCTCGCGGCCATCCGAAACGACGCCCACGCGACGAATCTGGTGCTGCTGGGCGGCCTCGAATACTCGAACGCGCTGTCGCAGTGGCTGGCGTACGCGCCCGTGGACGGCAACTTGGGCGCCGCCTGGCACATTTACAGCAACAACGCCTGCATGTCGGAGAATTGCTACGACATGTCCCCCGCGATGGTGGCTGCGGCGGTGCCGCTGGTGGCGACCGAGATCGGCGAGAGCGACTGCGCGGGAACGTTCATCACGCCGCTCATGGCCTGGCTGGACGCCAACGCCTCCGGGTACCTGGCCTGGTCGTGGAACGCCTTCGGCCCCTGCACGCCGTCGTCGGCAACGTCGCACGGATCGCCCTGGTCGCTGGTGTCGAACTACAACACGGCCGTTCCCAACAGCGATTTTGCCAACACTTTTTATACGCACGTGACCGGGCTCTGATCGGCGTGGTCGCGCCGGACCAGGCGCGGCGGCCGGGAGGTCAGCCGCCGCCGGGGCCGGTATCCGTGCGCGCGTCCGCGCCGCCGTCACAGGCGGCGCCGGCGTCGCCGCCATCGCTCGCGCAGTGGCCGACGGCGGTGAGCGTGAGCGAGGCTTCCGTTTGCTGGTCCGGGACCACCTCGGCGGGCGTGCTTCCCGTCGCGAGGATCGTGCCGGTATCGTTGTCGACGCCGTCGACCCGGACGATCACCGAGCCGGAGAGATAGTCGGGATCGACGCTGATCGGGAACTGGGCGGGAAACCCGAACGGCGGCAGGCCCCCGTCGTAGAGGCCCGGATAGGACGAAACCAGACTGGAGGAGACGTGAACGCTCGGATCCGCGCTGCTCGAGAGGCTCAAGTTGATCTGCGTCAGCAGCGGCACGGTCTGGTCGGCGCTGACGGTGGTGAGGACGATGGTCGGATTCTTGGGGCAACCGCTCAGCGCGGCACCGGCGGTGATGCCGGCCGCGATCCCGAGGACCACCCGCCAGCGCGGTCCTGGCCCCGGTGTCCGCCACGGTCTATGAACAGTCGCGCGCATCCGATGAATTCTCCGGCTCGACACCAGGGATATCACGGCGCCCGCGCGCTGGCTGTGACGTTGACCGCGCTCGCGACGCTCTCGTGCGCCGGCAATCGCCTGGTTCGGCCGGATGATCCGCGCCTCGCGGTCATGGGTCGCGTCGATCGACCCGGCGGCGCGCTGCGCTTCGGCTATCCCGGCGTGACGCTCCGTCTGCGCTTCGAAGGGCCGTCGATCGCGATGCGGGTGGGCGCCACCAGCGGCGTGAGCCGTCTCGGCGTTCTGGTCGACGGCGGCGCGCCGCGCGTGATCCGCCTCGCCAAGGGTGACAGCGAGGTGGTGCTGACCGCGGGACTGCCACCGGGCGTCCACGATCTGGAGATCGTTCACCGCACCGAGACCTGGCAAGGGGTCGTCACCGTGCGCGGACTGGTCCTCGCCCCGGGCGGCCGCCTCCTGCCGCCCGCGCCCTGGCCCGAGCGGCGTCTGCTGTTCATCGGTGATTCGGTCACCTGCGGCGAGCGCGTCGATCGTGGGCCCGACTGCGCCGCCGCGGCGAAGATCGATACCGCCGGGACCTCGAACGCCTATCTGTCGTACGGGATGCTGCTGGGCCGCGCCCTCGACGCGCAGGTGGCGCTGGTCTGTTACGGGGGGCGGGGGTTGACCCGAGACTGGCGGGGCAAGAAGAATCTGCTCAACGCCCCACAGCTCTTCGAGGTCGCCGTTCCGACCGACACCAGAGCCTCGCGCTGGGATCATGCCGGTTATGTCCCCGACCTGGTGGTGGTCTCGGTGGGCACCAACGACTTCAACCTGGCGCTGGGCGCGCTCCCCGAGCGCGAGGCATTCGTCGTGGCCTACGTCGACTTTGTGCGCGCGATCCGCGCCCGAGCGCCGAACGCGCAGATCCTGCTGACGGAAGGGGCGATCGTGAACGACGAGGTTGATCCGGCGCGTCCCCAAAAGACAATCCTGCGCGCGTACATCGCGGAGACCGTACGCCGCCTCGGCGATCCGCGCGTGCAGGCGGTCCCCGCGACGCACTATCCCGGCGACGCCTGCAACGAGCACCCCACCGCCGCCCAGCACGCCGCGATGGCCCGCGATCTCGAGTCCATCATCCGCGCCGCCACCGGCTGGCGCTGACCAACCCGACGATCGCGTCGAGGGAGGACGAGCTCTGCTCGTCCGAGCTCATCGCGGGGGGCCAGGGACCCAATCCGACGATCGCGTCGAGGGAGGACGAGCTTTGCTCGTCCGAGCTCATCGCGGGGGGCCAGGGACTCTCTCAGGGTCCCTTACAAATGAAGGCGATGTCGTCGACGAAGAAGTCGTATTCCCCCCCGGGCGTCTTGGCTTCGAAGTGGATCGCGAAGAGCTTGCTGGCGTCGACGTGCGGCTTGCGGGGCGCGCCCCAGTCCGGCTCCTGCTTCAGATCGTGGAAGGGGAGCACGTAGCGCGTCCACTGCTCGCCGACGGTGATGGTGTAGCCGAAGTCGTTGTAGCAGGCGCTGCAACCGCCACCGTCGGGGTCGGTGTTCCCGTCCGGCATCTTCACGGTGAGCTTGCCGACCGAGATGGCGCTGCGCTTGGCAAAGAAGGTGATGCCGGCATATTTGGAGGCGTCGTAGGGACCCTTGGGATCTTCGAAGTTGAGGCCCATCGCGGCGTACACGATCGAGCTGCCCGCCAGCTTCCCCTTCACCTCGACGGCGTACTTCGATTCGTGGCCCCCCTCGACGGGCGCGAAGACGCCGCCCTGATCGCCGGGCTCGGGCGAGACCGTCGACCCCTTGGCGTCGGCGTAGGTGTACCAGTAGCCGCCGCGATCGCCGCTGACGGTGATCTGGTTGTTGTTGTCCTCGAAATCATCGATGACGCCGTCGGGGCCGCACTCCTTGAGCGCGGCGCCTTGAGCGCTTTCCGGATGGGAGCCCGGGGTAACGCAACCAGCGGACACCGTCGGAAAGACACCGAGCAGCGCGAGCAGACACAGATTGAATTGTCGGTTCATCGATGACCCCCGTTTGACGACACGAACCGCGCCGCCGCCCGCGTAGATAGCCAGCACCGCGGGAGTTCGTCAAGACGGCATTCGTGGGCGCGAGATCAGCGGGCTCCGACCGGGCAAAGAAGAGTTGACAGCGGGGAGCAGAGTCCGGACACTCGCGCCCTCACCGCACCCAAGGACGGTTCGCCTATGAAGCCAATGTTGAGGGCAGTCGTGGTTTTCGGAGCACTGTGGGCGCAGAGCGCGCAGGCGCAAGTCGCCGGCGCGACCGGCGCAGCGGCGCAGGCCCCCGCGGGCCCCAATGCTGGTAACGCTACCAGCCAGCCGGCGCCCACACCTGCGGCGCCGGCCGCCGCACCAGCCGCGAAACCGGTGGCCGCGCCGGCTCCCTCGCCGGTGGTGACG
>OCTA010002550.1_pt1 | contig 16464 bp, 16 predicted proteins | sample 1538991 | NCBI WGS metagenome assembly OCTA01 (sample SAMEA3539302, study PRJEB22396) | soil metagenome | biome: tundra; feature: field; material: soil | place: USA | collected 2010-05 | depth 0.15 m | reverse complement strand
GCCTGACCGGCCACGCCTGGTGCGCAGACTCCGGCTAGCGCAGACTCCGGCTAGGGCAGACTCCGGCTAGGGCAGCCAGTGGCGGTAGCGAGAGCGGGCGGCGCGCTGCCATACCTGGCGCGCTTGAGCCCGGAGTCGTTCGGCCTGATGGGCTTGGTGTTCATAAAGCAGCCCGTAGGTGAACGCGTTCTCGCCGGCCAGGTGCGCGCCGATGCCGAGGTCCCTGGCCGCCTGCCGGGCCAGGACCGTGTCCTGATGGTCGCCGAGCACCGACTGGACCTTCTTCATCTGCCTGGCGAACCGGCGGGCCGGGCGGCCGGACGCCGGGCGCGCGGCCTCGGCCGCGTAGCGGGCCCGCCGGGCCGACTTGCGCGCCTGGTGCAGGGCCACGTCCCGGGACGGGCCGGCCGGCGTGTGCCTGGCCCGGTGCATCCGCTTGTCCGCCTGCAGGTAAACCCGTCGTACCGCCGCCGGGAGCACCTCACCCGCCGGGGCGGCCGCCTGCGGGCCCGGCGGCGGCTCGCCGATGAGCCGGTCCACCTCGGCCAGCAGCCGGGCGTACCTGGGCGAGTCGAGCGCCTCGATCAGCTCGGCGTACGCGGCGGCCCGCCGGGGCGCGAAGTGGCCCTGCACGCGCGCCCGCACCGGGCCGATGAGCAGCTCGGCCGGCACGGGTCGCAGGCTGGCCTGCAGGTGCGCGGGGAGCACCTCGCCGTCGCGGGCCGCACCGAGCCGCCCGCCCAGCCACTTGAGCTCCGCCGCCAGCTCCTGGGTGCGGGAACGCGGAATGACGGAGCCGAACGACCCAAGCGTGCCGCACAGCCTGCGGGTCGCGATCCGCATCTGATGGACGGCGTCGGGCTGGCCGGACCGGACCTGGGGCTCGAGTGAGGTCAGGACCCCGGCCTGGAGCCGGAGATAGGCCAGCACCACATCACCCGCCGACGCCGAGCGCCGTGGCCGGGTGCCGGCGATGACCTGGGGCGGCTGATCGGGGCGGGCCTGCTCCGGGTGGGCCTGCTCCGGGCGGGCGTGGGTTTGCGTCATGTTCACTACCATCACGACCCGCTACCCCGCCCGGAGCCTCCAACACATCGGCGGGATGTGATCTGCGGTTACTCGTCCTCGGCGAGCCAGGACATCAGCGGACGCAGCTTGGCCCCGACCTGCTCGATCTGCTCGGCGTGCTCGGCCTCGCGGCGCTTGAGGAAGTTGGGCTTACCCGCGTCGAACTCCTCGACCAGCTCACGGGTGAACGAGCCATCCTGGATCTCGCCCAGGATGCGGCGCATCTCCTCGCGGGTCTGCTCGTTGATCAGCCGCGGGCCCCGGGTGTAGCCGCCGTACTCGGCGGTGTCGGACACCGACCAGTACATCTTGGAGATACCGCCCTCGTACATCAGGTCCACGATCAGCTTCATCTCGTGCAGGCACTCGAAGTAGGCGGACTCCGGCTGGTAGCCGGCCTCGACCAGGGTGGCGAAGCCCGCCTTGATCAGTTCGGCGACACCGCCGCACAGCACCGTCTGCTCGCCGAACAGGTCGGTCTCGGTCTCCTCGGTGAACGTGCTCTTCAGCGCGCCCGCCCGGGTGCCGCCGATGGCCTTGGCGTAGGCCAGCGTCAGCGGCCACGCGTTGCCGGTGGCGTCATGCTCGACACAGACGAGCACGGGCACGCCGCGGCCCTGGGCGAACTGGCGGCGTACCAGGTGACCTGGCGCCTTGGGCGCGACCATGCACACGTCCACGCCGGCCGGCGGGGTGATGAGGTCGTAGCGGATGTTCAGGCCATGGGCAAAGAACAGCGCGTCGCCTTCGACCAGCGAGGGCGCGATCGCCTCGGCGTAAAGCTGCCGCTGCAGGTGGTCGGGAACCAGGACCATGATCAGGTCCGACTCCTCGCACGCCTCGGCCGGGGTCATCACCCGCAGACCGTCGCTGGAGGCCTTCTCCCGGCTCTTGGAACCCTCGGGGAGCCCGACCCGCACGTCCACACCGGAATCGCGGAGCGAGAGCGCGTGCGCGTGCCCCTGGCTGCCGTAACCGAGTACGGCGACGTGCCGGCCCTGGATGACCGAAAGGTCGGCGCTGTCGTCGTAGAAAATCTCTGCCACTGAAATGGGCCTTTCTGTGTTGTCTGCGGTGTGCTTAGGGGCTAGGCGCTGCGCTCCACCGGCCGGAGCGCGCGATCGGTGATCGACCGGCCGCCCCGGCCGATGGCCACCATCCCGGACTCGACCAGTTCCTTGATCCCGAACGGTTCCAGCACCTTGATCAGGGCGTCGAGCTTCTCCCGGTTCCCTGTCGCCTCGATCGTGACCACGTCCAGGGCCACGTCCACGACCTTGGCCCGGAACAGGTTAACGGTCTCCAGGACCCGCGACCTGCTCTCGGCGTCGGCCCTGACCTTGACCAGGATCAGCTCGCGCTGCACCGTGGCGCCCGGCTCGAGCTCCACGATCTTCAGCACGTTGATCAGCTTGTTCAGCTGCTTGGTGACCTGCTCCAGGGGGTGTTCCTCGCAGTTCACCACGATCGTGATGCGGGAGAATTCCTCGTGCTCGGTCGGCCCGACCGCCAGCGAGTCGATGTTGAAATTGCGGCGTGCGAACAGCCCGGCGATCCTGACCAGGACCCCCGGCTTGTTCTCCACCAGCACGGACAGCGTATGGCGGGTCATTATTCGGTTGCCCCTCCCCAGTCGGGCGCGAGGCCGCGCGCGAAATTGATGTCGTTGTTGGACCTGCCGGCGGCGACCATGGGCCAGACCATGGCGTCCCTGTGGACGATGAAGTCCACCACGACCGGCCGGTCGTTGACGGCCATAGCTTGCTCGATCACCTGGTCCACGTCATCCTTGCCCTCGCAGCGCAGGCCCGCGCAGCCGTAGGCGTCGGCGAGCTTGACGAAATCGGGGACGCGGGTGCCTGCCAGCTTCCGTTCGGCCGTCCGGTGCAGGTCGGTGTTGGAGTAGCGCTCGTTGTAGAACAGGGTCTGCCACTGCCTGACCATGCCCAGGCTGCCGTTGTTGATGATCGCGACCTTGATCGGGATGCCCTCGATGGCGCAGGTGGCCAGCTCCTGGTTGGTCATCTGGAAGCACCCGTCACCGTCGATCGCCCACACGGTGGCGTCCGGGCGGCCCATCTTGGCACCCATCGCGGCGGGCACGGCGAAGCCCATCGTGCCGAGCCCGCCGGAGTTGATCCACGTTCGGGGGTGCTCGTAGTCGATGAACTGGGCGGCCCACATCTGGTGCTGCCCGACCCCGGCCACGTACACCGCGTCAGGACCGGCGATCTTCCCGATCCGCTCGATCACGTACTGCGGCGCGAGCGTGCCGTCGTCCGGCTGGTCGTAGCCGAGCGGGTAGGTGTTCCGGAGCGTGTCGAGCTGCGCCCACCAGGCGGTCAGGTCGGGCTGGCGGTGCTGCTCGTTCTCGGCGCGCACGGCGGCGATCAGGTCGGCGATCACCTCCCGGCAGTCACCGACGATCGGCACGTCGGCGCGGCGGTTCTTGGAGATCTCGGCCGGATCGATGTCCGCGTGCACGATCAGCGCACCGGGCGCGAACGTGTCGAGCTTGCCGGTCACCCGGTCGTCGAACCTGGTGCCGAGCGCGATGATCAGGTCGGCTTGCTGCAGCGCGCCGACCGCCGCCACGGTGCCGTGCATGCCGGGCATACCCAGGTGCTGCGGGTGCCGGTCGGGGAACGCGCCCCTGGCCATCAGCGTGGTGACCACCGGCATGCCGGTCAGCTCGGCGAGCTCGCGCAGCTGCCCGGAGGCGCGCGCCTTGATCACGCCACCGCCGACATAGAGCACGGGACGCCTGGACTCGGTGATCAGCCGCGCGGCCTCGCGCACCTGCCGGGCGTGCGGCCTGGTCACCGGGTGGTAACCGGGCAGGTCCAAGGTGACCGGCCAGCTGAAGTCGGTCATCGCCTGCAGCGCGTCCTTGGAGATGTCCACCAGCACCGGCCCCGGCCGTCCGGTCGAGGCCACGTGGAACGCCTCGGCGATGGTACGGGCGATGTCCTCGGGCTTGGTGACGAGGAAATTGTGCTTGGTGATCGGGATGGTGATCCCGGAGATGTCGGCCTCCTGGAAGCCGTCGGTGCCGATCAGGCTGGACGGTATCTGCCCGGTGATCGCGACCATCGGAACCGAGTCCATGTAGGCGTCGGCGATCGGCGTCACCAGGTTCGTCGCGCCCGGGCCGCTGGTCGCCATGCACACGCCGATACGCCCGGTGGCCTGGGCGTACCCGGTGGCGGCGTGACCCGCGCCCTGCTCGTGCCTGACCAGGATGTGCCTGATCGCCTTGGAGTCGAGCAGCGGGTCGTAGGCCGGCAGGACCGCGCCGCCCGGAATGCCGAACACGATGTCCGCGCCGACTCGCTCGAGCGCGTACACCAGCGCCTGCGCCCCGGTGGCCCGCACCTTGCCCGCGCTGGCGACCTGCGCGCGGGGCGGCTCTGGCTGTGCCGGGGCCTCCGGGGCCTCCGGGGCCTGCGGGGCCTGCGGCTGGCCGGGGGCGGGGTGGGCGGTTTCGCGGTGCGGCGAGCGGGCGGCCAGGTCCCGCGGGCTGGGACCCGGGACCCCGGGTGAGCCCGAGGGCCCGGTTGCGGCCGCTGGCGGCCGCCCGGAAGCGCCGGCTTCCTTGCGGCCCGTCATCTGCTCGGTCATCGGTAAGTCTCCATTGGCTTGCGGGTCGGCGGCATAAAAAATCCCCTCGTGCCTGACGGCAGTCGAGGGGAGCGCGCAGTGAGCTGGCTTGGTCAGCAGCCTGCGCGCCGGCCAAGTACGAGAATCTGTGGAAGAGTCACGAGTACACCATACTGCGGTTCTCGATAAGAACGTCAACCGCTGACGCGAGTTGTCTCACATTCCGAGACGGACTGCTCATGCGGATCGGCCGCAGCGGTTCTGATCAGGGCTTCCACGTCGGCGGCGGCCATCGGCTTGGCCATCAGAAAGCCCTGCCCGTAGTCGCAGCCCATCTCCCGCAGCGCGCTGAGCTGGCTCGGCAGCTCGATGCCCTCGGCGACAACCCGCAGGCCCAGCTCCCGTCCCACCTGCACCACGGTCTTGGTGAGCAGCGTGAGCGTGTCGTCGCGGCCCAGGCCGGCCACGAACGAGGCGTCGACCTTGATGATGTCCAGCGGAAGCTGCCGCGAGTTGGCCAGCGAGGCGTAGCCGGTGCCGAAGTCGTCGACCGCCAGCCGGACCCCGAGGCGGTGCAGGTCGGCGAGCCGGTCGATGATCAGCTCGTCGCCGGTCACCAGGATCCGCTCGTTCACCTCGACCGTGAGCGCCTCGGGTGGCAGGCCGACCTCGGCGAGGATGGCGGCCACCTGGGTGGCGAACCCGGGCGCGGTTATCTGCCGGGCGGACAGGTTGACGCAGACTCCGGCATTCGCCGAAGACCGCCGCCAGGCGACTCCCTGCGCGCAGGCCTCACGGAGCACCCATTCGCCCAGCGGGACGATCAGGCCCGTTTCCTCGGCGACGCCGAGGAACTCCCGCGGCGGCACCAGCTGACCCGCGCGCCGCCAGCGGACTAGTGCCTCGGCGCCGATGACGCGCGAGGTCTCCAGGTTGATGATCGGCTGGTACTGCAGCTTGAGCTCGCCGTGGCTGATGGCCCGCTGCAGGTCACTGGCGAGCTCCAGCCGGCGCACCACGTCCTCGTGCATGTGCGCGGCGTAGACCTCGACCCGGTCGCCGCCGGTCTCCTTCGCCCGGGACATGGCCACGTCCGCGTTGCGCAGCATCAGGCTGGGCAAGTTGTCCGGGGTACCCGGGTTGGCCGCGGTGCCCTCGTTCTCCGGGACGATCTCGGCCAGGGCGACGCCGACGCTCGCGGTGAGCGCGATCTGCTGGCCGCCGACCCGGAACGGCTCCGCCGCGACCGCGCCGCCCAGCCGCTCGGCGATCTCGGTGATCTCCTGGGTGCTCCCGGCGTTCTCGATCAGGACCGCGAACTCGTCGCTGCCCCAGCGCGCCACCGTGTCATGCACAGGGACGACGGCGCGCAGCCGCCGGGCCGCCTGCGCCAGCACGAGGTCACCGGCGCCACGGCCCACCGAGTCGTTGACCGCGGTAAAGCGGTCAAGGTCCAGGAAGATGACGCCGGTCCGCCTGGGCCCGGCGCCAGCGGCCAGCACCGTGGTCAGCACGTCCCTGGCCCGATCTTCGGCGTAGGCGCGGTTCGGCAGCCCGGTCAGCCCGTCCTGGAAGGTCAGGTGGGTCACCTGCTGGCGCAGGGCCACCTGGTCGCTGACGTCGCGGGCGGTGACGAGCATCTGGCTGGGCTCGCCCGGGGCCTGGTAGCGCAGCACGGTGGACTCGACGTGCCGCCACGTCCCGTCGGCCGCCCGGACCCGGGCCGGGAACCGGCCAGAACCCTCGGCTGGTTCGCTGCCCGGCGCCTTCGGGGACTCGGCGGAGCCCGCCGGGTGGTAGCCCCCGAGCGCGAGCCGGACGGCGGCCTGCGCGGCCCCGCGATCTTCGGGATGAACGAAATCCAGGAGCCGCCGGCCGGCCAGGGCTCCCGGTGGGTAGCCGTAGTCCTGGACCGCCTGGCTCGCGTACGTGATAGCGCCGTCGAGGTCACAGACGACGAAGACGTCACTGGTCCGGCTGGCCAGGTCGCGCAGGCTGCGGCTGGATTCCCGCCACCTCGACAGAGCGACCCCGTTCTGCCTGACCAGCATGAAAGCCCGCGCCGCCAGCACGAGCACGCCTGCCCCGCCGGCCACCACCAGGGCGGCCCCGGACCCGGGCGCCGCGGCCAGCCCGTTGCCGATCACCACCAGGGTGGCGGCGGACGCGGCCAGCGCGGCGATGATGGTGGCGGCCGCCGAGCTCGCGGTCCGGCGGGTCCAGCCGCCTTCTGTCACCCGCCAGGGTGCCAGCCCGAGCAGCAGCGCCGCGACCACCGGCAGCAGCTGCGCCGCGATACCCAGGTGGCCGCCCGCGACCCGCTGGCCGACCGCGAGCGAGTCGCCGACCGCGACGGTCAGCAGGAACAGGTACGGCAGGGTGGCGCGCCGCCAGGCGGTGGTGACCATCGGCAGCAGCGCGCCCAGGACGGCCAGGTCCGCCAGCGGGTGGATGAGGGCAAGCAGGAAGGTCCCCGGCCGTTCGCCGGACCGGTGGAATTCGGCGCTGAACAGCGTCACCCACCCGATCACGAGCAGGGCGACCGCCATGACGTAGCCATCGGCCAGGCCGGAAGCCCCTGAGCCGCCCGGGCCCGCTGAGCCGCCCGGGCCCGCTGCGCCCTCGGACCCGTCTGGACTCGCGGCCCGGGTGCTCTGCAGCCGCTGGACGCTGCTGCCGCCTTCTCGCTCCGCAGTCGTGAGCATCGCGATGCCGACCGCCACCGCGGCCAGCGCCAGCAAGGGCGGCAGGTCGGCGAACGCCAGCCCAGGAGCGGGGTTCAGCGACCCGCCGCTGAGCTGGGCGATGATCAGCCCAGCGCCGTACAACGCGGCGGCGCCCGCGAGCCACCGGTACGCCCGCGCGATGGCGCCGTCGTGCCCGCGCGCGCCGAGCCACAGGCTCACCGCAGCCGCGCACCACGCCAGCATGCCAAGCACGCTCATACCCGGTTCCCCGAGATGATCAGGCGCACCCGGGCTCCCTTCCGTCCGCCTCGCCGTTCTTCAGTACTCAACGTCTTCAGTACTCAACGCACGCCAGGCAAGAGCGGATAGCTTTATCACGCTTTCGTTACCACGTCGTAACGAAAAGTCGCAGGCGTCGCGTAACCGTGACTGGCGACCACCGGGAGTCCCCACCCCAAGAGACGGCCTCGCAACCGGTCTGGCGCTCACTTTACGTACCCGAGATCACACTTCGGTTGAGGAAGGGCAACCAGCGGGAGACAAACTCAAGCGGCCCGGGGAGCCCGGACCATTTGCTCGCTGTCAGCACTATCGACACGGAGATGTACCAGTCATTGCCGCGATGAGGCCAATCCGGCCACCTCGAACATGCCGACACCCCGGTCCGCATGGCAGCATGAGCTAACCAATCGAGATTCCTGCGCCGTCGCAAACCTAGGGAGGCCGCCGTGCACAAGGTACTGATCGCCAACCGCGGCGAGATCGCCGTGCGGATCGTCCGGGCGTGCCGTGACGCCGGGCTAGCCAGTGTGGCCGTCTACGCCGAGCCCGACCTGGACGCGCTGCACGTGCGGATGGCCGATGAGGCCTATGCGCTGGGCGGTGCGACCAGCCAGGAGACCTACCTGGACATCGAGAAGATCATCAAGGTGGCGATCGACGCCGACGCGGACGCGGTGCACCCCGGCTACGGCTTCCTGGCCGAGAACGCCGACTTCGCCCGAGCGGTGATCAAGGCGGGCCTGACCTGGATCGGGCCGCCGCCGCAGGCCATCGAGGCGCTCGGCGACAAGGTCCGGGCCAGGCACATCGCCCGCGAGGCCGGGGCACCGCTGACGCCAGGCACACAGGGCCCGGTCTCCGGCGCCGAAGAGGTCCGGGCGTTCGCCCGGGAGTACGGCTTCCCGGTGGCGATCAAGGCCGCGTTCGGCGGCGGCGGCCGCGGCCTCAAGGTGGCCTGGCGTGAGGAAGAGGTCACCGAGCTGTACGAGTCGGCGGTCCGGGAGGCCACCGCGGCGTTCGGCCGGGGCGAGTGCTTCGTCGAGCGATACCTGGACCGGCCGCGGCACGTGGAAACGCAATGCCTGGCCGACGCGCACGGCCATGTGGTGGTGGTCTCGACCCGGGACTGCTCCTTGCAGCGCAGGCACCAAAAGCTCGTCGAGGAGGCCCCGGCCCCGTTCCTGTCCGCGGCGCAGACCGAGGCCCTCTACCAGTCCTCCAAGGACATCTTGCGGCTGGCCGGCTACGTGGGCGCGGGCACCTGCGAGTTCCTCGTCGGGCAGGACGGCACGGTCAGCTTCCTCGAGGTCAACACCAGGCTGCAGGTCGAGCACCCGGTCAGCGAGGAAGTGACGGGCATCGACCTGGTACGGGAGATGTTCCGCATCGCCGAGGGGGAACCGCTCGGTTACGACGACCCGCCGGCCCGGGGGCACTCGATCGAATTCCGGATCAACGCCGAGGACCCCGGCCGCAACTTCCTTCCGGCCCCGGGCACCATCACCGCCTGGGTCCCGCCATCCGGGCCCGGGGTGCGGCTCGACGCCGGGTACGCGGCCGGGATGACGGTCCCGCAGGCGTTCGACTCGCTGATCGGCAAGCTGATCGTGACCGGCGCCAGCCGCACCGAGGCCCTGCAGCGGGCGGCCCGCGCGCTGGCCGAGTTCGAGATCGGCGGGATGCCCACGGTGCTGCCTTTCCACCGGGCCGTGGTCACCGACCCGGCGTTCACCGGTGAGCCGCTGCAGGTGCACACCCGCTGGATCGAGACCGAGTTCACCACTGCGATGCCGCCGCAGGACCCCGCCGAAGTCGCCGAGTCCGGGGAGCGGGACACGATCACCGTCGAGGTGGGCGGGAAGAGGCTTGAGGTGGTGGTGCCCGCCGCACTGAGCCAGCCGCGCCGCGGCAATGCCGCCTCATCTTCGGCCGAACGAGGCCGTGGTGGCAGCCGCACCCGCCGGGCCGCGCCCGCGAACACTGGCGACGCGCTGGTAAGCCCGATGCAGGGCACCATCGTCAAGATCGCCGCGACCGAGGGGCAGCAGGTATCGGCGGGTGACGTGGTGGTCGTGCTTGAGGCGATGAAGATGGAGCAGCCGCTGACCGCGCACAAGGACGGCACGCTCACCGGCCTGTCCGTCGAGGTGGGCCAGACCGTCACCGCCGGCGCCGTGATCTGCCAGATCGAGGACTGATCTGGCGTGGGCAAGCTCCCCGGAGATCCCGGCGCCGGGGGGAAGGCGCTGTTCGCGATCGGCGTCAGGCTGCCCGAACGTAACCGCGAATGGGTCAGGCACGAGCTGACCGACGTCGGCTGGCGCAGCCGGCTGACCATCCGGCACCTGGTCCTCATGCTGCCGGTGTGCGCGCTGCTCGCGTTGCTACCCGGCGCGATCTGGATCCGCATCATGGTGCCCGCGCTGTTCCTGATCTGCAGCGTGGGCATCGTCGCGATGTACGCCGACGACATCCGGGTCTCCCGGATGCGGCGGCACGGACTCGAGGCGCCCAACGATCCGGACCTGGGCCGTCCCTCGCACTGAGGTAGAGCGCGGAAGGCCAGATGATCGATCGCCGCGGTCGGCCGACGGCTCGCGGGGGCCGCTGGGTCCGTTTGGTTCCTTAGCCTCGATACACCGGTGAAATAGGGGTGTTTTCTGGCGTATCAACGTGAAAGATGACCCGAATCTCGTGTCGCACGCGGGCCTGGTGCCGGTGATGACCCTGGCGCAGCGCCAATGCCGCCTGGCTGTCGATCGCGGCCATGGCACACAACCTGGTCCGCGCGGCCGGCGCGCTGGCCAGCCTCCCCTTCGCGAAAGCCAGGGCCGCGACCATCCGCCGCGACCTCATCGCCGTCGCCGCCCGCACCGCCCGCCGCAGCGGCCTGACCAGCCCCGAACCGGTCCGCACCCCGACGGCCCCCGGCCACCCCGACCCCCTCCCCGAGCCAGGAACCCAGGACAAGCCGCACAGCAGGCTTAGAGCGCGTATTCGGTGGGAGTGGTGGTGTAGGTCCGGCCGGTTGGTCGAGCCGCCAGCCTTCGGCCTGCCTGCACTGGTGATGGTGTCTGCATGATGGCTCCTATAAGGCATAGGAACACACATGACGGCAGATGACATAGTACGGATCCTCATACGATGCCTCATCTACACCCGGATCAGCCTGGACAAGCTGGGTGACGGGCGCGGCTGGACGGTGACCCACCGGCTGTCTGATAACGACATCGGGGTGACGCGGAAGGACCCCACCACGGCGGGGAAGTACCGGCCCGGTTATGAAGAGGTACTCCGCCTGGTCGACGCGCACGCAGTAGACGTGGTGCTGGTCTGGAAGCTGGACCGGTTCATCCGCGAGCCGCTGGACCTGGAGTACCTGATCCCGAGGTTCGACAAGGCCGGGGTGCGCCTGGCCGAGGTAGAGGGCAGCATCGACCTGGGCACCGATTCAGGGCGGCTGGCCGCCCGGATCTTCATCGCGTTCCTCGGCATACCGTGCGAATACAGCGCAGTCGTCATCGCTGAACCTGCTGACCGCCATGCCGGACTCCAGCGCGCCTGCCAGCGCCGTGACCTTGGGTATGTCCTTGCGCCTGATGATGCCGCCGATGGTCCCGAAGGTATGCAGCAGCACCCGGGGGTCAATGGTCGTGATCTCCGCTCCCGCGAGCTGCGCCTGGTGCGGTGCGAACAGGTCGCTCGGCACGGGGAACCGCAGCCGGCGGTGGGTCAGGTAGGACACCTCGCGGTCCGGGTGCAGGTCGATGAAGCATGCCGCACCGGATGCGTCGATCGCCGCCGGGAACGGGCCACTGCGGGCAGCCCGTGAATAGCGAGCGACCGCGCCGAGCGCGGCACGCGGGACCAGCACGTCGATGTCCGGGAAGCGCTGCACGGCACTGAAGGCGTGCGGCCGGCCGAACACCGGTGCCACGGCCGGGCCGGCATGCGCCCAGCACGCCAGGCTCCCGACGAACACATGCGGGATGCTTTGTTCCCGGAGCCAGAGCCCGGTCGCCGCCAGCTCGCCGATGAACCGCTGCTGCGCCTGCTCCCGCTCCGACGGGGCGCATGCCCGCACCCGGCCGGCCCGGGCCACCGAGCGGTGCAGGAATCCGCTGGATACGACCGGATGACTCATCAGCGACTCCTGCGAGGACAGCGCTTCGCCCGAAACATCAAAGCTTTATGCTTTACGCTTTCAGGCTGAGCGCGCCCGGGGCAGATGTCAAGGCCCAATCCGTAAAGGTTTAAGCTTCGGCGTGACGGACCAGGATCTCAGGGAAGGGAGTGGTGGCAATGACAGCGAGCTACGGGCAGATCGTCACGACGTTGCGCGAGGAGATCCTCTCGGGTCTCTACCCGGCCGCCGTCCCCGCCGGTGCCGAGCTGGCCGCCCGGTTCGGGGTGTCGGAATCCACCATCAACCGGGCACTGAGCCAGCTCCGCAGCGAAGGACTCGTCCGGACCCAGCAAGGCCGCGGAACTACCGTCAACCCGGTGCCCGTGATTCGCCGCGACGCCCTCGCACGCCAGCGCGCCGGAACCCGCGAGTCCGGCGGAAGCCGCGGTGCGTTCGATGCTGAACTGCGTGCCGCCGGCCTGGACCCCCGTACTGAGGTTGAGATAGGCCGGGACACCCCGCCCGGCACCGTCGCCCGGCTGCTGGGCATCCCCGAAGGCACCGAGGCCGTCTACCGAAAGCGCCGCATGTATGCGGGCGACTGGCCGGTGCAGGTGACGACATCGTGGATTCCCGCCGGCATCGCTGATGGCACACCGATCGCCGAGCCCGACCCCGGTCCTGGCGGGATCTACTCGCGCCTGGCCGATCTCGGGCACGCCCCCGCCGAGTTCACCGAGGAAGTCCGCGTACGAGTACCTGACGATGAAGAGGTCACCGCACTCGGCATCGACGCAGACCATCGTGTCTATACCATCACGCGCGTTGCCGCAGACCGCGCCGGCCGCACCGTGGAAGTCAACGCAATCGTGATGCCCACCCACCAGTGGACACTTGCCTACACCTGGCCGGCCGAGTAGCCGTCCCGCCCGGCCGTATCAGCGACGGAGCGCACCCAGTAGCTGACCGAGGGCGTCCCCGCTGCCGGGAACCACTCCCGGCCGCACTCTCCGGGTTTTGCGTGCAGCCGTGGCCGCGCGATGGGAGACCTTAAAGCGGCGGGGCGTCCCGCGAGGGCTTCCTGAGGCCTGTGCTGTTGCCAGGCGCGCAGGTCGGGCGGGGCGTCGCACGCTGGTACGCGCGCGCCAAGCATAACGCGGAGTGTGGTGCCCCGGTCCTTGCTGCTAAGGAACAGGGGTGCCGAGTTCGTCGAGCCCGAGATGCCAGGGGTAGGCGGTGATCAGGCCGCTGCCGGTCCTGGGCGGGTGAGGCTGGATGCCCTCGGGACCGAGGAGGATCCGGACGCCTTCGGCCCGGAGCGATTCGACGCTGCGCTGGAACGGGTTGCGGCGGGCGAGCGCGGAGTTGACGAACGGCAGCACCGCGATCGGGACGTCCATGCCGGTCATCTCGGCCAGGATCCCGAGGGCGTAAGTGTCGCTGATGCCCCGGGCCCACTTGTTGATCGTGTGGTAGGTGGCCGGGGCGACGAGGACGGCATCGGGGATGAGTGAGCGGGGCGCGCCGGGCTTGGCGTACTGGCTGCGCACGGGGTTGCCGGTTGCTTCTGCGATCATGTCCTGGTCGAAGAACTCCAGCGCTGCAGGGGTGGCGACGACCTGGACGGCCCATTCCCGGTCGAGGGCGAGGCCGACGAGGGTGCCTATCTCCGCGGCCGGCCCCGCGCCGCAGGCGACGACGGTAAGGACAGGCGAGTCCTGGGTCACGTGAACGCGCCGATCCGGGCGGCGAACTGCTCGGTGTCCCGCTTGATGCTGGGAGGCGCGAGGATGGCGATGTCGCGGGCGAGCGCGCACACGGGGGGACGCGTGCTGACTTCCTCCGGCGCTGCCGCCTCCGCTGCCCGCAGCGACGAATATGCCTGCTCGTGCCGTCCCCACATGAAGAAGGCGCGGGCCGTGTCGATCAGCAAGCTGGCCTTCCGCTCGGTGACAGTGATCCGGCCGATGTCGACCTGCCGCGCCAGGTCGATCGCGGTCCCGGCATCCCCGAGGGTGACAGCGACGTTCACCTGATGCAGCACGGTGTTGACCGGGCTGAAGGCGGTGCCGCACAGGTTGCTGTCCGCGTCCAGCTGGCTAGCCGCGCCGGCGGCCTCGGCGAGCATGTCATGGGCCGTACTGCGTTCGCCATCCTGCGCAGCAGCGATCGCGCCACGCAGCAGGACCGAGCCGTACACCGACAGGGATTCCGGCGTGGGTGATGGGATCTCCCGGCTGAGCCGCACGCTGTGGTCCGTCGCTGTGGTGACCGCCGCGCCGAGATGACCCGAGTTCATCAAGGTATGAGTAACGATCCTGGCGCTAGCACCGACCGCGAGCGGGTCCTGGCTGGCGACCGCGGCTTTCATGCTGCGGTCGGTCGCGAGGGAGAGAAGCTGCCGGGGGGCAGGCCGTACCCGCGGCAAGGACGTCGCCAGATCTGGTCACTCTGGAACGGGTGCACGCGGCGCTGCTCGGCCAGCTGGGCGGCACGCTTCCCGCGGCATCTGTACCTCAGCTAGGCCCAGCCGGTTACCTGGACCGCAGGACGCCTGCGCCGCTGCGCCTCCCGCAAACGAGCCAGCCATGACCTGGCGGCCACCGATGACACCCGCGGACGACTGGGACGCGCTCCAGAAGCTCAAGACGTGGTTCGCGGAACACCCCGGCAGTACCGATCCGCACGAGGGCATCACCGCACTCGGACTCCCGGACATGACCGGGATACCCGACCTGGCGACGAGCACCCAGCGGAGAATGGCGCGGGAAGCGACGGCAATGCTGGAGCACGCCCGGTACGTGATCGAGCAGCGCGACCATCCGCTGCCCGGCCGCAGGACCGCATGATGGGCGCAGTGCAGGAAGACGGCACCGTACCGCGCACCCTTGCAGACCTGAACCGGGACAAGGCCAAAGACGCCCTGCGGTGTACGTGGGGGGATGCGTACGAGCTGGGCTGGGACCTAGCCCGAGTTTCCGAGATAAGTTGATCTTGCCGACGTTTCCCCTGGTCAGATGGGGCTGCGGGCGGGACTGAGCGTATTACCCACGTCAGCGCCGGGGCCGCCCCGCTGCCGGTTTCCCGTGCGGTCACCAGGGGTTTCAGCCCGCCGGGGACGACCTGCACGATGATAGCGCCGCGGTTCCCGCCGACTGCCCGGGGCATTGTTCTGGGTAATACTCCGCCGACGACCCTTTGCCCAGGTCAGCCTGCCCTTGAAGGCCCTGTGTGCTGTCTAGCCCGGAAACTCGGGCTAGTGCACGGCTGGTGGTTCCGCCGGCCACGCGTTCCGCCCGGTACGGCTGGAGACGTCGTGACCCGGCTTGACCCGGACGACTTGCGCGCCTGGGTGCGGGTCGCCGCGGTCATACTGGACCGCGTCGAGGGCCGCGATTACAAGCCAGGCCAGCTGCTGCCGCCGATCGATGTCCTGCGCAGCGAGGCTGGGCTCCGCAGCCGTCAACCGGTGGCCAAGGCCCTCGTAGTCCTGGAGAATCGAGCACAAGGTTGTGCGGGCGGATGGCTGTCCATGCGAACGACGACATGCGTAGTTATAGCTTGCACGAGGGATCTCGCTAGTGCTCACAGGTCCCAATAGAGACACATGGCACGTCCGATTCAGCCAGGTATCGTCTGTAACGAAAGGTACTTTGATTGGTTCGCGTACCGGGGTGGGTAGCCGCAGAAAAGTCTCCGTTCAAGTGCCGGGGCTGGAGACGATATCCCGTAGCTGCCACTCCCCGAAGTTCATGCCGGAGCCCTGGATCCGCCACTCGATCCGGCCGTTGGCGTTTCGTCCGGTAACGACAGCTGCGGCCGCACTGGGGCTGGCGAACACGTAGTCGCGGGCGAACCTCAAGAGGCCGCCGGGAGGATCGGGGACAAGAACTCTGTCCCTTACGAGCGCCTCGTGCAGCGCCTTATAAGCGTGCGGCGTGCTGACCCACGATTGCCTCGCGTGCGACCCTTGGAGGACGGTGAACCGCATGACCGGCTCAGTCGCAGCCGGCGTCGTGGAGGCGGGCAGCTAGGTCATGGAGTGGTTCGACGGCGGTGTGGCTAAGGCGGATGTAGTGGCGTCCTGCGAGGTCACTGGGGAGTTCCTGGGTGCCGAGGACTGCGATGACCGTCCTAGCCGGGTGCGTTATGAGTCGCCCCGTACCGTGATCACGAGTGACGGCACGGGATCGCTCACCGGGCCGGCCAGTCCCGCAGCCTAGATCCGCTTGATGGTCGCGCACCAGGCCGGTGCGCCGTTGGCGTCGTGGTATCTCGTCTGAATACGGCCCGGTTCGATGGCGGCGACATTCCATCCACTGCCGGGGTTGAACGCCGCTCTCAGCTCTTCCTGGCTGACGGGGTGCGGGCCGGTACCGGGACCATCGTCACTGAAGCACAGCACATACAGGGTTCCATCGTGCTCGGTCACCGACGCCAGGCTCGCCACGTACCGGGGTCGCTCGCCGCCGTCGAAGGTGTGGAACAGCCCGCAGTCCAGCACCGTGGAAAACCTGCGCCCCAAACGCTCCAGCTGGAACGCGTCAGCCGCAGCGAACTCAACCTCGATCCCGCGGTCGCCGGCCTTCGCCCGGGCGATCGCCAGTGCCGTCTCAGCCACGTCAACGCCCAGAACCGGCAATCCCAGCGAGGCGACGTGAAGAGCGTTCTCGCCGGTCCCGCAGCCCGCATCGAGCACCG
>OCTA010002547.1_pt1 | contig 16476 bp, 17 predicted proteins | sample 1538991 | NCBI WGS metagenome assembly OCTA01 (sample SAMEA3539302, study PRJEB22396) | soil metagenome | biome: tundra; feature: field; material: soil | place: USA | collected 2010-05 | depth 0.15 m | reverse complement strand
CGGCGTTGTTCGCCAAGCTGGGCATGGAACGCCGCACCCAGGCCGCCGCCTACGCGGTGCGCGCCTTCGGCGACCAGCATGACCAGCACGACCCCGGCCGCGGCGAACGGCACTCAGGGCCCGCTGACTAAGGACTTTGTTCCCTGTTCCGGCCGGCTGATCCCCGGCAGGCTCGTGACATGTACTCCGACGGCTCGGCCCTCGAGCAACTGTCCAAGGACGAATGCCTGCAGCTGATGGCATCGGTATCCGTGGGCCGGATCATCTATACCCGGCGCGCGCTGCCGGCCGTCGAGCTCGTCAACTTCGCGTTTGACCACGGCGACATCATCATCAGGACCGAGGGCGGCGGCAAGCTCGCCGCCGCGACCCAGCATTCCGTCGTCGCGTTCGAGGTCGATTGCCTGGACGCGGCCCAGCAGACCGGCTGGAGCGTCACCGCCATCGGCCAGTCGCAGGAAGTCACCGACTCCGGCGACATCGCCCGGCTGAAGGCGATTGGCCTCAGCTCCTGGGCCGCCGGGGTGCGGGATCACTTCATCCGGATTTCGCCGGAGATCCTGAACGGCCGCCGGCTCCTGGCTTTCGCCCCGCAGGCACCGGATAGCCCGCGGCTAGCCGCCCGGAAGGATTGACCTGGTGCGGATCGTTTCTACCGAGCGGCCGGCCGCGAGCTCGGCTTCCGGGTCTTAGCCGCGCGGGACGCGCCACTCCAGCCGGGTCCCCGGCGTGGCGGCCCCCGGATCGGCCGGGCTGAGCCGCAGCTCGCCGCCGAGGTCCTGGGCCCGGGTGGTCAGGTTGCGCAGCCCGCTGCGCTTGACGTCGGCTGGTATTCCGATCCCGTCGTCGGTGACCAGGACGGTGAGCATCTCGTCCGGATCCACGTCCACGGTCACGTCGACCTCGATGGCCTGAGCGTGCCTGGCCGCGTTGGACAGCGCTTCGCGCAGCGCGGCGATCACCTGCTCGGCTAGCTGCGGGCGGACCGGCGCGGCCAGGCCCGCGCCCAGCCGCAGCGACGGGGCGAAGCCCAGCATCGGCGTCATCTCCTCGACCAGGGCGACGATGTCGCCGCGCAGGTCCGGCCGGTCGACGACGCCACGGGCCTGCAGCGCGAAGATGGTGGCGCGGATGTCCTTGATGGTGTCGTCCATCGCGTCCACCGCGTTGGTGATCCGGCTCGCGACCTCCGGCCGGGTGATCATCGGCATCGTCCCCTCCAGCGACATGCCGGTGGCGTAGAGCCGCTGGATGACCAGGTCGTGCAGGTCGCGGGCGATCCGGTCCCTGTCCTCATAGAGCGAGACCCGTTCGGCTTCGGCCCGGCTGGCCGCGAGTTCGAGCGCGACGCCAGCCTGCGCGGCGAACGAGGCCACCACGTCGACCAGGGCCGGGGGGAACGCCGTGGCGCCGTGGCGGCGCCCGACGGTGAGCACGCCGCGGACGTTGCCCGGCACGCCGAGCGGGAACACCACCGCGGGCCCGATGTGGGTCATCGCGCCGCGCGCCGCGTGGGCGGCTCGCTCGTCGGCGGCAAAGTCGGCGGAGGCCACCCGCTCGCCGGTGGCCAGCACCCGGCCGGACAGCGACTGGCCGGCCGGCAGCACCAGGCCGCGGGTGGCGGCGGCGCCGTCGCCGTCGGCGTAGGTGATCGTCAGCCGGCGGCCGCCCTCGTCGGGCAGCGCGAGCACGGCCAGGTCGGCGCCGGACAGCTCCCGCGCCTGCCGGGTGACGCCGGTCAGCACCTCGCCGGGCTCGGAGCCGGACAGCAGCCGGGTGGTGACCTCGGCGCTGGCCTGGATCCAGCGTTGCTGGCGGCGGGCCGCCTCGTACAGCCGGGCGTTCTCGACCGCCACCGCGGCCGCGGCCCCCAGCGCGACAAGCACCGTCTCGTCGTCCTCGGTGAACTCGTCGCCGCCGCGCTTGTTGGTCAGGTACAGGTTGCCGAACACCTCGTCCCTGATCCGCACAGGGACGCCGAGGAAGCCGTGCATCGGCGGGTGTCCGTCGGGGAATCCGGACGATTCGGGATGGGCGGCGATGGCGGCCAGCCGCAGCGGCCGGGGATCATCGATCAGCAGGCCGAGCAGGCCCTGCCCCTGCGGCCAGTGGTGGATCCGCCCGATCTCGTCCTGGCTCAGGCCGACCGGGATGAACTCGGTCAGCCGCTTGCCCTCGCCGATGACGCCGAGCGCCCCGTAGGTCGCGTCGACCAGCCCGACCGCGGTCTGCACGATCCGTCTGAGCGTGGACTCCAGGTCCAGGCCGGAGCCGATGGCCACGACCGCCTCGAGCAGGGCGCGCATCCGGTCCCTGGTCGTCGCCACGGCCTGCAGCCGGGCCTGCAACTCGGCCAGCAGGTCATCAAGCTGCAGTTGCGGAAGGAACCCTGGGCGATTCCCAGCATCCGGTTCCACCAGCAGATCCTTCCCCGGTGACAAAGCCCGCTCAAGACTATCGGGCGGGCCGCCCGGCGGGCTAGGGAGGCCAGCGCAGCGGCTTCCGCGCGTTACCGTAGCAGCTCGTAGCCGGGGTTGATCATCGCCGGGCGGCCGTCGCCGCCGGTGCCGACCATGCCGTGCAGCCGGATCCGGCAGCCAGGCTCGAGGCCCGCGATTTGCGTGCGTCCGTAGAACAGCGCCGTCAGGTCACCGGTGGAGTCGGCGATCTCGCAGACCAGCACGCTGGTGCCGGGGACCGGCCGGACCTGCGCGGTGTGCAGGCGGCCCTGCACGGTGGCGTGGCCGGGCGGCCGCAGCGACCCGATCGGGTCGCTGCCAGGCGGCGGGACCGGCCACTCGTAGTCGTGCAGGCCGCCTTCGTGGGCCGCCCTGGCCCGCTTGGCGTGGATGGTCTCGACCTTGTGCTGCACGTCGAACGGGATGATGGTGGCGGTCGCGCCCGGGATGTGGCTGACCACCCGGGCGATCCGGTCGGCGGTGTGGTCGTGCCGCAGCCGCCCGGCCAGCGGCGGGTAGCTGCGGCGCGGCAGCACGATGGTCACGTGCGTGCCGGGTGCGGCCGCCTCGGCGGCGGCCAGCCGGGCGGCGGCGTGGGCCAGCCGGCGGTCCGGGCAGTCCGCCAGCTCAAGCGCGGTTCCCGTGCCGGCCGCCAGCCATTGCTGCCTGAGCTTGTCCGCCCGGGCGCTGTCCAGGCTGAAGTGCACCGCGCGCAGCACCTGCGGCCGCAGGCTCTTGGCGTACTTGAGCGCGGCGATGGTGGCCAGGTCGTAGCTGTCCACCAGTAGCAGCACGACGCGGCGTGAGTAGTTCGGCGGGTGCGGCCGCAGGTCGCTGCCTCCGGGGTGGTCCAAGATCGCGGTCTCGGTCCGGTACTGCCGGTTGAGCCGGATGAGCGCGTACACCAGCACCGGGAACAAGATCACGATCAGCCACGCGCCCTCGGTGAACTTCACCACCGCGAACAGCAGCACGACGAGCGCGGTGTAGATCCCGCCGGCCGTATTGATCACCCGCCGCCGCCGCCAGCCCCGCTCCCGGGTCCGCCGGTGGTACCTGGCCATGCCGAACCCGGCCATGGCGAACCCGGTGAACACGCCGATCGCGTAGAACGGGATCAGCGCGTCCACGGTCGCGCCCGCCACCAGCATCAGCGTCAGCGACAGCACGGCCAGCAGGATGATCCCGTTGGAGAACACCAGCCGGTGGCCGCGCCGGGTCAGCCAGCGGGGCAGGAAGGAGTCCTCGGCCACGAAACTGGCCAGGAACGGGAACCCGGTGAAGCTGGTGTTGCCACCGGTGAACAAGACCGCGGCGGTGGCCGCCTGGAGCGTGTAGAACATGATCTGCCCGGCCGGGGTGGACCCGAAGACGAGCGCGGCCTCCTGCGCGAGCACGGTCGGGAACCCGGCGGTGTAGGGCGTTGCGCCCTTCCGGCGGCCGCAGCGCGCTGACCGCGTTCGACACCGCCTCGATCCCGGTCAGCGACGAGCCGCCGTTGGCGAAGGCCCGGGCCATGATGTAGAGGGCGCCGAAGGCGATCAGCCCCGAATGCGATCCGATGTGGACCGTGCCGGATCCGGTCACCACGTGCGGCAGGCCGCCAGTCAGCTCCCGGGCCACCCCGGTGACGATCATCAGCACGACCGAGCCCGCGAACAGGTACGTCGGGAGCGCGAAGATCCGGCCGGCCTCACGCAGGCCGCGCAGGTTGGCCAGGCACATGACACCGATCGCGGTGACCGAGATGACCAGCAGGATCTTGGGCCCGATGAACGGGATCGCGGACAGCGCCGGGAACGCGGACACGATCGCCGCGCTGCCCGCGGCGGTCTGCACCGCGACCGTGACCACGTAGTCGATCAGCAGCGCGACCGCGGCCACCTGGGCCACCCGCGGGCCGAAGTTCTCCCGTGCCACCACGTACGAGCCGCCCGCCCGGGTGTAGACCGACACCACCTCCCGGTAGGACAGCACCACCAGGACGACGCCGAACAGGACAAGCAACGTCATCGGCAGCACCAGCGTGAAGGCGGCCAGGCCGAAGAACGGGAGCAGCGCGTAGAGGATTTCTTCTGTGCCGTACGCGGCGGAGGAGAGCCCGTCGCAGGACAGTACGCCCAGCGCCAGCGGCTTGGACAGGCGCTCATCCTTCAGCTGCTCGGTCACCAGCGGCGGCCCGAGCGCCCGGCGCTTCACCGAGTACCAGAACCCGTCCGGCAGCTCGCCCACCCGGTGCAGCTCCGGTCCGGTCGCGGGCGGCAGCTCCGGCTCGGCCGCCCGCCGGTCCGCGGCTGCCACCATCTGCTCCTCCTTCAGGGATGCGGCGAATGGCTTAAGCCAACCGCGACCCGCGGCCGCCTGGCAGGATCAAAAAGGGTCCAAGGCACGGGACCTTCGGCACCTGGTGAAGTGAACTACGTCTCTTCCGGGCGGGGTGCGCCCCGGCGACGCTGAGACCATGGCGCACGCATACGTGAAGGACATCATGACCGCCGACGTGGTGGCGGCCGAGACCCCCGGTTTCGCTGGTCACCACGGACACCCGGCCTTTCGGCACCATCACCAGCCGCCGGCCGCCGCGCCGGCCGCTGCGGGCCTGATGACCCGGCCGGCCGTGACGATCGGCCCGGACGAGCCCGTCCGCCGGGCCGCTCAGCTGATGTCCGCCCGCAAGCTCAGGCGGCTCCCGGTCGTCGATCACGACGGGCGCCTGGTCGGCATCCTCAGCCGGGCCGACGTGCTCAGCGTCTTCACCCGGCCCGACGTCATCCTCGGCCGCAACATCGTCGATCAGGTCCGGCACCTCGAGGGCGTGGTCGCCGTCCGCGACCGCTTCAGCTACCCGCTGCCCGCCAGAACGTGACAACAAAGGAGGCCAGCCATGGCCACACCACCCGTCGTGGCAGCTACCGACGGCTCTGAAGAATCCACCCGAGCGGTCGAATGGGCCGCCCGGGAGGCCGACCTGCGCGGCGCCCCGCTGCGGATCGTGTCCGCGATCGGGCTGCTGCCCCGGATGATCGGCCGGCCGGGCGGCCCTGGCTTCGACACCGTGGCCGACGCCATCGCCAAGGACCGGGACCGGGCCCTGGCCGCGGCGGCGACCCGGGCCACTCAGCTGGCCCTGGACCTGCTCATCGACACCGGCCGGCTGGACGGGCCGCCCGCCCGGGCGGTGACGCAGAGCGGTTCAGGCGCGCAGCTGCTTGTCGTCGGTTCTCGTGGGGCCGGCGCGTTCACCGCGATGATGCTCGGGTCGGTCAGCCGCTACGTCGCCACCCACGCGTGCTGCCCGGTCGTGGTCGTCCGCGACGAGACCGCGGTCCCGCACCGGCAAGTCGGCGTCGGCCTCGGTGACCTGGACCACTGCGCGGACGCGCTCAGGTTCGCGTTCGAGGAGGCCAGCCTGCGCGAGGCCAGCCTGGTGGCCATCCACGCCTGGCACGCACCGCAATCGGACATCTCCCGGGCCGGGCAGGCGTTCACCGCACCGGGTGTGCCTGCCATGGAAGCCGAAGCCACCTTCGAGCTGGCCGAGCTGCTTGACAGCTGGCGGGCGAAGTACCCGGACGTCCCGGTCAGCCAGGACGTCGTGCACGGCCACCCGGGCCGGGCTCTGGTCGGCCTGTCCGCCCGCGCTGACCTGGTGGTCATCGGCAGGCACGCCAGGCATCCCGGCCTGACCGGGCCGGGCGCGGTCACGCACGCCGTGCTGAACCACGCGCACGGCACCGTGGTCACGGTTCCCTCCGCTTGAGCATCCCGCTGACGCCGGGCACAGGAGCGCGCGGCGTCAGCGGGGGATCACCGTCCCGGCGGTTCCGGCCGGGACCCGGGCAGGAGGTCCCGCGCCAGGTCCCGTGGATCCGCCGGCCGCCGAGCCGGGACCAAGGTCCCGCGGGCCAGGCCAGACGACCCTGCCCGGGCGGCCCGGCCGGCCGCGATGCTGACACAGGCTGGCCGGTGACTGGCGACACCGGCCAGCTATTCCGGAGGTGGCGCTGGAGGTCACCGCCCCCGCTTCCCCGCCCCGTGCTGCCTCACCAGCCCGCCCCGCCCCACCAGACCCACATTCGATCACCAGTACGACATGAGGGAAATTACCGCGGAAGATCCGGCTTCAGTGGAAAGAAAGGTACCCCCCCGTTGCCCGGATCTTCCGCGGAAGCCCGATCTTCCGTGATCTTTTCCGGAGCCCGGCGTACCACCGCACGCTGGCGTACCACCACGCACGCCGACATCACCCCGGGACCAGCCCACGGCCAGGCCGCAGAAGCCGGAGGCATGGATAGCCAGCCACGCATCGACCGGGTGACCGCCACGTCAGCGGCGCTGACCGCGCTGGCCCGGCTGCGCGACGGCGATGGGCGGTACCGAGCCGGCCGCTGACGGCCCGTCGGCCCATGGTTATGACGAAGGTCACACCGTGGGGTGCCGTCCGGCCCTGCCGGCCCGGATAGGGCCGTTATGCGATCGAGATGGAAGTACTGGCACGAGAGGAAGGCAGATAGATGAGCACTCTGCTGCGGAGGGACCCGAGGACCATGGTCCCGGACCTGATCGAGTGGTTCGAGGAGCCGTTCATGACGCTGCGCCCGTACCTGGCCCAGCCGATCCGGGTCGAGGACTACCTCACCGGTGACCACTACATGGTCCGGGCCGAACTGGCCGGGATCGACCCGGAGAAGGATGTCGAGGTCACGGTCGGCTCCGGCTACCTGAACATTCACGCCGAGCGGTACGACCAGACCGAGGGCAAGCACCGGTCGGAGTTCCGGTACGGCTCGTTCACCCGGAGCCTGCCGCTGCCGGCGCATGTCAACGAGGACGACGTCACGGCGAGCTACGCCGATGGCATCCTCACGATCTCCGTCGGCCTGCACCCGGAGAAGAAGGAAGCCCTCAAGAAGATCGAGATCAAGGGCGCCAAGTAGGGCCCATCGCGCTGAGCCTGAGGTTCAGCGCCCATTGCATTGGCCGCGCCCGCGGGCGCGGCCAATGCCAGCGAAGCAGATCGGCTTGGCCAGCAAGTTCTACGGGGATTACGCCGGCGAGGTTCCGCTGGTGCTCAAGCTCAACGGCAAGACCGATATCCCCTCCGCGATCGACCCGCTCTCCCCGGTGAACGCGACCGTGGAAGACGCGGTCCGGCCGTTCAGGTCGGGGACTTTGGTCCCTGGCCGGGCGGGGCAGGAGGTCATGAGATGAGAACCGTCCCAGCGGCGGAAGGGGGTCACCTGCCATGACCGTCGACGGCACGCTCGAAGATCACCGGGTGCGTTGCCAGCCGTATCTGCTCAGGTTGCGGATGATCGCCCGTGATGACCCCGGGCTGCTGCTCACCCAGTTGACCGTGGCCGAGGTCATCCAGGCGACCGAGATGGTCCTCGCCGAGGCGGAAGCCGCGGGCGGCGACGTGCAAGCCGCGGCCGGCGACGTGCAAGCCGCGGCCGGCGACGTGCAAGCCGCGGCCGGCGTCAGCGGAAGCGGTCCCGGCGCCCCGGCCTTCCTGCGGGTCCGGCTGAACCGGCTCGCGGGCGCGGCCAACGACGCGATCGCCGCGGCCGGGGCCGGGGACTCCGGCCAGCTGCGCGGTCAACTGCGCAGGTTCGACGTGCTGACCGCTGCGATCTGGACGGTGCACCAAGCCGTATATGGTCCCGCGGGAAGGGCCATTCGGCCGCGTGATGCGGGTATTGCGTCCCTAGCGCCGGTCCGCCGTGACCGGTGAGCTGAACGTGGGGCCGAGGGCCTAAGGCCCGGCGGCCCTTGAGCGGGTGAACTCGGGCCGGAAGGAGCGCATGATGCGTCATTACCAGGTACGAGATGTCATGACGGCTGATCCGGTGACCGTCACTCCGGCTACTCCAATCAAGGACCTGGCCGACATCCTGGTCAGGCAGCGGGCCGGCGCGCTGCCGGTGCTCACCCGCCAGGGCCAGGTCGCCGGTCTCGTCACCGAGGCTGATCTGCTGAGGAAAGAGGAGCTGCAGACCGACCCGGATGGCCAGCACCCCAGGCACCTGACCTACCGGTCCCGGCAGGCGATAGCGACCGCCGAGACCGCCAGGGAGATCATGAGCACGCACCCGGCGACGGTGCGGGCCGGCGCGACCGTGGCGGAGGCGGCCCGGCTGATGGACCGCCAGCAGGTCACCTGCCTGCTCGTCGTCGACGAGAACAGGAAGCTGCTCGGCATGGTCAGCCCGCGGGACCTGCTCCGGGTGTTCCTCCGGCCGGACGAGCAGATCCGGGCGGAGATCGTCAGCGAGGTGCTGACGAGTTATCTCGGCACCAATCCCGCCCTGGTCCACGTCGACGTGACCGACGGCGTGGTGCGGCTGGCCGGCGAACTCGAGCGTAAGAGCATGCTGTCGCTCATCCTGCCGCTGACCCGCGCGGTCGATGGGGTCATCGACGTAGAAGGCCAGCTCAGCTACGCTATCGATGACACCAGGTTGCCCGCCGTCCCGGACCTGCCGGATTACTGACGGCTCGCGGGCCCGAGTTCCCAAGGACTCCCGAGTTCCCAAGGACTAAGGTCCCGTGGACCTCGGGACCGTCAGCACTTCTTATGTATGCCTCCAGACCCGTACGCTTAGGCGGTCGAATATTGCACGTGCCGTGCGGGCCGGTTCGCGGCCTGAACCCCGGAGGATCCGAATGAGAACCCTCGCCATGGCGGGACACGGTCCCGTTGCCATCAACCTGAGCCCACCCGGTAGCTATCTGAACTGGAACATCTTCACGATCTCGGTGGCGAACCTGGTGCTGATCGCGGTCATGGTGGCCATCTTCGGCGCGGCGCTGCTGCTGCCGTTCCCTAAACTCCACCGCCACAGCGGCCAGCCGCCTGAGACAGCGGAGCCGGATGTGGCGGAGCCGGAAGACCACGCCGTCGACCTCACCACGGCCCCGGGGGATGAGCGGATGTGGACGGCGCGGGTGCGCCGCCGCGCGCTGACCTCGCTGCCGCCGGGCAAGCTGCTGCCCGACCGCCAGCCCGCCTACGTCGCCTCCTGGGTGTACGTGTTCGGTGTCGGATCACTTGTTGCGTTCGGCATCGTGATCGTGAGTGGTTTCACCATCGCGCTCGGCGGCGCTGACTGGTGGCACACCAACCCGGTCGGGCATTTCTGCAACAGCTTGCACCTGTGGAGCGTGGAGCTGTTCATGGCGCTGCTGGTCATCCACCTGTGGGGCAAGTTCTGGATGGCGGCCTGGCGCGGCCGCCGCTCCATGACCTGGATCACCGGCGTGGTGGCCTTCGTCGCGTCGGTGGTGGAGTGCTTCAGCGGTTACCTGTCCCAGCAGAACTTCGACTCCCAGTGGATCGCCACCAACGGCAAGGACGCGTTCAACGCGGTCGGGGTGGGGGCGTTCTTCAACCTGATGAACTTCGGCCAGATGCTGCTGTGGCACGTGGTGCTCATCCCGATTGTGCTGGTCGCGCTGATCGGCGCGCACGTGCTGCTGGTCCGGGTCCGCGGCGTCAGCCACCCGCTGCCCGTCACCCGGCCCCGGGGCCTAGCCGCCAGGCGTGCGGCCGCGGCCGCCGACCGGGCCGCGTGGCGCGGCCCGGTCAGGCGCTACGACATCGTGAAGGAAGGCGCCATCGCGTCGGTCGTCGTCCTGGTCCTCACCGTCGGCCTGGCCACCCTGCTGTCTTCTCCCGATGACCCGCCGGTTACCGTGGCCACCTGGGTGAAGGTCGCTCCCGCCGACTTCCTGGCCACCGCCGCCAGCGAACTGAACGGCACCAGCCTGACCGCGAGCTACGGGCCCCCGTACAACACCAACGGAACCCCGCAGAGCGAATGGTTCGCCCCGGCGGACATCGCCGGCGTGCGGCAGCCCATCAACGCGGCGCAGACCTTCGTGCTTGGCCCGCTGGCCAGCGCGGCGCCCACCGACCCGACCCTGGCCGCGGCCCTGGCCACCTACAACGCCGCCTCCTCCGCCCAGCAGGTCAAGTGGTCGACCAACTACGGGAACGCGGTCACCAAGGTGACGTTCAGCAACGGAACGCCGGTGGTCCCCGCGGCCAACGACGGTCCCGTCCCGGTCATGCTGGCGACCGAGCTCACGCTGGCCCGCAGCGGCGGCATCGACGCGAGCCTGCTCGCCCAGCAGCCGTTCTACGGTACCGACTTCACCAAGCCGCTGCTGTTCCTCAATGACGGTGCCTACTACGCCAACCTGGCCACCGCCGATCACCTGACCGGCGACCAGTGGGGCGTGATGAACGAGACCGGCAGCTATCCGGGCCAGCCCTGGCTGTGGCTGTTCCAGCTGTGGTACCACGTGCCCGGCTGGCGTAACTCCGTCAACATCGACCTGATCGCCATCTACATGACCGGTGTGGCCACCGTGCTGCTGCTGGCCATCCCGTTCATCCCCGGCCTGCGGGACATCCCCAGGTGGATCCCGGTGCACCGGCTCATCTGGCGGAACTGGAACCAGCAGGAGGCGGCCGGGTCCACGGCGCCGTCAGAGCCCGGCCCCAAGGCCGAACCCGCCGAGCAGAAGTAACCCGCAAGAACGGAGCAAGAACGGAGCTGGCCCGGGTGGAAGGCAAAGGCCTTCCACCCGGGCCAGCGGGCTTTGCGGGCGGCGGCCCGCAGACTTGAGTCAGGATCCCCGGACGGACGGAAGCAGGCCACGCAGATGACGCACAAGAACGAACGAGTCCTGTCGGTCAAGGAACTGTCCCGGGTGGAGGGCGAAGGCGCGCTGTACGTCCGGACCAGCGGCCGCACGGTCGAAGAGGCACGGCTGGACATCTACGAGCCGCCCCGCTTCTTCGAGGCGTTCCTGCGCGGCCGCGCCTACACGGAACCACCCGACATCACCGCCAGGATCTGCGGCATCTGCCCGGTGGCCTACCAGCTCAGCGCCTGCGCGGCGGTCGAGGACGCCTGCGGGGTGACCGTCGACGAGCCGATCGCCGACCTGCGCAGGCTGCTGTACTGCGGGGAGTGGATCGAGAGCCACGCGCTGCACATCTACCTGCTGCACGCGCCCGACTTCCTCGGCTACGGCAGCGGGATCGAGATGGCCGTGGCGCGGCGGGACATCGTGGAGCGTGGCCTGGCGCTGAAGAAGGCCGGGAACGCCATCATGGAGGTGATCGGCGGCCGGGCCATTCACCCGGTCAACGTCCGCGTCGGCGGCTTCTACCGGGCCCCCGCCCGGGCCGATCTGGTCGCGCTGGCCGAGCCGCTGCGCCGGGCCCTCGGCGACGCGCTGGACACGGTGCGCTGGGTGGCCGGGTTCGATTTCCCCGACCACGCCTGCACCGCGGACCTGCTGGCGCTGTCCCGGCCCGGCACGTACCCGATCGAGCGGGGCACCGTGATCACCCGCTCGGGCCTGGCCTTCCCCGCGGCCGAGTGGGACGAGCACGTGATCGAGGAACAGGTGGCGCACTCCACCGCGCTGCATGCTCACCTGTCCGGCGGCGGCGCGTACCTGACCGGCCCGCTGGCCCGCTACTCGCTCGGCTCGCGCTGGCTTTCGCCGCTGGCCCGCGAGGCCGCCCGCGCGGCCGGGCTGGGCCCGACCTGCGACAACCCGTTCCGCAGCATTGTCGTGCGGGCGGTGGAAGTGGTCTACGCGATCGACGAGGCGCTGCGGCTCATCGCCGCCTACTCCCCGCCGGGCCGCCCCGCGGTCGAGGTGCGGCCGCGCGCCGCCGTCGGTTACGGGGTGACCGAGGCGCCCCGGGGCACCCTGTACCACCGGTACGAGATCGGCGCGGACGGCCTCATCACCTCGGCCCGCATCGTCCCCCCCACGTCCCAGAACCAGGCCGCCATCGAGGCCGACCTGCGGGACTTCGTGCAGGCCCGGCTCGACCTGGATGACGCCGAGCTCACCCGCCAGTGCGAGCAGGCGATCCGCAACTACGATCCGTGCATCTCCTGCGCCGCTCACTTCCTCGATCTCACCGTGGAAAGATCCTTATTTTCCCGAACGGACGGTGGTTCCAGTTCCAGTCCCCGACATTTCGCCCCCCGCCGCCGGAACGGCCGTGGTGATCGCCATCGGCAACGATTTCCGCCGTGACGACGGCGTCGGCCCCGCGGTCCTGCGCGAGCTCCGTGACCTGGTCCCGCCCGGCGTCGACCTCGTGCTCACCGACGGCGAACCCGCCCGGCTGATCGAGGCCTGGACCGGAGCGTCGCTCGCCATCGTCGTGGACGCGGTCCGTGTCCTGCCACCGTATCCGGAGCCGCCGCAGCCGGGCCGGGTGCGTCGTTTCGTCCTGGACCGGCCGGGCGGCGGCACGGCGCGAGCGGCGAGTTCCCACGGGCTGGGCCTGGACGACGCGATCGGCCTGGCGCTGGCCCTGGACCGGATGCCCGGCCGCCTGATCGTGCACGCGATCGAGGCGGCCGACCTGACCCAGGGCCCCGGCCTGTCCGCGCCGGTCGCCGCCGCCGTGGGCGGCGTGGTCAGCGCCATCCTCGACGACCTGCGCGCGGAGCCCTAGTTAACCCGCTGCGGTCAACCGCCGATCGTGTGGAAGGTGTAGCTCGCCGCCGGGGTCGGCGTCGAGGACGGCGTCACGCCGGTGAGGAAAGCGCCGCCGCCGTTCGCCTTGAGCATGCGGCCGGTCGCCTCATTGATCCAGCCGAAGCCGTTCCAGTCCCACCGCTGGAAGGTGGACCCGTTGGCCACCCGCAGCTCGATCACCCCGCCGCCGATGTCGGCTACGACCAGGTTGGTCAGGTGCCCGTCCGGCGCGTACTCGGCGATCTTGACCGGCGTTCCGTACGGGTGGATCTCGTCCGAGCCAGCGTAGGTGAACCAGTAGAACTGCTGGGCGGGATCGGTGGCCGAGTACGGCCAGGAGATCAGCGGCCAGTTCGGCACCGCGAACCCGGACTGCACGTCCATGGCGTAGCCGTAGCCGTTGACCTGCGCCCCGATGTACCCGGCGTAGATCCCCATGGCAGGCGCCGCCGTCGTGATGGGCGCCGCCGGGGAGGCCCCGGCAGCCCCGGCCGGTACCGTCGCCCGAACCTTCATGTCCTCAACCCCTTTGCTTAGACACTCACTGCGAAGACGGTTGACCGTCCGGGTGGGCTGGGGTCTTTGGTCCCTTAATATCCGATGTTGGTTCCGACGGTCAGTGACCCACGTCTCTACCTCCAGCGCAGCCAGGCCGGCTGGGCTGGCGGTAAAGAGCTAAGGACGTGATCAACATGCGGGCACTGGTCGTGTACGAGTCGATGTACGGGAACACCCGCGTCGTGGCCGGCAACATCGCGGACGGCCTGCGCGCCGGTCACGACGTGATCGGAGTTCCGGTGGCCGAGGCGACCGGGGAACTGCTCGCCTGGGCGGATCTGGTGATCGTCGGCGGCCCGACGCACATGCACCGGCTGTCCACCGCCGCCTCCCGGCGGATGGCGGCTCAGGCGGCCGCCGACCAGGCCAGCGGGCTGAAGCTGGACCCGGACGCCGTCGGCCTGGGGCTGCGTGACTGGTTCGACACCATCCCGGCCGGCCACGTTCTCGCCGCCGCCTTCGACACCCGGATCAACGGCAGGTCCGCGTTCACCGGCCGCGCCAGCCGGAGCATCCGCAGGCTGCTGAAGCAGCACGGTTATCACGTCATCGCGGCCCCGGAGAGCTTCCTGGTCACCTCGCGGAGCGCGCTGCTCGGCGGCGAAGCCGCCCGGGCCTGCCGCTGGGGGGCCGCGCTCGGGGTCATCGCGAGCGACGTCAAGCACCCCGCGCACGCCTGAGCCGCAGCAGGCGATCACGGTGGACGACTTCTTCGTCAGCGCGTGGCGTCCGCCCCCCAAGAAGACCTGACCAGGGATCGAGCGTAAAACGGCGGCCAATTCCGCGGGTGAGATCAGGCGTGAGCTGGAGCGTCAGCCGTACCTGAGGCGAATTCGGGCGCCGCGGCGTTGAACGTGGCGAACACCCGGTCCACCTCACCGTCGGTCATGCCCAGCCGCCGCAGCTGGCCGGTCAGGGCGGCGACGTTCGGCTCGGCGACCGGGCCGAAGCAGCCGTAGCAGCCCCGGCCGAAGGCCGGGCAGATCGCGCCGCAGCCGGCCTGGGTGATGGGCCCCAGGCAGGGCGTGCCGTGCGTCACCATGACGCACGACGTGCCCCGCAGCTTGCAGTCGTGGCAGACGCTGTGCGGGGCGATCGCGGGCTTGCGGCCCGCCAGCAGCGCGGTGAGCAGCTCAAGCAGCTGGCCCTTGTCGATCGGGCAGCCGCGCAGCTCGAAATCGACCGGCACGTGATCGGACACCGGCGTGGACGTGGCCAGCGTCGAGATGAGGTCGGGCCGCGCGTACACGACCGAGGTGAACTCCGCGACATCGGCGAAGTTGCGCAGGGCCTGGATCCCGCCGGAGGTGGCGCAGGCCCCGAGCGTGACCAGCGTCCGGGACGCCGCCCGGATCTCGATGATCCGGCGGGCGTCCCGTTCGGTGGTCACCGACCCCTCCACCAGCGAGACGTCGTACGGGCCTTCGATGTCCGCGCTTGAGGCCTCGGTGAAGTGCGCGATCTGCACGGCACCGGCCAGCGTGAGCAGCTCGTCCTCGCAGTCGAGCAGGGTGAGCTGGCAGCCGTCGCAGGACGCCAGTTTCCACACGGCCAGCTTGGGCCGGCTGTTCCGGGTCATCACAGCTCCTTGATCGCGACGAGGGGGGCGGCCTGGTCGTAGCTGACGACCGGGCCGTCACGGCAGAGCAGCAGCGGGCCGAGCTGACAGTGGCCGCAGAGCGCGGCGCCGCACCGCATGTTCCGCTCCAGCGAAACCCGGATGCCGGCCGCCGGGATGCCGCACGTCACCAGCGTTTCCGCGGCCAGCCGCATCATGATCTCCGGGCCGCACACGAACGCCGCCGTGCCGGCCGGATCGGCGATGGCGCTCTTGATCAGCGTGGTCACCAGGCCGACGGGACCATCCCAGCGGTCGCTGCCGTGGTCAACCGTCACCCGGACGTCAGCGCCGCGCCTGCGCCAGATGTGGAGTTCCCGGCTGAAGATCAGGTCCGCGGGCGACCGCGCGCCGACGAGCAGCACCACCCGGTCGTACCTGGCCCGCTGGGCCAGCGCGTTCAGTAGCACCGGGCGCAGCGGCGCGAGCCCGATGCCGCCCGCCACGATCAGCATGTCCCGGCCTTCGGCGCCGCCCACTTGCCAGTCGGTGCCGAACGGCCCGCGGACCCCGATCATGTCGCCGGGGAACGCGTCGCACAGCGCCCGCGTCACCGCCCCGACGGCGCGGATCGTGTGCACAAGCACCTGGTCGCGCGGGTCCGCGGCGGCGCTGATGCCGCTGACCGAGACCGGTACCTCGCCGACGCCGTACGCGTACAGCATGGTGAACTGGCCGGGGAGCGGGGTCTGGATCGGGCGGTCCACCGGGCGCAGCAGCATGGTCACCGTGTCGCTGTTCTCGGCCCGGCGGGTCACCACCACGTACCGGGATGGCCGCATCGGCGGCGTGGCGGCGGCCGGCGGGGGCAGCTGCTCCAGCCAGCTGGAGAGTTCCTTGATCATGGCTTTCCCTCCGCTCGGTCCCCGCCCTGCCCAAGCGAGACCAGCGCCGACGGTCCCTGCTCAGCCGGCCCCTGCTCATGCTCGGCGCGCAGGGCCTTTACTTCCTCGGTCAGGTCGATGCCCACCGGGCACCACACGATGCACCGGCCGCACCCGACGCACCCGGACGAGCCGAACTGGTCGTGCCAGGTGCCGAGCTTGTGGGTCAGCCACTGCCGGTACCTGCTGGTCGTCGACGGCCGGACGCTGCCGCCGTGCAGGTAGGAAAAGTCGAGGTCGAAGCAGGAATCCCAGCGCTCCCAGCGTTCCGCGTGCTCACCGGTCAGGTCGGTGGTGTCCTCCACCGTGGTGCAGAAGCACGTCGGGCAGGCCATGGTGCAGTTGCCGCAGGTCAGGCACCGTGAGGCGACCTCGTCCCAGCGGGCGGCGCCGTGGCTGTCCGCCATCAGCTCCCGCAGGTCGCCCCCGTCCAGGT
>OCTA010002546.1_pt1 | contig 16483 bp, 13 predicted proteins | sample 1538991 | NCBI WGS metagenome assembly OCTA01 (sample SAMEA3539302, study PRJEB22396) | soil metagenome | biome: tundra; feature: field; material: soil | place: USA | collected 2010-05 | depth 0.15 m | reverse complement strand
GCGACGGACCTCATCGCGGGCGGCCGGCGGCGGGCAGTCCGGCCAGGTCGGCGAGGGTGGCCCGGTGCCAATCCGGTGTGCCGAACCCGATCGAGGAGCTCTTCGACCGCTTCAGGTACAGGTGCGCCGGGTGCTCCCAGGTGAAGCCGATCCCGCCGTGGAGTTGCACGCACTCCTGGGCCGCGTGCACCGCTACCTCGCTGCAGCTCGCCTTGGCCAGCGCCACCGCGACGGGCGCGTCCGGATCACCCGAGGCCAGGCAGGCGGCCGCGTACCGGGCGGCGGAGCGCGCCTGGGTGATCGCTACCCACACGTCCGCCAGCCGGTGCTTGAGCGCCTGGAAGGAGCCGACCTGACGGGCGAACTGATGCCGTTCCTTCAAATAGGCGACCGTCATGTCGAGGCACCGCTGGGCACTGCCGAGCTGTTCGGCGGCGAGCATCGCGGCCCCCGCCGCCAGCGCGGCCTGCACAGAGCGCACGGCCACCGGGCCGGACGCGACGCACCGCGCGGGCACGTCATCCAGGGTGAGATCGGCCAGCTGCCTGGTCGCGTCCAGGGAGATCACCGGCGCGACGGTCAGCCCGGGCGCGGCCGCGTCCACGGCGTACAAACCGGCTGGCACCCCGTCGGCGAGCACCAGCAGGATGTCCGCGGGGAGCGCGTCGGCCACGCCGGCCACCGTGCCGCGCAGCCTGGTCCGGCCGGGCGGGTCCTCCTGGTGAGGTGCCGCCACGAGCACTCCGTTCAGCGCGCCGTGCGCCGACGGCCAGGCCGCGGGCGGACCGTCCGCGAACGGCTCTGTTGCAAACGGCACCGCCAGCGCCGCGGTCACCGTCCCGCCGGCGAGATCCTTGAGCAGCGCGACGTCGGCCGCTTCCAGCAGCGCCGCCGTAGCCACCACCGCGCTGCCCAGATAGGGAACGGGCGCCACCGAGCGGCCCACTTCCTCAGCGACTACTGCCGCCTCACGGTAACTCGCCCCGGCCCCGCCCTGGGACTCGGGGATAAGCAGCCCCGCGCAGCCGACGTCGGCGGCCAGCATGCGCCACAGAGCGGTGTCGTAAGGCTCGTCCGTCTCAGTCCTGGCCAGGACCTCGGGCCAGCCGGCCCGGTCATCGAGCAGCGCCCGGACGGCGGCCCGCAGCTCGTCTTCGGCCTCGCTGTACAGCAGGCTGGGAATGTCCCGCCCAGCGCCTTGGCTCATCTGGGGAGATCCTTCCAGGGCACGCGGGTGTCCACGCGGGGCTCCGTGGGCAGGCCGAGCACCCGCTCGGCGATGATGTTGCGCAGGATTTCCGAGGTACCGCCCTCGATGGAGTTACCCCGGGCCCGCAAATACCGGTAGCCCGCGTCCCGGCCGTAGAAGCTGACACTCTCGGGCCTGCGGAAAGACCAGTCCTGGTAGCGCAGCCCGGCGGCGCCGGCCAGCTCGATCTCGAATCCGGAGATCTCCTGGTTCAGCCGGGCGAAGACCAGCTTGGCCGCCGACCCCTCCGGGCCGGGCTGGCCCGCGGCGAGCTGCTGGCGCAGCCGCTCCCCCGACAGGCGGGCGACCTCGGCGTCGGCCCACAGCCGCAGCATCCGGTCGTGCAGGCCCGGGGTGCGCAGCTCGGGATGGTCCCGCCAGGTCCGGGCGGCCGAGCCGATCATCCCGCCCTCCCGGGGCACCGCCGCCCCGCCGATGGCGACCCGCTCGTTCATCAGGGTGCCCTGGGCGACACGCCAGCCCTCCCCGACGGCGCCGATCCGGTCTGAGTCGGGAACCACCATGCCGGCCAAGAAGACCTCGTTGAACTCGGCCTCGCCGGTGAGCTGGCGCAGCGGCCGGACCTCCACGCCTGCCGCGGTCATATCGCAGATGAAGTAGGTGAGCCCCTGGTGCTTGGGCACGTCCGGGTCGGTCCTGGCCAGCAGCAGGCCCCAGCGGGCCAGGTGCGCCGAGGACGTCCAGACCTTCTGCCCAGTCACCTGCCACTCGTCGGCACCGTCCGGGTCGCGCACCGCGCGGGTAGCCAGCCCGGCCAGGTCAGAGCCAGCACCTGGCTCACTGAACAGCTGGCACCAGACTTCCTCGCCCGTCCACAGCGGCCGCAGCCAGCGCTCCTTCTGCTCATCGGAGCCGAAGGCGAGAATGGTGGGCGCGGCCATGCCCAGCCCGATGCCGATCCGCTCCGGGTCGTTGCCCGGCGCGCCCGCCGCGGCGAACGCGGCATCCACCACCGGCTGCAGGGCGCGCGGCAGGCCCATGCCGCCGAGGCCGGCTGGGTAATGCACCCAGGCCAGGCCCGCGTCGAAGCGGGCTCTCAGGAACTCAAGCCGGGGCAGCGTGGCCGGGTCATGGCTGGCCAGGAACTCGCGGACCCGCTCGCGCAGGCCGGCCGCGGTTATGGTGCCCGTCGGTCCCGCGTTGTCCAGCCCCGCGTGGTCTAGCAAAGAGGGCCACCTGCCACGTAGATCACCTGGCCAGACACGAACCCGGCTCCCTCGCTGGCCAGGAACGAAATGGTGTGCGCGACGTCGTCGACCTGGCCGATCCTGCGGACCGGGACCTGCGATGCCGCCGCGGTCTGGAAGTCCTCGAAACTCAGGCCCATGCGCGCCGCGGTCGCCGCGGTCATGTCGGTGACGATGAAGCCGGGCGCGACCGCGTTGGCGGTGATCCCGAACGGGCCGAGTTCGATGGCGAGCGTCTTCGTGAACCCCTGCAACCCGGCCTTGGCGGCGGAGTAGTTGACCTGCCCCCGGTTGCCGAGCGCGGAACTGGAGGACAGGTTGATGATCCGGCCGAAGTGCTGGTCCACCATGTGCTTCTGGGCGGCGCGGGTCATCAGGAACGCGCCGCGCAGGTGCACCCCGAGGACCGTGTCCCAGTCGTCCTCGGACATCTTGAAGATCAAGTTGTCCCTGATCACCCCGGCGTTGTTGACCAGGACGGCGGGCGGCCCGAGTTCCGCGACGACCTTGCCGAGGGCGGCCTCCACCTGGTCGGCCTGGGCCACGTCGGCACCCACCGCGAACGCCCGGCCGCCCGTCGACGTGATCGCGTCGACGGTCGCCTCGCACGCACCCGCGTCGAGGTCGAGCACGGCGACCGCAAGCCCGTCGACGGCCAGGCGGCGGGCGGTGGCGGCGCCGATACCACGGGCAGCGCCCGTGACGATCGCGACCCGTTGTGTGTCCTGTGGCATGTGCTCTTTCTCCTTGTTGGGTGTCATTCCCGGTCTTACCGGGATTCTTGCTGGTAAGGCCGCAGCTCACGGCGGGCCAGCGAGCGTTTGTGCACTTCGTCGGGGCCGTCGGCGAAGCGCAGCGTTCGGGCGTTCGCCCATAGGGCGGCCAGCGGGAAGTCCTGGCTGACGCCGGCCGCGCCGTGGGCCTGGATCGCCTTGTCGATCACCCACTCGGCCATGGCCGGGGTAGCGATCTTGATGGCCTGGATCTCGGTATGCGCGCCCTTGTTGCCCACGGTGTCCATCATCCACGCGGTCTTGAGCACGAGCAGCCGGGCCTGCTCGATGCGCACCCGGGATTCGGCGATCCAGTCCTGGATGACCCCTTGCTCGGCCAGTGGCTTGCCGAACGCGGTCCGGTCGGTGACCCGCTGGCACATCAGCCTGAGCGCACGTTCCGACGCGCCGATGAGCCGCATGCAGTGATGGATCCGGCCAGGGCCGAGCCGGGCCTGGGCGATCGCGAAACCGTCACCTTCCCCGGCGATCAGATTGGCGGCAGGCACCCGGACGTCGCGGAACTCGACCTCGGCATGGCCGCCGTGCGGCGCGTCGTCGTAGCCGAACAGGGTTATCCCGCGCCGCACATCGACGCCGGGAGTGTCCCTGGGCACCAGGATCATGGACTGCTGGCGGTGCCGGTCGCCACCCTGCGCGGTGCGGCCCATCACGATGAGGATCGCGCACTCGGAGTTCATCGCCCCCGATGACCACCACTTCCGGCCGTTGATCACGTATTCGGCGCCGTCACGCTCGATCCTGGTGGCGATGTTGGACGCGTCCGAGGACGCGACATCAGGCTCGGTCATGCAGAACGCCGACCTGATCTCCCCGTCCAGCAAGGGCCGGAGCCAGCGATCACGCTGCTGCTCCGTGCCGAACTCGGCCAGCAGTTCCATGTTCCCGGTGTCCGGCGCGGCGCAGTTCAGCGCCTCCGGCGCCAGCCATGGACTGCGCCCGGTGATCTCGGCCAACGGCGCGTACTGGAGGTTCGTGAGTCCGGCGCCGGATTCGTTGTGGGCAAGAAAGAGATTCCACAGGCCACGACTGCGCGCCTGCTCCTTGAGTTCAGCCATCACCGGCGGGCGGCTCCAGCGGGCGCCTTCCCGCGCGGCGCGCGCGACCTGCTCGGCGAACACCGGCTCGGCCGGGTAGACCCGCTCATCCATGAAGTCGAGGAGCCGCTTCCGGAGTTCCTCCGTGTGACTGTCGTACGCGAAGTCCATGGCGCCTCCCGACGGATCCGAACAGGATTCTATCTACCCACCAGTACGGGGCTACGAACGGCGGAACACGTAGACGCCATTGGCCAGGAAGACCTGCCGGTACGCGGTGCCGGAGTGCCGCCCCTCGACGAACGCGAGCACGTTCGCCGGTTCCGGACTCCAGCCGCTGTCGGAGTCGTCGAACACGATGTACTGAGGAGCTGGATTGGGGTAGGTACCGATCCAGAACGTGTCGTCCCTGGCGGCCAGGGGCGCGAGCATGTTCAGGGTCGCCTCCACGGTGGTCCCGTCGGGCACCTTGGCCATCGCCGCGTCCTCGGCGCGGACATGCTGATCGATCGTGTACGTCTGCGGATTCCACAGGTCGGCCAGCGGGAAATGGGCCGGGAACTGGGCAGTGAGCAGCACCGCGATGGCCAGCATGGCCGCAGGGCTGATCCGGACGATCGCGGTGCCGAGCATCCGGTGCGCCTTCCCGGCCGCGGCGCGGGCCGCCTGGATCCGGGCCAGCCCGTCGATGGCGGCGATGAAGACGATGGGCATCACCGTCGCGTTGTAATGCCAGGCCGTGCCCCAGAAGTTGTTGTTGGTGGAGATGAAGCGCAGGGCCAGGCTGGGCACTGCCACCAGCGCGAGCGGTGACCGCAGCGCCAGGAACGCCACCGGCAGCAGAATCAGCGCCGTGGTGTCGAGCTTCTCCCGGTAACCCTGGGTGATCTGGCTCAGCAGTGCCGTGACGGAGTGATGCCCAGGGGCGCCGCTGGCCGCACCGCCGTCGTACCAGTACGGGTACAGATGCGTTGGGTTGAAGTGCGGGATGATCACCACGATCGCGAGGAGTGACCAGGCGATCCCCCACAGCGCGAGGAAGAGCCCCGCGTCGGCCTTCCGGGTGATGGCCGCGAGGGCACTGTCTATGGAGGCACTGTCTGCGGCCGGGGCACTGTCTGCGGCCGGGGCACTGTCTGCGGCCGGGGCACTGTCTGCGGCCGCCGCCCGGGCCTGGGCCCGGGCCCTCCAGGCACTGATCATGATGAAGACGCCGATGGCCGCCACGGTGAAGCCCTGATCTTCCTTGACGAAGACCAAGGGCAGCGCCCAGACCACGGCCGCCCTGGTCTTGCCACGCAGCAGCGCGGACAAGGAGCAGGCCAGCAGGGGCACGGCGAAGGCGATCTCGTGGAAGTCGAAATCGATCATCTTCTGGAGGCCCCAGGAGAACGCGTACGCCGCGCCGATCAGCCAGCCCGCCACGGTACCCAGCTTTGCGGTGGCCGCCCGGCTCACCGGGATCACAGACAGCGCGGTAAGCAGCGCCTGCGCCAGGAGCAGCGTCACCGGACTCGGGGCCAGCAGGAAGAAGGGGGCGATCAGCGCCACGATCGGCTGGAAGTGGTCGCCGAGCAGGTTGAAGCCGGCCCCCCTGATGTTCACGATCGGCGCCCGCAGATGGGCGAGCTGCTTGACGTACTCGGTGAAGATGCCCAGATCCCACGAGCCCGCGTCGAGCCGCACGTAGCGGGATATCGAGATGACGCTGTAGGCGCCCAGCGCCACGAGGGCGATCAGCCATGGGACCCAGTCCGCCCGCCGGGCAGCCGGCGCCGGGCCCGTCCCCGCTGCCGTACTGGCCGCCGCTGCCGCACTGGCCTGGCCTGCTCCCGCTGCCGCACTGGCCTGGCCTGCTCCCGGGGACAGCACGCCAGGAAGGCCGGGGTCTGTGGTGATCGTGCCCTCCGGTCTTTCGTCGGCCTCTGGTTGTTCATCCTGCGGCATGGCCGCGCAGCCTAACATGCCCTTCTGGGGGTTTCGTGGGCCATTCGATCAAGGCTTCATGCGGCCTCCGCCATGCTCACAGGAGTGCCCGGACCCTTTCCCGTGAACCGTACCGGCCTCGGCCGGCCAGCCTGCCCGGCGCCTCGCCGATCACGTAAGCGGTCACCAGCTGCAACAACAAAGAGCATTCCGGGTATAACCGGATTGTCGGCCAGCCGGCGGCGCCGGTGAAATTACAGAATCGTCCCCCCGAAACGGATCGGCTGGTCAGCGCGGTGCAGGCCGGGCTCATCGCGCTCCGGATTATCGCGGGGGAAGCCAGGCGCACGCCACGGGACAGAAGGGTCGCCGATATCGTGTTCAGGTGAGTTCGCTGAGCGTGGCCGGGCCGCCGTGACTGCCGCACGGCAGTCGGCAGTGCTCCGCCCAGATCCGGCCGCGCCTGCGCGGCGCCCACCCCGCCGCTGGCTGCTGGCCATCGGTGCGGCCGCGTTCGCCGTCGCGTTGGGGGTCTATGTCTGGTACGCCAAAACCCATCCGTCCAAACTCTGGATCGAGCCGGTTGACCTGCAGGTGTACACCGACGGCGGGCTCATCGTCCGGCATGTGACGCCGCTCTATCACTCCCACCTCTTGTCGCCGCTGTATGGCCGGCCGGTATACGAGCAGCTACGGTTCACCTACCCCCCGTTCGCGGCACTCGTGTTCACGGTCCTGTCGCTGCCCTCCTTCGCCCTGCTGACGAAGATCGCGGTAGCGGTGAACATCGCGGCTCTGCTGGCGACCATCGAGATGACGTTCGGCGGCCTCGGGTACCCGCGCGGAGGTGCCCGCCTGGGCGCGAGCTTGCTGCTGGCCGGGGCGCTCTTCTGGACCGAGCCGGTGCAGCGCACTCTCTGGCTGGGCCAGATCGAGCTCGTGCTGATGGCACTGATCATCTGGGATCAGTGCCAGCCAGATCGGCGGTGGTGGAAGGGCGCTGGCATCGGGATCGCGGCCGGGATCAAGCTGGTTCCGTTGATCTTCATCCCGTACCTGCTGCTGACCCGGAGGTTCCGCCAGGCCGGCGTCGCGGCCGGGGTCTTTGCCGCGACGGTCGTGCTTGGATACGCGGTGCTGCCCGCTGATTCCTCGAAATGGTGGCTGGGCCGGTTGTTCTACCAGGACGGCCGTACCGGGTTCCCTGGCTGGCTGGGAAACCAGTCGCTGCGGGGGCTCATCACCCGGCTGACCGGCAGTGTGGCGGGCGCGCAGTCGGTGTGGCTGGTGGCCGCGGTGGTGACGGCTGCGTTGGGGCTGGCCTGCGCGGCGATTCTGGACCGGGCTGGGCACCGGATGGCCGGGCTGCTGTGCTGCGCGCTGACCGGGCTGCTGATCTCGCCGATCAGCTGGGACCATCACTGGGTGTGGATCGTCCCCGCCGTGGCGCTGGCGGCTCACTACGCGGTGCGCTCCCGGAGCGCAGTGGCCAGGTGGGCCGCTGTCGGCCTCGCCACCGGGATCGTGCTGGTTTTCGGAGCGTGGCCGAAAAGCCTCTGGAGTCGGCTGCCCAAGCATCCGGGCTTTGCCGAGGGGCTTATCTGGGCGCCTCCCAATACCAACCCGGGTCTCTACTACCGGTATGGTGACCGGCCATCGTACGTCGAGTACCACTGGCACGGGCTCTACCTGATCGCCGGCAACCTCTACGTCCTGGCGGGCATGGCGATATTCGTGATGCTGCTGGTGTTCGCGGCCCGAATGGCCCGATCGGCCCGAACGGCCCGGGCGGCCCGCACCGCCCTGGCCACCGCGGCGGACGGGCCGGCCGTGTCGTCAGCCTCGGCCTAGAGAGCCGGACGCGGCCAGATCTGGCAATGGCCGCCGCCTGCCATCCACCTGGCCGGCCCGCCCGCCGGGCCCCCAGCGCCCGGTGACGCACAGCCAGACCAGCGCGGCGGCCAGCGCCGCCAGGATGGCCGGCACGGCGTCGGAGACAGTCCAGACGGTAAATGACCCCAGGTGCAGCCCGCGGAAGACCCTCGTGTCGGGGAGTTCCGCCACGGTGGCGGCCATGGCGCGGAACACGACGATCCAGTCCAGCCGGGTGGCGGGCATCAGCGCCAGCAGCGGGAAGATCATCGCGTCGTACCAGGGGCGCTGCTGCGGCGTGCAGATCAGCCAGGCCAGCGACACAGCCAGCATGGGCCGGGCGAACGCGAGACCGGGCGGGCTGGCGGGGCCCGGCGGCAGCCGCCACAGCAGGACCGGCGCCAGCACGGCCGCCGCGCACAATGCCAGCACGTTGGTAAACGTCACCGCGTTGTGCATGCCCAGCGCCCTGGTCAGCAGCTGCCACGGCTGGTACAGGTCGGCCACGCCGGTCCCGCGCGAGACCACCGCGGTGACCGCGGCCCGGCCGGCCAGCAGGTAGCAGGGCAGCACCACGGCGACGGCGCCCAGGGCGGCCGCGGCGAGCGTCCGCGGCGAGCGGCGCGCCACCCAGGCCGGCCCGAGCAGGAACAGCACGAACGGCTCCTTGATCGCGATGGCCGCGCCGATCAGCAGGCCAGCCGCCAGGCCCCGGGCGGCCCCCAGCCGCCGCAGGCACAGCAGGCCGAGGAACCCGGCCGCCGCGGCTAGCCCGTCGATGTGACCGCCGCCGAGGACCGACCACAGGATGAGCGGATTGACTGACCACAGCAGGTGCGCGCGCACCCGGGCGGCCGCCTCCGACCGCAGCAGGCGGTCAAGGGCCAGCGCCACCGCGAGGAAAGCCAGCCCGTTCCACACCTTCAGCCAGAACACCGTCTTCGCCATCGACGGCCCAGCCAGATGTGACGCGGCCTGCTCGGACAACGTGCCGAGCGGGCCATACACCGAATGGTTATGCCGCCACGAATCGGGGTCGAACCGGCCCACCGGATCCCCGGACGCGGCGAGCTGGCCCGGCGTCATCACATACGGGCTGTGCCCCAGCGCGGCTATCCGGCCGTAGATCGCGTAGTCGAGTATGTCTGTCGAGCTGACCGGCGGCACCACCATGAGCGCGATCACGGCGAGCAGGCATCCGATCAGCAGCCCTCGCGGGCGCGGGCGCCAGCCGCGGCCTACCGCGAGCAGCGCCCCCACCAGACCCAGCCCGCCGGCGCCGATCACGAGCCAGGCCAGCCCCGTCACGGCCACTTGGGAGAGGTGGACCGGTGTGAAGTACGGCGGCCATGGAAACGCGGACGGGAACGTCGGGACAACCACTGATGGCCCGCACAGCGCAACCATCACCGCCAATCCCACGCTGAACACCAGCAACCCGGCGGCCGCCAGGCCGAGGCCATTGGCGGCTCGGGGCAGCTGGGCCCGGGGCAGCTGGGCCCGGGGCAACTCGGCCTGACCCTGGTGCGCCGGGCGCATGGCGATGGCCTTTCACGAGGGCGGGCGGGCAGCTGATCATGGGGCCCGGAGAAACGGGCCAGAAAATTCAGTCAGAAACTGCAGGATAACTCACAGTCTCGTTTAGTCACGTCCAGCTGGTTCCCGCCTAGCGGGGGACTTTACCTTGCCTTTACTAATCTCAGGGGAAATACTTTCCTTTGTCTTTACCTAATTGTGGGGAAACTTTACATCCTGGTGGCATTGCTATGGTGTGTGACGTCATGATCCGCTCGTTATCCGGATCCGGGAGTTCCCGAATTCAGCGTCTCCGGCAGGAAATCCCGCTCTCCGTCCGGCAACGGTGCAGGCGGTCCGGCAATGATCGTGGGCGGCCCGGCGGCGCCGGGGCGGTTATCAGCCTTGCGGACCGGCGGCCGCCAGATATGGCAAAGGTCGGCCGCCATCGGCCTGGCCGGCCCGCGCGCCGGGCCCCCAGCGCCCGGTGACGCACAGCCAGACCAGCGCGGCGATCACCGCCGCCAGGGTCACCGGCACGATGTCGTGCACGGTCACCTTGACCAGGTATCCCAGCCAGTGTGGATGCAGCCCGGCGCGGTTGCGCACCCCGGGAATCTCCGCCACGGCGGCGGCCATGGCGCGGAACACGACGATCCAGTCCAGCCGGGTGGCGGGCATCAGCGCCAGCAGCGGGAAGATCATCGCGTCGTACCAGGGCCGCTGCTGCGGCGTGCAGACCAGCCAGGCCAGCGACACAGCCAGCACAGGCCGGGTGAACGCCAGGCCGGCCGCGCTCTCCGGCCCGGCGGGCAGCCGCCACAGCAGGACCGGCGCCAGCACCACGAAGCCGCACAACCCCAGCACGTTGGTGAACGTCACCGCGTTGTGCATGACCAGGGCCCTGGTCAGCAGCTGCCACGGCTGGTACAGGTCCGCCGCGCCGGCCCCGCGCAGCACCACAGCGACTGCGGCAGCCCGGCCGGCCAGCAGATAGCAGGGCAGCACCACGGCGACGGCACCCACGGCGGCCGCGGCCAGTGTCCGCGGCGAGCGGCGCGCCGCCCAGGCCGGCCCCAGCAGGAACAACGCGAACGGCGCCTTGATCGCGATAGCCGCGCCGATCAGCACGCCCGCCGCCAGACCCCGGGCCGCCCCCAGCCGCCGCACGCACAGCAACCCGAGGAACCCCGCCGCCATAGCCAGCCCATCGATGTGACCGCCCGCCAGCACGGCCCACAGCATCAGCGGATTCACCGACCACAGCAGGTGCGCACGCACCCGGGCCGCCGCCTCCGACCGCAGCAGGCGGTCAAGCGCCAGCGCCACCGCCAGGAAGGCCAGCGCATTCCACACCTTGAGCCAGAACAACGTCTTCGCCATCGACGGCCCGGCCAGATACGACGCGGCCTGCTCCGAGAATGTGCCCAGCGGGCCATAGACCGAATGCGCGTTCCGCCACGAGATCGGCCCGTACCTGGCCACCGGGTCCCCGGTCGCGGTCAGCTGGGCCGGGGTCATCAGATAGGGACTGTGCCCGAGCGTGGCCATCCGCCCGTACATCGCGTAATCAAGCATGTCCGTGGAACCCATAGGCGGCACCAGCATCAGCGCCAGCACCGCGAGCACGCACCCGATCAGCAGCCCCCGCGGGCTCGGGCGCCAGCCACGGCGCGCCGCGAGCAACGCTGCCACCAGGCCCAGCCCGCCGATACCCACCGCGAGCCAGGCCAGCCCGGTCACCGCCACATCAGAGAGCCGCACCGGCACGAAATACGGAGGCCAGCCAGCCGCCGCCGGAAACAACGGGACAACCACCGACGGCCCGCACAGCCCCACCATGACCATCAAGCCCACGCTAAGCAGCAACGACGCTGCGCCCACGAAGGCGAGGCGCATGGTACTGGGGGGCAGCCGGACATGACTCGCTTGACGCGTCATGCGCATGGCGACGGGCCTTTCCGCGGGCGGACGACGGCGTGATCACGCGGATCGGCGGTTTCAGCGTGGAATAGGGCGATGACTCAGAGCATCGGTCACCCACGGCCGGCGGAGTCCTGCCTAGCCGGAAGCTTTACCCCTACTTGGCAGAGTTCAGGGGGAGTTCAGGGGATATGGAGCTAGGGCCGGCGCTCAGGTGAGGAGCAGGCGGCCGATCCGGGCACTGGCGACCCACAAGCCGGCCAGGCCCATGACCGCCAGGTACCCGGCACTCCACAACAGGGCCGGGGTAACCGCGCCCAGCGTCAGTCCGCGCAGCAGGCTCACGCTCTGGTACAGCGGCGTGCACTCCACCACGACCTGAAGCGGCCGCGGATAGATGCCCAGCGGGTAGAAGGTCGTGGAGAAGAGGAACATCGGCAGCGCCGCGAGCGTCACGAACTCGAAGTGCTGCCAGCTCCGCATGAAGGTGGTGGCCGCCATGCCCGCGGCCGCGAAGGCGAATCCAGTGAGCACGGCGACGGGCAGCGCCAGCACCGCCCAGGCCGAATGCACCAGGCCCATGGCCAGCATGACCAGCATGAAGGCCAGCGCGTACAGGCCGCCACGCAGCAGCGCCCAGCTGATCTCGCCGAGCGCGACGTCGCCGGCCCGCATCGGGGTGGCCAGCGCCGCGTCGTAGAGCTTCTCGTATTTAAGCCGGAAGAACACGTTGAAGGTGGAATCGAAGATGGCGCCGTTCATCGACGCACTGGCCAGCAACGCAGGCGCCACGAACGTGGCGTAACTGACCGGGTGACCGCCGGGCCCGGTCACCGACCCGACCAGCCGGCCGAGGCCGACGCCGATCGACAGCAGGTAGAAGAGCGGCTCGGCCAGGCCCGTCGCGAAGATGAGCCACATGTGCCGGTAGACCCGCGCATGCCGCTCCACCAGGTGGAGGCTGCCGCGGCCGCCCATGGCCGCTCGGGCGCGGGCGAGCAGCCCGGGTACCGGGACCACCCGCAGCGGCAGGTCCCTGGCGCTGGACATGCTGGACATAGAGCCGCCGCCAGACATGCCGCTAGACATAGAGCCGCCGCCGGTAGGTCCGGTTCCCGACGGCGATCCCCGCCGCCGCCACGGCGGCCAGGTAGCCGACGTGCACGAGGGCGCCACCGATATCGGCGGTGCCCAGGCTGAGCGCACGGCAGAGCGCCACCCCGTGCCAGAGCGGCGTGACGTAGGCGACCGGCCGGATCCACGCCGGGAGCTGGGTGATGGGGAAGAACGTGCCGGAGAACAGGAACAGTGGGATCAGGCCGAACCTGAAGATCACCGCGAACGAGGTGTCCTTCTGCCGGGTGACAGCCCACGCCTCGACGGGCGCCGCGAATGCGAGACCGGTGAGCACGGCGACCGGCAGCGCCGCGATCACCCACGGCGAGTGCAGCGCCCCGAACGCCGCCGCCACCGCCAGGAAGATCGCCGAGTTCATGGTCAGCCGCAGCGTCACGAAGAGCAGATGGCCGTGGAACACATCCGAGGGGCGCAACGGCGACGACACAGCGGCCTGATACGTCTTGTTCCACTTCACCGACCCGAAAACCGGGTAGGTCGCGTCCCCCACGCCAGTCTGCATAGCCGCTGCCGCCAGCAGTCCCGGGGTCAGGAAAACAAGGTAGCCCACCCCGCCCAGGTCCCCCCGGCCGTGCGCGTTCACCAGGGTGCCCAGTCCGAGCCCCATCGCGCCCAGGTACAGCAGCGGGCTCAGCACGCTGGAGTAAATGGTGCCGCGCCAGGTCCGCCGGTAGTCGGTCAGCCAGAACCGTAGCTGGCGCACGGCAAACGGCCAACGGCCGGCCGGCCCGGGTGGAGCTGGTGGGGCTGAGCGTGCGGGCTGGGGCGGCGACGCGGGCGCGGGCAGAGCGTTTGACGCCATCAGTCCTCCAGCCGGCGGCCTGTCAGCCGGAGGAACACATCCTCCATCGTGCTCCGCCGGACCAGGGAGGTGAGCGGCTCCAGGCCCAGGCCGCGCACGGCGTCGAGGGCGGCGTCGCCGTCACGGACATAGAGCAGGATCCGGTCGGCCAGCACCTCCCTGCGCTGCGCCGGAACCCCCGCCAGCTTCTCGGCGGCTGTCTCGTGCTCAGCCGGATCGAACCGGAGTTCCAGCACCTCGGGAGTGGAGTATTCGTCGATCAGCTCGCGCGGCGAGCCCGAGGCGGCGATTTTCCCGGCATCCATCACCACCAGGCGGTCGCACAGCTGCTCGGCCTCGTCCATGTAGTGCGTGGTCAGGACGAGCGTCACCCCCTGCTGCTTGAGCCGGAACAGCCGGTCCCAGACCACGTGCCGGGCCTGCGGGTCAAGGCCCGTGGTCGGCTCGTCCAGGAGCAGGATCTCCGGTTCGTTGATTAGCGAACGGGCGATCGTGAGCCTGCGTTTCATGCCGCCGGACAGCGGTTCGACCTTCTCATCCTGACGGTCGGTGAGCTGCACGAAGTCCAGCAGCCGCGCGGACCGCTCGCGGATGACCGCGCGGGGCAGCCCGAAGTAGCGGCCGTAGATGAGCAGGTTCTCGCGGACCGTCAGCTCCACGTCCAGGGTGTCCTCCTGCGGCACCACGCCGAGCCTGGCCCTGATCGCCGGGCCGTCCGCCACCGGGTCGAGGCCGAGGATGGACAACTCGCCTTCGCTCGGCGGCGAAACACAGCCGATCATGCGCATCGTGGACGACTTGCCTGCGCCGTTCGGCCCGAGGAATCCGAATGCCTCGCCCCGGCGCAGTTCGAAATCGATCCCGTCCACCGCCGTGAAGCTTCCAAATCGCTTGGTCAGGCCGCGAGCACGGATCAACGGAGTGGCAGCAGGCATCTACTCGACATTACCGTGATGGCCCATCATTTCCGAACGGGTATTCTCCCCGCCGCTGCGGGCCGCCGCGTCCGGGGATCAGCCCAGTGACCCGGCAACCAGCTCAGGGCCGGTACTGTCATATTCATCGGCATTCACCGGCGGAGGGGCTCGTGAGAGGAAGATGCCCAGGTGCTGTACGCCCGCAGGTTGTATGAGCGATTCACGCACCTGATCCACGAGGTTGCCAAATTCGGCGTTGTCGGCGGCATCGGGTTCGTCATCACTGAGGTCGGCACCAACCTGCTCCAGGTCCCGCTGGACTGGCTCCTCGCCAACACGATCGCCACCGTGGTCGCCGCGTGCGTGACGTTCGCCGGAAACCGCTACTGGACATTCCGGCATCGCGACCGGGACAGCGTCGGCCGTGAATATGTGATCTTCTTCGTGCTGAACGCGATCGGGCTGGGGATCCAGCTCGCATTTCTTGGCTTCGCCCGTTACGCCCTCGGCACGACCGACAAGCTGTGGCTCAACGTCGCCTTGCTCGTCGGGATCGTGTTCGGCACGCTGTTCAGGTTCTGGTCCTACCGGACCTGGGTGTGGCGCGCTGTGCCGCCCGCAGACGCCGCCGAGGTGGCGGGATTGGGAGAGACCGCAGGACCGCCGCCGGCCGCGGAATCGGCGGCTACCGCGCGGCCGCCATGGCCGGATCTGCGGCAGCCCAACGGGCTGCCGCAGCCCAACGGGCACCTGGTGGGCGGCCGGCACCGGGCGGTACCCCCGGTGCGTGGCGGCACCGGCCGGGCGGAGCACGACGCGCCACGGTAACGGCACCGGGCGCTGGTGGCACCGGCTGTGGAAGTTCGTTGAGTATCGGCTAGGGTGTGGCGCTGCAGCCTGCCCCGGTCCCCCCGACCAGGTGCAGCGGCTGGCTGTACGCCGTATTAGCCTGCGCCTGGGTGAGCGTCCCCGTGGCCACGAGCCTGCCGAGGACGTGCTGCTCGCGAGCCCGCGCCCGGGCGAAGTGCACGATCGGGTCATCGGTGGACGGGCCCTGGACCAGTCCCGCGAGCATCGCCGCCTCCGGCCAGGACAGGCCCGCCGACGGGGTGCCGAAGTAGCCGCAACTCGCGGCGGACAGGCCGTAGTAGCCGTGGCCGAAGTAGGCGACGTCCGCGTACATCTGCAGGATCTGGGAGTGGCTGTAGGACAGGTAGAGCTTGACGGCGAGTCCCACCTGCTCCGCCTTGACGGGCACTCCCGATTTCCCGTCTGTGTACAGCAACTTGGCCAGTTGCTGGTCGAGAGTCGCGCCGCCCTGGTCGCCCTGGCCGGTGACGGCCGCCTCGATCACCCGCGCGATGGCCAGCGGGTCGATGCCAGGCTCGGAATAGAACCGGTGATCCTCAGTCGCCACCAGGGACGCCGCGAACCGGGCCGGCACCGGCGGCCCAGGGTAGACCGAATGATGCGCCACGTCCTGCTGCCGGGCCAGCGTTGGAGCGTTCGCGACAGAAGGCGTGACGAGCAGCAGGGCGCCCAGGGCCAGTGCGCCAAGCACGACGAGCACCACGACCAGCGTCAAGAGTCGGCGCAGCAGCCGGAGCCCGCGGCGACGACGGCGGCGGCGGGGAGCCTGCAGGGCCCCCGGAGCCTGCCAGCCAGCGGGCGCGACGTACCCAGGGCTGGGATCGCCCCAGTAATCCACGGGCGGCAAAGGCGCCGTGGGTGGATCGAAAGGCCCGCCGTCCCAGGCCGATCCGCGTGCTGTCATGCGCGCACTCCATTGGAACTATCCCCGGATTGGAGTTATCCCCGGCTCAACCTCACACTAGGTCTGGTCAGGCTATGCCCGCCTTACCCGATCAACGAACTAACGACCCGCCGAAGTGCCCGGACCAGTCAGGAAAGGTGGCGGGTGGCGGCTGGCCTGGCGCGGCCTGGCCTGGCTCGGCTGGCTCTGGGGTGGCTCTGGGGTGGCGTGGGCTGGCTTCGGGCAGGCGGGGCCGGTTTGCGCCGATGCGGCGCCGGGCGCGCCGTGCGCTATCCTCGTCAGGTCCGGCTAGTACGGACGGGACGTGGCCCAGCTTGGTAGGGCACTTG
>OCTA010002544.1_pt1 | contig 16487 bp, 13 predicted proteins | sample 1538991 | NCBI WGS metagenome assembly OCTA01 (sample SAMEA3539302, study PRJEB22396) | soil metagenome | biome: tundra; feature: field; material: soil | place: USA | collected 2010-05 | depth 0.15 m | reverse complement strand
TCTGGTGCGAGAGGTTGATGTAGCCTTCCTCCGCCGGGCCCTTGTCGCGCATCACGTCGATCTCGTCGCCGGGCTTGAACTTGGGATTGCCCGCGTGATCGAGCACTTCCGCCAGCGGCAGCATTCCTTCCGACTTGGCGCCGATATCGACGACCACGTGCGTTCCGGTCAGCTTCAGCACCGTGCCTTTAATGACGCGGTCTTCACTCACCGCCTCTTGGGCTTCGGTGGTGAAGGTCTCCAGCACCGAGGCGAAGTCCTCGCCGGCTGCAGTCTTGTCGTCCGCAGCGGAGGCCGCAAGCGTCTCGGTGGAATCGTCGGTGGTGGCGGCAGCCTGCGTCTGTTCAGGCTGGTGCTGCTGTTCTGTCGTCGGTTCGGCTTCAGTTACGACAGCGGAGGTGGATTCGGAGTTGTGGGCGGTGGTCTCGTCGAACAAGGTTATGCCTCTCTGATGATCGGATGCGGGGCCTGCTTTGCGGACTGCTGGATGAGTCGTTTGGTTGTGGTGGGCCCACCCTGGCGAGTGAGCTTGGACAATCCCAGCTGTCGGACGTTATACAGAGAACCCGCGTCCAATGGGAACTCTTCGACTATAGCAATCGCCCGCGAACAGTGTCAAACGCAAATCGCCCTAATGTTACAGCCAGGTTTCAGCGTTTACGGTGTCGAAAGTTAACATTTTCCGAACGCGCGGTAGCCCTCGCATCTTGCCAGCTGTCCCGGGAGCCTGCCCTGAGCTTGTCGGAGGGGCGCCCCCGCCCGGGCTTCGACGGAGCGGAATAACCGCGCAGTTTTGCGCCGCACCCTGCATCTGCTAACCTGCCCTGCTATGGACTACCTCTGGACCCCGTGGCGCTACGCCTATGTCTCCACCACGGAAAAAATCGCCGGATGCGTCTTCTGCGATGCGCCCAAGGAAAAGGATGACGCCAAAGTGCTCATCGTGTATCGCGGCCAGCATTGCTTCATTATCCTGAATGCATTTCCATATACGCCCGGCCACGTGATGATCGTTCCCTACGCGCATTTAGACGAGTTGCAGAAACTCCCAGCCGAGGCCGCCAACGAGATGATGGCGCTGTCCCAGCGGATGGAGTCCGTCCTTCGCGAACTGTATCGTCCGGACGGCATTAATCTCGGCATGAACATCGGCAAGGCCGCCGGGGCAGGCATCGCGGGACACATTCACATGCACATCCTGCCGCGCTGGGTCGCGGATGCGAATTTCATGTCGGTCGTCGGTGAAACGCGCATTTTGCCGGAGACGCTGGAGGTGACATGGGCCAGAATGAAAGCCGTCATGAAGCAAGACTAGTTCTCAGTGAGTCAGTTCTTCCATCTCTTTTTCCTCGATCACGGCCACGCCCAAGTCCTTCGCTTTATCCAGCTTCGACCCCGCGTCCGCTCCCGCCACCACGTAGTCCGTCTTCTTGCTGACCGAGCCCGAGACCCGGCCACCCGCGTCCTCGATCATCTTCTTCGCCTCATCCCGCGTGTGTCTCGCCAGCGTGCCCGTAAGAACGAATGTCTTTCCCGCGAGTTTCGTGCCACGCTCCTTCTTCTTGCCTTTGAACGCAAGCCCGGCTTCGCCCAGTCGCTCCACCAACTTGCGGTTTGCAGGGATGCTGAAGAACTCCACGATGCTCTCAGCGATACGCGGCCCCACTTCGTTGACGTTCTGCAACTCCTCGATTCCAGCGCCAGCCAGCGCTTCCATAGATCCAAAATGTTCAGCCAGAAACTGCGCTGTGCGCGCCCCCACAAAGCGGATGCCGAGCCCGTAGATCACGCGCTCCAGAGACAGCTTCTTCGACGCCTCAATCTCGTCGAGAATGTTCCGCGCCGACTTGTCGCCCATCCGCTCCAGGCTGAGCAGATCCGCCTTCGTCAGCTTGTAGATGTCGGCAACGTTCTTCACCAGCCCGCGCTCGGTCAGTTGCGTGACCAGCGCGTCGCCCATGCCGTCAATGTTCATGACCCCGCGCGACGCAAAGTGCAAAATCGTCTCGCGCAGCTTCGCGGGGCAGTTGGCGTTGACGCAGCGGTAATCCACTTCGCCTTCGGTGCGGACCACCTTCATGCCGCACACCGGACAGTTCTCCGGCATGTGAAACGTCTTATGCCCCCGGGGATGATCTTTATCGTCGATCACCTTCGCGACCTTGGGGATCACATCGCCGCCGCGCTCCACCTGTACCCAGTCGCCGATCTTCACGCCCAGGCGTTCGATCTCGTCCAGGTTGTGCAATGTTGCATTGCGCACGGTCGTTCCGCCGATCAAAACCGGCGCCAGCATGGCGACCGGCGTAAGTTTCCCCGTGCGTCCAACCTGCACACGAATGTCTTCCAGCTTCGTGATCCCCGCCCGCGCCGCGTACTTGTAGGCAATCGCCCACCGCGGAGCTTTGCCGGTGAAACCGAGTTCGTCCTGCAAGGCGATACGGTCGACTTTGACCACAATGCCATCAATCTCGTATGGAAGCGATTCGCGCTTCCCCTCCCATTCCTGAATAAAGGCCCACACCTCGTCCATCGAGTGCACCAGCTTGCGGTTCTGATTCACTTTGAACCCCGCAGCATCCAGCGCATCCAGCGTCTTCGAGTGCTTGTCGAAATAGGTGCGCCCGTTGACCAGCAGCATGTACGAGAAGTAATCCAAACGCCGCTCGGCGGTCACTCTCGATTCCAGCTGCCGCACCGTGCCCGCGGTCGCGTTCCGTGGATTGGCAAACAGAGAGAGCCCCTTGGCCTCGCGCTCTTCATTCATCTTCTTGAACGAGCCGAGAGGCATCAGCAGTTCGCCGCGAACTTCGAAGTCCACAGGAATCCCCGCCTTCTTCAACCTCTCCTTCGGAATCGACAATGGCACCGACCGCACCGTCCGCACGTTGAGCGTGACATCTTCCCCGACCGATCCGTCTCCGCGCGTCACGCCCCGCGCCAGCCGGCCGTCTTCATACACCAGCGCCAGCGACATGCCGTCGAGCTTCAGTTCGCAGACGTAGTCCACGTCGCTGCGCCCGCTGAGTTCGTGGACCCGCCGTTCCCAGTCGCGCAGTTCTTCTTCGTTGTAGGTATTGTCGAGCGACAGCATCGGCGTGGAGTGCCGCACTTTGACGAATCCCTCGCGCGGCTTGCCCCCCACGCGCTGCGTAGGCGAATCCGGCGTGACGAGCGCCGGATGCTCCTTTTCCAGATCCTTCAGTTGCTGCATCAGCTTGTCGTATTCGGCGTCGCTGATCTCGGGATTGTCCAGAACGTAATAAAGATGCTCGTGGTGGCGAATCTTCTCGCGCAGAGCTTCAATCTTTTTTTCGAGGTCCTTCACGGCAGGCATCGCAGAAGATTATAGGCAAAACAAATCACGGAGGGACAGCCGAGGCGGCTGTCCTTCCGTGAGTTTTCTTCACACCAGATCATCCAATTTCAGCGCTTGCGCCCCACCCTTCCAGGACGCCTCAAACTGCTTCTGAACAAATCCGGCGTCGTACTCGCGCTTCTGCTGCAGCAAGGCCTGTCGTAATCCCCACAGCGAGCGCGGATTTCGCGGATTGCGGTCAAGATCTTCGCGGAATACTTTCTCCGCACCCGCTGCATCCCCGTTCAAAAGCACCGCCGCCCCCAGGGATTCCCGCACCGGAAAGAACCAATCAGGCGGTTCGCCATATTTGAGTGTGTCCTGAATCGCGACAGCTTCCCGGAGCTGGGCGATCGCTCCGTTGGTGTCTTTCTTCGCCATGGCAATCTTCGCGCCCAGAACATCCTTCGCAATCTCCAGAATGTCCTTGGTCTTGTTATTGATGGGCGCGTTGAAGATTTCGTCGGGCGGAGTCGCCGCCTGGGCATCCGAGACAATCTTGTACTCCGCCTCGGCCTCGCTAACCTTGCCGGTGCCGGCCAGTGCCACCCCGCGCGCAAAATGCCAGAAGCCGGTCGTAGCTTTCATGGCCGGATCCGGCGCGGGCATCTTCAGAATTTCGTTCCAATGATGGAAGCGAAGCTCCACCGCCATGGGGATGGTCATGAATCCCTCGAGCGGCGGCATCTCCTTCACATGCGGCCCCACGTTCGCGGCCAGCAGATCCGCATTCTTCCGCGCCTCCGCGTAGTGTCCGTTCATCGCACCGCACATGGCGATGAAGTGCAGGTTGTGGCTGTAATACATCATCGGGTAAATGCCCTGCACACCAGTCGCCTTGATGTAGGCGCGATCGACAGAAGCCGCTTGCTCGTTCGTCTTGACCGCAGCCTCGTAGTCGCCGGTACGAATGTAGACGTGCGCCGGCATGTGAACGATGTGCCCCGCGCCTGGTGCCAGCGCGGCAAGTTTGTTCGCTCCAGCTAGTGCGCGCTGGGGATTATTCGAAGCTTCCACCGAATGGATGTAATAGTGGATCGCGCCCAGATGGTTGGGATCGCGCTTCATTACCGATTCCAGCGTCGCCACGATTTCGTCGGTGCCGGCCTCGGGCGTGCCATCCTGATGCCAGAGTCCCCAGGGATGCAGATTCATTCCCGCCTCGGCAAAAAGGGTGGCCGCGTCCAGGTCGTCGGGAAATTCGGCCGACACTTGCCGCATGGCGTCGTGATATTCCTCGGCGGCTTTCTTCAAATCGGAATTTGGATCCGCGGGGAACCGCTTCGCCATCGCCTGGATATAGGCCTGCTCACTGGGCGGAGCACCCGCGGACAAATCCACGGCTTTCTGCACCGCATCATGCGCGTGCTTGTAACGCTCGGGATCCGCGGGATCGTTGTAGTTTGGTCCGACGGCCTCTGCGACTCCCCAGTAAGCCATTGCCAGTTTGGGATCGAGTTCCGCGGCGTGCTGAAACGAGCGTGCCGCCTCGTCATGATTGAAGGCATAGATAAAGCGCAGCCCCTGGTCGAAGAACTGCTGGGCTTGCGGATTGTGAGTGGAAACCGGGTGATGAAGATCGCCTAATCCCGTCACCAGCGTGACCGGATGGGTCTGCATGTGGGAGGCATGATCTTGCGCCATTGCGCCCAGGCAGAGCAAAGCACCGCACAGCACTTGCGCCAGAATTTTCATCTGGTCAACCTCCTGAATTCAATTTTGAAATTCGAGCCCCAACTACTGAGAAACGACCGGAAAGACGCCCCTTGCAAGTGCGCCCAGCTTATGCCAAATTTGGCGCCTTGCCAAGTCGTTCGCAGCAAACTATGCGGAACGCCTCAGGTACAATCCAACTTCGACCACGCTATGCGCAAGGCCGCATTGCTCTACAACCCGGAATCCGGCGGCCGCAAACAACGCCCGCGGGAATTGGAATCCGCCCTCGCGGTGCTCCGAAGCGGGGGCGTTGAAGCGGATCTGGTTCCTACGGAGTCTCCCCATCACGCCGCCGAAGAAACCCGCCGCGCCGTCGACTCCGGTTGCGACACGATCTTCGCCGCCGGCGGCGATGGCACCATCCACAACATCCTTCAAGTCCTCGCAATCTCTTCCACCGCGCTGGCAATTCTGCCCATGGGCACCGCCAATGCCCTGGCCCACGACCTCAACCTTCCCCTCAAGGTGGTGACCGCGGCCAAGGCATCCCTTCAGGCCATGCCACGCCGCATCGCGCTGGGCCGCGTCAACTATGCCGATCTCCAGGGCAATCCCGCCACGCGTTATTTCGTGGTCGCCGCCGGCGTTGGCGTCGATGCTCATCTCTTCTACAAGCTCCATAGCGGGACCAAGCAGCGCATGGGCATGGCCGCCTACTACGCCAAAGCCTGGCACCTGTGGTTCAGCTATCCCATGACGCGCTTTGTGGCGGAGTACATGGCAGCCGACTCAGACGCCGTCCGTCGCGTCGAAGTCACTGAACTGATGGCCGTCCGCATTCGCAACTTTGGCGGAGTCCTCCAGGAACTCGCCCCCGGCGCTTCTCTCGACCGGGATGACATGCGTCTGGTCTTCTGCCGCACCGCCAGCCGCGTGGCCTATCTCGCCTATGTGACTCGCGGCCTCCTGCGCCTCCCCTGGACGATTCCTGGCATTGACCTGTCCCACAGCACGAGAGTCTCTTGCCAATACCGATCACCCTCTTCCACCCCGCAAGAGCAACGCAAGATCTACGTGGAAGCCGACGGCGAACTCCTGGGCACGCTCCCGGCCGAAATCACGATAGTCCCGGACGCTCTGACTCTTCTGGCTCCGCCCCGCTGAGCCTACGCCGGGGTGTTCACCCCCACGAATTACTTTGCGTCTTCACTCCAATTCCCGCGTCAAATTAACTTCGCTGAGTCTCCCGGTCGTCTCTGGTGGCGCATCGGGGCGTGTCAGAATAAAATCCTGCAAACCACTTGGAACCCCTCACCCACTTCCTGACTGGCGCCTGCATGGGACGCGCTGGCCTCAACCGCAAGACCGCGCTAGCCACGCTCACGCTGACCCTCGCCGCAGAAGCTCCTGACCTGGACATAATTGGCGGCCTTCTTCGCGGCCCGGCATTCGGCTTCGCCCACCATCGCGGATTCACCCACTCTTTTCTGGGAGTCCCGCTCGACGCCTTCGTCGTAGTCGCCTTCGTCTACTTGCTATGGCGCCTCGGCGGCCGCAAGATCAAAGACCCCAAGTTGCCCCCTCGCTGGGGCCTGCTCTTCCTCTACGCCTGCCTCGCCGGACTGAGTCACATCCTGCTCGACTTCACCAACAACTACGGCATACGCCCTTTTTGGCCCTTTTCCGAGAAGTGGTATTCGTGGGACATCGTCTTCATTGTCGAACCAATCATGCTCGCCTTTCTGATTCTGGGATTGATCCTCCCATTGCTCTTCGGTCTCATCGACAGGGAAATCGGCGCCCGCCGCCGCGGTCCCCGCGGACGAGTTGCGGCCATACTCGCGCTCGCCGGCATCGTTCTCCTGTGGGGCCTGCGCGACTATGAACACCGCCGCGCCGTCAGCGCCCTCGAAGCCCGCACCTACAACGGCGCTGACCCCGTCAGGGCCTCCGCTTATCCCACTTGGATCGATCCTTTCCATTGGTACGGCGTTGTGGAGACGCCCGCGTCCTTCGCCCTCGCGTCGGTGGATTCCCTGGTCCCCGAAGTCGATCCCGAAGGCCGCCTGGAAATTCGCTACAAGCCGGAAGAAACGCCAGTCACCCTGGCTGCCAAGAATTCCTACATCGGACGCATGTTTCTGGATTGGGCGCAGTATCCGATCACGGAAACCGAAACGCTCCAACCTCCGCAGCATGGTTTCTCCGTCCTTTTCCAGGACCTGCGTTATGCCGGAATTCCACGCTCCATCACCGGAAGCAGGACTCGCGGCGCGCTGAGCAAAGCCGTGCAACTCGACGACAACCTGCATGTAGTCGGCGACGTCTACTACACCCCAAAAGGTCAGGTCGTCGTCCCCGAACCCGGCCAGCGTTAGCGACCCTCACAATTGGCCGCTGCAGCGAACCGTTTCTTATGCCCCGCCGTCCTCAAGAAACTAAATTTCAAGCATCCCCCGATCCTCTCTTGACGCCAGCCTCACCAGCGCCCAGAATAGAATGCGTCTCCGAGGTGATCATGCTGGCATACGTATTCATTCTCTTCGCCCTTGTGTTCCGCTTCCTGCCCCATCCCATGGCCTTCACTCCGGTGGGCGCTGCTCTCCTCTTCTTCGGCGCGCGCCGTCCCCGCCGCCAAATGTGGATCCCGCTTGTGCTTCTCGCCGCAGCTGACGTCGTCCTTACCACCATGATCTACCGCTATCCCTTCAGCTGGGATCACTTCGTCACTTGGGCGTGGTATGCCGGGATGCTTTGGCTGGGCACCAATCTCAAGCAGAACGCGGGAGCAGTCCGGATTCTCGGCTCCGCGCTGGCAGGCTCTGTGTCATTCTTTCTGGTGAGTAACTTTGCGGTTTGGGCCGCCTGGGACATGTACCCGCGAACCGTCGCCGGCTTACTGACCTGCTACGATGCCGGCCTGCCCTTCTTCCGCCACGCCGTCGCCGGAGACCTGCTCTTCACCGCAGCCATGTTCGCCTCGCCGGTCCTGTTCCACGCCGTTTCCGGATGGCTGCACAAATCCGGCGACCACACCGCCGCCGCGTAATACACCGGAAAAGAAAAAGCCCGCGATGCTCGCGGGCTGATGCAAATGTGGGGACAGCCGCCCTCGGCTGTCCAGGCCGCGACGCCTTCTGTCGCGGCTGCGCGTTTCGTTCCCGCTTCCATCTTGCGTCCCCAGCGAAAATCTTGCGCGCTATTAAAACTGTCGCGCCTGCGGACGCTGGTGGATACGAGGTGGGCCCAGCGCGTTCCGGCACACATAGTCCATGTTCCTGTTCGCTTAGCCGTCGTCGGCAACCCCGAGATCGCCGGGTCGAAGGGTCACATAATCATCCAATGAGGCGGTTCTTGAATAGGAGTGCCTTGTTTATTTCATCGCTGCCCGGGCTCCGTTTGTGCCTGCTTGCCGCCAAAAGTACACGATGGGACCCCAGACGGCTGTCCGATCTGCTTTCTGACCTATCGATACAACAAGTTGCACAGCCGAGGCAGAGGGCCACTCAAATGCACCAGTTACAGAGAGTGAGCATCCTTCTCCTCTTTCAGGTTCCCTGAAACTAAGTCAGCCATCTGAAGTTCTCTTCTCTTAGCGAATACAACCCTTAGGAGGTTGAATATGTTTGCACGCAATATCTCATTCCGTCTGAAATCGAACATGCTTTCTGACTATACCCGGACTTTTGAAAACGAAATTCTTCCTCTACTTCGCAAGCAGAAGGGCTTTAAGGAAGAAATCACGTTGTCAAATCCTGGCAGCCAGGATGCGATCGCGATCAGTCTGTGGGAGAACAAAGCCAATGCGGATGCGTACAACACGAACACCTACCCGGAAGTGTTGAGAACATTTGCAAGAATGATCGATGGAACGCCCAAGGTTCAGACGTTTGAATCCGTGACGTCGACCTTCCATAACGTCCTTGCAACCGTGTAAGGGAGATCGTTCGCCGATTTTTTGGGGCGGCCCTCGTTGAAGGGTCGCCCCCTTTTTAGTAGGGCGCAGTAATGCTCACCAAATGCAAGTCATCGTGGATGCCAGTAGGCAGGCGATCGCATCAACTTGAGATTGGCTTATCCGTCTTTACTCCGTGCCCTCCGCCTCGTCCGCTCTTCCCCGCCGCAGCACCAACCACATGCAGACTCCTCCCGCGAACACTCCCAAAACCCACACCCAATGCCGCTGGAACACCCCGCCGAACAGTCCCACAATCTGCGGCCCGAACCAGAGCACCAATACCGACAGCATCAGAAACCGTACAAACCTTCCCAGAAAAATCGCCACCAGGAAGTTGCGAAAGCGCATTTCAAACACCGCCGCACCCAGCACGAAGATCTTGAATGGCATCGGCGGTGGCAGCATCCCCGGAAACATCAGCGCCCAGAATTCGTGCTGCTCAAACGAACGATGAATCTTCAGAAAGCGTTCTTCTGAAATCCGCTTGCGCAGCACTTTCTCCCCGCCCAGATATCCCACGATGTACAGCGGAATGCTGCCCAGCGCCGACCCCATCGACGCCATCGCAATGTACAGCAGAAGCCGCCTGCGATCCTGGTACACGTAGGTAGCAACGACAAAATCCACCGGCATGCCCAGCAGCGCGCTGTCGGCAAACGCAACCACAAACACGCCCCAGATCCCGAGCAGCTTCATCAGCCCCAGGATCCACGCCGTATAACGCCCCAGCATGTGTCCAATCGTCTTCAAAGGAAACAGTTAGTGTACGTGATCGGAAGGGATGTGTCAGTCCTGCGTCTCGGGGTGCGGGCGGTTTTGAATTTTAGTCTCCAATTGCAGCCGCAGAGGGATTGCTGTGCGCGCTCTTGATCCTGCTGACGTAACACTCCTCGTGCACCGCTTTACCGTGTTCATCGGCATTCAAGTCGGATCGTAAATCTAACGGTTTGCTGCAAAGTATGCAGGATGTTTCTGGAAAGGGGCCGCTGCCCATAAACGCCTCCTTGGGAGAGCCAAGAACATCTTAGCCGCAACCGTAAAGCAAAGCTGAGCAATACGGCTCGTTTCCGACTTTCGACTGCGCGGCAGGTAGCATTGAATCTTTGCTTCTGCCTCCGCAGATTTGCTGAAAGCCTCACCGGTCCCTGCTATCATCACTAGCTTCGGAGCCAACATGCGCCAGCTGATTCTCTGTCTCGGTCTCCTCCTGCTCCCAACCTTCCTGACGGCGCAACAATACGATCTCGTGCTCGAAGGCGGCCGCGTCATGGACCCCGAAACCGCCCTCGACGCCGTCCGCAACGTCGGCATCCGCGATGGAAAAATCGCCCGCATCTCCGCCGCCCCACTCAGCGGACGCCGCGTCATCCACGCCGCCGGCCTCGTCGTCGCTCCCGGCTTCATCGATCTGCACCAGCACGGCCAGGAATTCGACAGCCAGCGCGTCAAAGCGTTCGACGGCGTAACGACGGCGTTGGAAATGGAAATTGGCGCGCCCGACGTCACTCAGTTTCTGAATTCCAAACAAGGCCATTCGCTGATCCACTACGGCACTACCGCCAGTCAAGTCGCGGCCCGCGCCTTGGTTTTCGGCGCGCCCCTCTCATCTCCAACGATAGGCCCTCATGCCGGCATCCCTGAGATATTGCCCAAGAGCGGACCAGCCACCGACCTTTCAGCTACTCCCGAGCAGATCGAACGAATCCAGCAGCGCCTGCGCGACCAACTCGACGCCGGCGGCCTCGGCATCGGCATGGGCATCGAATACACTCCCGGAGCCTCACGCCTCGAAGTCATCGACATGTTCCGCGTTGCCGCCGAGCGCAAGTTGCCCGTCTATACCCACATGCGCAGCGCCGGCCGCGTCGAGCCGGGCTCGGCCATCCAGTCCGTCGAGGAAGTCATCGGCGCCGCCGCCATCACCGGCGCGCCTCTGCATATCGTGCACATCAACAGCACCTGCCTGCGCGACTCGCTGGAATGCATTTCGCTCATCGAAGGAGCGCGCGCCCGCGGCCTCGACGTCACCACCGAAGCCTATCCCTACATCGCCGGCATGACCGCGATCAATTCCGCCCTCTTCAATCCCGGCTGGCGCGAGAAACTGGGAATCGACTACAGCAACCTCGTCCTTCCCGATACCGGAGAGCACCTCACCAAAGAGCGCTTCGAAGAGTTGCATAACTCCAGCCAGCAACAATGGGTGCTGGTCTTCGCCAACACCCAGGAAATCGTCGACGCCGTCATCCCCAACCCGCTGATCATGATCGCCAGCGATGGAGCCGAAGGCCATCCCCGCAACGCCGGCACCTACTCGCGCGTCCTCGCCCAATATGTGCGGGACAAGAAAACCCTGACTTTAATGGAAGCCCTCCGCAAAATGACTCTCATGCCCGCGCAAATGCTGGAGCGTTCCACTCCCGCCGCGCGCCGCAAGGGACGCCTGCAGGAAGGCGCCGACGCCGACATCGTAATCTTCGATCCCCAAACCATCACCGACCGCTCCACCTTCGCCAAGCCCATGGAGCCAAGCGTAGGCGTGCATTATTTGCTGGTAGCCGGAACGCCACTGATCGACCAAGAAAAGCTAGTCCCCAACATCTTCCCTGGACAAGCTCTGATGGGTCCCGGAAAAACCAACGCACCCAGCAGCCGCTAAATCAGATTGCGAGAGATGTGTGTGTAGCAACGATGCCCCGTGTGGGGACAGCCGCCCTCGGCTGTCCGGCCGCGACGCTTTCTGTCGCGGCAGCGCCTTTGGGAAACGCGATCGGTAGGGTACCCCTCCCCCCTCGGTCTATTGGAATCAGCGCATTAGCGTGGGGTGAAATCGCAAAGTAATCTATGGCGCTCAATCGCTTGCGAGCAAAATCTTGAGCCGCAAGGACTTAGCTCCGGTGTCAGGATTCTTGTGCGATACACGTCGAGTATGGGATTTTCAGAAACCAGGGTCCAGGTCGGATGAACATTGGGGCACTGTGGAAAAGAGGGGGACGGCCGTATTTCCGTATTCCCCCTATTTCTATAAGGGCATCACACCCTACCTGCCTTGAGCAACCGCATTTGGAGACCGAGACTGACCAGGTACGCTCCCATAATGAGAAACATCAGGTTTTTGTTGCCCATTACCATGCTGAGGTACTCACAGAATCCGCCGATCATCGCTCCGATCAGGTTTGCGCCGAAGAAAGAGGATGGGTTCAACGCTTGGCGGAAGGTCGTAGAGAAGATCAGTCCGGCAAAAAAGATCGGTAGGGGCACCACGAGAAGAGACCACAGTAATCGTTCGTCGAAACTTAACGCCAGAACGGAGTCGCGCTTAACGAAGTAAAGCAGAAGTAGAGTTGCGATGAGTGGCGCGTACAGCCACGTCCGGAAACGGCTCATGCGCATGGCCACCATGTTTGCCGCTAACACCATCAGAAGAACGCCCGCTACAACCACCATGGTTACAAACCAGGTGGTGCCGAAATAGAGAGAACAGTCCGAAATGCTCTTCGTCTCCAGCAGCAGAAAACCTAGCCCCAGAAACAGAAAGTGGCCGTCGTTCATGCCGAACCCTCGGCCACGCAGCACGAACACGGCCGGTATCGTGATTGCCAGCAGAATTCCAATCACGATCAGGTAGTCAGCCGGGATGGTTTTGCGAGAAAGGTAAAGAAAGGGCCAGTCGTCTGTAGGAGCGACGGCATCGGACAAGTCGTCGCCTGCGGGCAAGACTATACGCACGAATCGGCCGTATTGCGGGGGCGGGTCCGGGTGCTGACCACGGAAGGCGCAGATCACCACCTGTCCCTGACTTTCATACACAACCGGCATCTGGTTCGTGGCGAGTGCAACCATTCGCACCAGCTTGCGGGCGAGCCACTCGTGCCCGGCCATGAAAGAAAGCGACAATACTCCGTTGTCGTTCAGCAACCGGAAGGCCGACTGCATACTCTGCACGGTGTAGATATAACCGTCTAAGCGGATATTACTCATTGAGCTAAACAGCGTTTGTGAGTCTAAGAAGCCGAAGACCACCATGTCGTACCCGCCGCTTGAACGCCGGAGAAAAGCTCGCGCATCCTCGACGTGGACACGAACCTTCGGATTCTCGTAAATTCCCGAAGCATTGAATCGGTTCGACAGCTTCACTAACATCGGGTCGATTTCCACCGCATCTACCTGTTCGGCTCCGTTCAGCACCGCGATCTGCGTGTCCGTGCCTCCTCCCGCCCCTAACATGAGCACCCGTCGGTGGGCCGGCGCCAGCGCATACGGCAGATCGTATTGCAATCTCGCGTCGAGAATCTGGGTTCTCTTCTGCGGAGAATACCGGCTTGGGTCGAATGTCCCGTCGCTCTGAAGAAAATAGTGATTTACCCTCACATCGTAGATGGGCGGATCCTGCATCGTGCGCAGCCCCGGCTGTGGCTCTCGTATGGGAGCATTCCCGTGCTTATCGCCCTGCAAGACCACGACGATGTAATAGTACGGTGACCATGCTGCACTCGGACTGACCGAAAAATACACCCCCGCCAGCGACAGAACCAGGATCCCAATTGATCGCAACCACTGGCCGCGAGGAAGAAGCAAAATAATCGCGAGAGCCACGAATCCCATTCCAAGCATCGGCGAAAAGTACTTCAACGAGAAAACCCCGAAACACAGCGTCCCCGCAAGGCTGCCACCCAAGTCCCAGGAGTAGGCCAGTAAGGGGGGCAGAGCTTCAAACAGCGATCCGATCCGCTGACCCAGCGGTACGAACACTATCGCGTTGCTGACGAAGATACCCACCAGGCTTACATAACGCACGAGTTGAGGACCAGGTGTGTAGAACCTGCTTTCCGAGGTTGTCGTCGGCAGCGTGATGAAATGGGCAATCAACAGCCATACGACATTGATCAGCAGCAAAGCTGGCAGCCATCCGAAAAGCGACTTTCTTGTCTTCCCAACGATCGCTCCCACACCCAGACCGAGGAAGGAACTGATCAACATCAGATTGGCGTAATAAGCGATCAGTCTTACGACCGCAGGCTCCCAGCGAATCACCATCAATTCAAGAAAGAGAGCGAGAAATGACAGACAGAACAACTCCAGCCCGCGCCGCCGTCTCACATCCAAATCCGTCGCTTGAGACAACGACAGAGCGGGTATTTCGCTCGAAACCATGCAAGCTTCTCCTTCGGGATACCAAGACGCGGCGGTGTTGAATGGCGGAACTGTTAATTATAATAAATCCACTCGGCAGGTCCCGCGCGTGATGCCTGAGGACAAAAACGGGGGTATGGTGCGAACTTAGCTGCCGTTCAGAAGCGAAGTCCCTCTGGGGCTAAAGCCCGCAACTTGTAGGTGGCCCTTACGGCACGGCTCACTTCTAACGTCGCCAATGGCACGCAAACGCTGCGGGTGCCCCATCCTAGCCGCGCTCTTTGCGGCTAGGGTGGGGACTTTGACGTTCGTTAATCGATCCGTCCAAGTCAGAGTCCCCTAACTTCACAAGGTCCGCGACGTTAGGCTAAAGGCGCTGCCGCGACGGAAGGCGTCGCGGCTTGGACGGGTCGGAGGACCCGTCCCCACATGAGCCCACAGCCCCGGACGAATGCGTCGCCCGCTGGACACACGTCCAATCCACTTGTTCAATCCCGAGTCCAAAGCGTTCGCTTCCGCATCCAACCCGCTCATGGAGGTAACTTTATGTACGTCATACTGGGAGCAAGCGGCAACACCGGACGCGTAGTGGCGACCAACCTTCTTGCCCGCGGACAGAAAGTTCGCGGCGTTGGCAGAAACGCAGCCCATTTACAGTCTCTCGCGGCGAAAGGTGCCGAGACTTTCGTCGCCGACGTCACCGACGCCGGAGCTCTCGCGAAAGCCTTCGACCAGGCCGACTCAGCCTACGTCATGATTCCACCCAATACCACCAGCAACGACCCGCTCGGCTATTCCAATCGCGTAGGCGACGCGATTGCCTCCGCCGTGCAAAATGCGGGGACCAAGAATGTAGTTGCGCTGAGCAGCATCGGAGCCGATAAAGACAGCGGCACCGGCCCCGTGCTCGGCCTGCACAATCTCGAACAAAAGCTCAACCAGATCATTGGCGCGAACGTGCTCTACCTTCGCGCAGCCTACTTCATGGAAAATACGCTTCCCCAAGTGGGTGCGATCCGCAAGATGGGATATGCCGTCGGACCTCTCCATCCGGATCTAAAACTTCCCATGATCGCCACTCGCGACATCGGAGCCGCAGCCGCCGACGCCCTGTTGCAGCCATCCGTCCGCGGCAAACAAACCCGCGAACTACTGGGACAACGCGATCTCACCTACACCGAAGTCGTCTCTATGATTGGGCAGGCCATCGGCAAACCTGACCTCAAATATGTCCAATTGGCCGACGATCAGGTTCGGGCTGCCATGGTTCAAATGGGAATGTCAGACCAATTTGCCAGGCTCCTTCTGGAGATGACGGCCGCGCTCAACTCCGGATACATGCGCGCCCTTGAACCTCGCACAGCCCAGAACACCACGCCCACGAGTTACGAAACTTTCGTAGCCGAGACCTTCGTCCCGGCCTATCAACAACAAGCCGCCGCCTGACCGGTGAAGAAGAACAAGAGAAATTGGGTGCCCCATCCTAACGTCGCGCCTTTTGCGACGTTAGGGTGGGGATTTTGACTTTCTGTGTGGGGCGGACACTCCCTTCGGCAAGCTCAGAGCAGGCTCTGCCACGCCCGCGCCGGAAGCTCACGCTCCGGCAAGGTAGCCGCACGAGCCCTCCTCCTTCCGTGGAATCCCACCCTTTGCAGAGAACGCAAAGGGGCACCCGGCGTGCAGTACAATTGGCCCAGCGGGACCTAACTTGAGGCGCTTCGCGGGCGTGAGCGAAGCGGGAGCCCGCAGCCGAAATCCTGAGCGTTCTTTGCGAAGGATCTCGTGCGGTCAATTCACACTGATCGGGAACGACGCCACATTCGTTTTCGCATAGGCCTCGAGATCGGTCCAAACTCTTTCGTCGCCGCAAACCTCGTTTCCCAATTCAAAGAACTCACTATCCTCGTCCAGCGTTTCCATGAACCTTAGCCTCTGGTCCTGGCGGAGGTGAGGGTTCTCGAAGGGAAACATTGCTACAGCCTTCTCCAACCGCTCGGCCGCCGCACGAGCTCCAATGCGTCGGTACGCCGCCGCGAATTTTGAATACGGAGGGTTGTTCGGAAAATCATTCTCGAACAGATATCGAAAGCCGCCATTATCGACGACTGCCTGCACCGAGTACAGAATAGCGACGGTCTGCTGTGGAAGGTCCAGCTTCGATGGATCCCCGCCCAGCCGCTCAAGCTCCTTGTATGCGTACTCTGCAGCGCGATCAAGAAACGACTCCTCAGCCACGAGAGCCTCTCCGGTTTCCGGCAAAACACCTTATCGGACTTCGTTGCCGGGCTCAAGGCAAAAAGGAAAAGGCCGTCGAGATTTCTCTCAACGGCCTTTATTAATGCCGGCAACGACCTACTCTCCCACACACTTTCGCGTGCAGTA
>OCTA010002543.1_pt1 | contig 16493 bp, 17 predicted proteins | sample 1538991 | NCBI WGS metagenome assembly OCTA01 (sample SAMEA3539302, study PRJEB22396) | soil metagenome | biome: tundra; feature: field; material: soil | place: USA | collected 2010-05 | depth 0.15 m | reverse complement strand
ATCTTCAACGTCCAGGTGAACGTCGAGGGCCAGAACGGGGGCGGCGCCGAAGCACCTTCGTTCGCGGCCGCGGGCAGCTCCACGCGAGCCGGGCGCGTGTCCTACTCGGGTGGCCACAGCGCCGCCGGCGCGGGCGCGCTCGCGGCGGCAGCCGCCGCCGCGGGAGCCGGGGGAGCGGCCTACGCGGAGGATGGCTCGGAGCTGGAAGCGCTTCCAGTGGTCGAGCAGCGCGTGGTTGCCGACGAGCAGCAGATCGGGCGCAACGATCCCTGCTGGTGCGGGTCGGGCAAGAAGTTCAAGAAGTGCCACGGCGCCTAGCGGGAGCCCGCGGCGCTGATAGCGTGGGGGGATGGCCACAGCCGCGCCAAGCGAGTCGACTCCTCAGCGCCTGGCTGCCATCCGTGAGCAGATGAAGCTGCTCGCGGACTATCTTTGACCCGGCTGAGCTGGGCGAGCGTGTGGCGGCGCTCGAGGGGCAGATGGGTGAGGCCGACTTCTGGGAGGACTCCGACCGGGCTGCTGCGGTGTCCTCGGAGCACGCGCGGGCGTCCAGGCGCCTGGAGGGCTTCTCCGCGCTGAGCGCCGATGTGGCGGACCTGGACGGGCTGGCGGAGATGGCAGCGGAGGACGCCTCGCTGCAGGGCGAGGTGGACGAGCAGATCGCCTTGGTGGAGGAGCGTCTGGCGGCTCTGGAGGAGCAGCGGCTGTTCTCGGGGCGTTATGACTCGGGCGACGCGCTGGTGAGCGTCAACGCGGGCGCGGGCGGCACTGACGCCCAGGACTGGGCAGAGATGGTGCTGCGGATGCTGATGCGCTGGGCGGAGCGGCGGGGCTTTCAGGTGGAGCTGCTGGAGGTGGGCGAGGGCGAGGAAGCGGGGATCAAGTCGGCCACCTTCCGCGCCTCGGGCGAGAACGCCTACGGTCTGTTCGGCGCCGAGCGGGGCGTGCACCGGCTGGTGCGCCTTTCCCCGTTCGACTCCGCCCACCGCCGCCAGACGAGCTTCGCGGGAGTGGAGGTGGCGCCGGTGGTGAAGGACACGGGTGAGATCGAGATCAACGAGGACGACCTGCAGGTGGACACCTACCGGGCCTCCGGCGCGGGCGGCCAGCACGTCAACAAGACCGACTCGGCCGTGCGCATCACCCACCGCCCCACGGGGATCGTGGTGCAGTGCCAGAACGAGCGCTCGCAGTCATCCAACCGGGCCACGGCCATGGCCATGCTGCGGGCGAAGATGCTGGAGCGCAAGGAGCGCGAACGCCAGGCGGAGATCGCGCGCGAGAAGGGCGAGGCGCAGGACGTGAACTTCGGCTCGCAGATCCGCTCCTATGTGCTGCACCCGTACACGATGGTCAAGGACCATCGCACGGGGCACGAGATGGGCGACGTGCAGCGCGTTCTCGATGGAGATCTCGATGGGTTCGTGCGTGCGCTGCTGCTCGCCACGGCCTCTTCGGGCCAGTAGGCGTGGACGATCTCACCGCGCTGGTCGAGCTGGCGCTCGCGGAGGACGTGGGGCCGGGCGACGTCACCACGGCAGCCACCGTGCCCGCGCGGGCGCGCGCCCGCGCGCTGATCACGCAGAAGGCGCCCGGCGCGATCTACGGCCTGCAGGCCGCTGAGACGGCGTTCCGGCTGCTGGACGCCGACGCGCGCGTAGAGCGCCTGGTGCAGGAGGGCCTGTGGCGCGAGGACGGCGGGCCGGTGATGTCGATCGAGGGCCGCGCACGCGCGCTGCTGAGCGCCGAGCGAACGGCCCTCAACTTCCTCGCCCACCTCTCCGGTGTGGCCACGATCGCGGCGCGCGCGGCGCGATCGCTGGAGGGGACGGGCGCGAAGGTGCTGGACACGCGCAAGACCACACCCGGGATGCGCGCGCTGGAGAAGGCCGCGGTGGCGGCGGGCGGGGCGGTCAACCACCGCGCGGGGCTGTATGACGCGATCCTGATCAAGGAGAACCACATCGCCGCCGCCGGCGGGATCGCCCAGGCGGTCGCGGGCGCGCGCGCGGCGGCGCCCGCGCTGGCGGACACGCTGGAGGTGGAGGTCCGCGATCCTGAGGAGATCGAGCAGGCGCTCGCGGTTGGCGCGCCGCGCCTGCTGCTGGACAACATGGACGAGTCGCAGCTGCGCGCGGCGGTGGCGCAGGTCGCCGGACGGGCCGAGCTGGAGGCCAGCGGCGGCGTCACGCTGCAGACGCTCCGGGGGATCGCTGAGACGGGGATAGAATGGGTCTCGATGGGCGCGCTGACCCACTCTGCGCCCGCCCTCGATCTCTCTCTCACACTGGAGGCCCTGGCATGAACCTTCCCATGGCTCCAACCCAGGCTCCGGCCGCAGGACTGTCCGTCGAGGAGATCTCCAAGCTCCAGGCGGAGGTCCGCGAGCTCGCGGCCGAGCGCCGCGCGGTGATCCTGGCTCACAACTACCAGGTGCCCGAGGTGCAGGACGTGGCCGACTACGTGGGCGACTCGCTCGGGCTCTCGCGCCGAGCCGCTGCGGCCGACTGCGAGACGATCGTCTTCTGCGGCGTGCACTTCATGGCCGAGACAGCGTCCATCCTCTGTCCCGAGAAGACCGTGTTGATCCCCGACCTCGACGCCGGCTGCTCGCTCGCCGCGTCGATCGACTCCCAGCAGCTGGCCGCCTGGCGCGAGCAGTACCCGGACGGGGTGGTGGTGATGTACGTGAACACCACCGCGGAGGTCAAGGCGCTGACGGACTACTGCTGCACCTCCGCCAACGCCGTGGACGTGGTGCGCCACATCCACGAGACCCGCGGGCCCGACACGGAGATCCTGTTCGGACCTGACATGTGGCTCGGGGCCTACGTCGAGAAGGAGCTCGGCCGGCGCATGCACGTGTGGGACGGCGAGTGCCACGTTCACGCGGGCATCCGTCCCGCGGACATCGAGGCCACCCGCGCCGCGCATCCCGGCGCCGACTTCCTGATCCACCCCGAGTGCGGGTGCACGACCAGCGTCATGGAGTACGTGGCCGCCGGGGACATCTCCGCGGAGGGGGTGCACATGCTCTCGACGGGCGGGATGCTGAAGTACGCCGAGCAGGCTGAGAGGCAGCTCACCGAGCAGGCATCCCACCGGCAGGAGGGCGCGGAGGGCGCGAACGGGTCGGCGCCGCGAGCGCGCCGCGAGGCGATCGTGGCAACCGAGATCGGGATGCTCTACCCGCTGCAGATGGCCGCGCCGGATATGGAGTTCATCCCCGCCAACGCAGAGGCCTCGTGCAAGTACATGAAGATGATCACGCTGCCCAAGCTTCGCGACGCGTTGCGCGACATGAAGTTCGAGGTGCGCGTGCCCGAGGAGATCGCCGTGCGGGCGCGGGTGCCGATCGACCGCATGGTCGCGCTGGGCTGAGGAGCTAGAACTCCGCGACGTTGTGCGGCCCGACGCACGCGACCGCCAGGCTCTCGGCAACGCCGGCGGCGATCTCGCGGACCTGCTGGAAGGTGACCGCGTCCAGCGCCGCGATGGCCGCGTCCGGCTCGATCTCCTCGCCGAAGACGATCTGCCGGGTGGCCGCGTGGCGGGCGACCGCGCCGGAGTTCTCGAACGCCAGCACCAGACGGCCGGCGGCGTAGGCGCGCGCCCGCTGCACCTCCTCCTTCCTCGGCCCTTGATCGCGCAGCTCATCGACGATCTCGCGCATGCGCGTGTAGGCCTCAACGCACTTGCTCGACTCCAGGCCCGAGCCGAGCTGGAGGATCGGCACGTCCGCGAAGGCATGGTCGATCGCGTACACCGAGTAGCACAGCCCGCGCTTCTCGCGGATCTCCTCGAACAGGCGCGAGCCCATCGAGCCGCCCAGCAGCGTCGAGTAGATCGACAGCGCCGCGCGCTGGCGCAGGTCGGTGACGTTGATGTCCGGCCGGTAGATCATCCGCAGGTGCGACTGGTTGGTGTCGCGCTCCTCCACCAGCGTCTGCGGGGCGAAGTCCGGCGCCGGCACGCAGGGCTCGGGCTCGGGCAGCGAGGGGAAGCGCGCGAAGCGCTCCTGCAGCTCCTGCTCGGGGGGTAGGTGCTCCAGATTGCCCGCCAGGAACGCCCCGCCGCGCGAGCCCGCCCAGCGGCGCTCACGGAAGGCGACGATCCCCTCACGGGTGAAGCTCCTGAGGTTCTCCTCGGGCCCAAGGACCGTGCGCCCCAGCGGATGCTCGCCGAACGCGGCGCGGTCGATCAGGTACTCGGCCACCATCGAGGGCTGGTCATACGCGCGGTTGATCTCCTGGATCACCACCCCCCGCTCGCGGTCCAGCTCCTCCGCGTCCAGGCGCGGGCGCCCCACGAAGTCGCTGAGCAGATCGATGGCCGCGGCTGCGCTCTCCGCGCGCACGGTGATGTGAAAGGCCACCAGATCGTGGCTGGTGTAGGCGTTCAGCACGCCCCCGAGGCGCTCGGCGGTCTCGTTGACGTCCTTGTAGGTGGGGAACTTCTCGCCACCCTTGAACACCAGGTGCTCGAGGAAGTGGGCCATCCCGTTCTCCTCCGGGCGCTCGTTGCGCGCACCCGCGTCGAAGGCCACGAGCACCGTCAGCGCGCGCGTCCCCGGCAGCTCGATCCTGTGGATCGGCATGCCGTTGGAGGGCACCGTCGTGGACGACACGCTGGCCATGGGCCCACCCTAGAAGGTTCGTAGGGATCCCGGGAGCGCTTGCGCCTCCACTACGCTTGCGCCCAGTCCATGTCTCCGCCACGCCGACAGCCGCCCAACGCCGCGCTCGCCCTGCTGCTCCCGGTCCTGCTCGTCGCCGGACTGTGGCTTGGCGGGCACCCCGAACACCTGCCCGGGTTCCTGCGCAGCACGTTCGTGGCCGACCAACAGACACGCGTGGTGGACGAAGCGATCCAACGGGTCGCGCATGACTACTACCGCCCGATACCCACCAGCAGGCTCTCCAACGCCTCCATCTCCGGGCTGGTGTCGAGCCTGGGCGACCGCTTCTCCCACTACCTCACGCCGAGCGAATACCGTGAATTCAACGCTCCGCCGCACTTCACCGGGATCGGCGTGAGCATCGACCCCAGGAGCCTGTCGGCGCCGAGCCTACGTCGCGGACTGCTGATCGCGCGCGTGTTCGACTCCTCCCCGGCGGCCCGCGCCGGGTTGAAGACCGGCGAGCTGATCGTGGCGGTCAACGGGCGCAAGCTGGAGGGTTTCTCCACCGACGCCGCCACCACCCTGATCAAGGGCCTGCCCGGCACCGACGTGTCCTTGCAGGTCGAAGCCCCACGATCGCTGCACGCCCGCCACGGAGCCACGCGCACGCTGAAGATCACCCGCGCGACCATCTCAGAGCCGGTGGTGGCATCCGCCACCAGGCTCCTGCACGGCGTCAAGCTCGCCGTGGTGGTGCTCGCCACGTTCAGCCCGGGAGCTCACGGGGAAGTGCGCCAAGCGGTCCAGCACGAGCTGCACGCTGGCGTCCGCGGAATCGTGCTGGACCTGCGCAGCAACGGCGGCGGCCTCGTCGAGGAGGCACAGCTGATCGCCAGCATCTTCATCCCCAAGGGCACCATCGTCAGCACCCGCGGGCGCACGCAGCCTACCGAGACGCTGGTGGCCACGGGCGATGCGATCTCATCCTCGATCCCGATGGTGGTGCTGGTGGACGCCAACACGGCCTCCGCGGCGGAGATCGTCACCGCTGCCCTGCAGGACCATCACCGGGCAACGGTGGTCGGCACCCACACGTTCGGCAAGGGCGTCTTCCAGGAGGAGCAGGGGCTCTCCAACGGCGGCGCCCTGGACATGACGGTCGGCGAGTACTTCACCCCCGACGGGCGCAACCTGGGCGGCGGCGGCGTCAAGGAGGGAGCGGGGATCAAGCCGGAAGTGCTCGTACCCAAGGACGTGGACACCAACCGCGGCCTCGCCGTGGCGCTGGACACGCTGGCCGCGAAGGTCAAGTGAGCGGCCCCCGCCCGCGGCGGGCGGGCGGCTCAGCTGCGCCCGAGCGCCCCGCACCCGCCGGGGCGGTGGTGGCCGTGCTGGAGCGCCACGGGCGCTTCCTCACCGCCGAGCCGCTGTTCCCCCCCAGCACGCAGCAGGCGCCCTCTCCGCGCCGGGGCGGCTCGGCGCGCATCGTCCTGAAGTCTCCGCGGCTCGAGCGCGGCGGCGCCGAGGCGAGGCTCGGCGATCTGGTGCTCGTGCACAGCCGCGGTAGGGGTGCAGGCGCGCGCATCGTGCGCGTGCTCGGACGTCCCGACGTGGCACGGGACGTGATCGAGGGGCTGATGCTGGACCGCGGCCTCAGGCGCGGCTTTGACGCGGCACTGGAGCACGAGGCGCGGGCAGCGGCCACGCAGGTTGCCGCCTCGCGCGAGGGCAGGCGCGACCTGCGCCGCCTGCCCACGTTCACCATCGACCCCGCGAGCGCGCGCGACTTCGACGACGCCATCTCCGCCGAAGCGGCGGGAGACGGCAGGACGCGCGTATGGATGCACATAGCGGATGTCGCAGCGCACGTCCCCGAGGGCTCGCTGGTGGACCGCGAGGCCCGCCGCCGCGCCACCAGCGTGTATGTCGCGGGGGGAGTGGAGCCGATGCTGCCGCACAGCCTCTCCAGCGGCGCCTGCTCGCTGATGCCAGGGGTCGACCGTCCGGCGGTCACCGTCGAGCTGGAGCTGCACGGTGCGGCGGTCGAGCGCGCCGCCTTCTACCGCTCTGTGATCCGCTCGGACGCCCGCCTCGACTACGAGCGCGTGGATGGCGTGTTCGCCGGCACGCAGTCCGCGGCGGAGCCGTGGGGGAGGCCGCTGGGCGCCGCGCGCGAGGTGGCGGCCGCGCTTCAGCGAAAGCGCGAGCAGAGCGGTGCGCTGGTCATCGACTCGGAGGAGCCCGAATTCTCATTCGACGAGCGCGGCAACGTCAGCGCCATCACCGGACGCGCGCAGACGGAGTCCCATCGCCTGATCGAGCACCTGATGATCGCCGCCAACGAGGCCGTCGCCGGCCTGCTCGCCCAGCGCGGGGTGCCCTGCCTCTACCGCGTCCACGAGCGCCCCGAGCCGGAGCGCATCGAGCGGCTCGCCGACCAGCTGGCCTCGCTGGAGGTGCCCACGCCGCCGCTGCCCGAGCCGATGTCCGCAGCGCAGGCCGCCGAGCTCGTGGGCGCCATCTCCAGACGCGTCGATGAGCACGTGCGGCGCACGGGCAAAGGCCGGATGGCGCTGAGCTCGCTGGTGCTGCGCTCGCTCAAGCAGGCCTACTACTCGCCGCGCAACCTCGGGCACGCGGGCCTGCACTCGGCCACCTACTGTCATTTCACCTCGCCCATCCGCCGCTACCCCGACCTCGTGTGCCATCGTGCGCTGCTCTCCGCGGTCGGCGCAGGGGAGCCCCAGCCGCGCGCCGGCGAGCTGGTGGAGCTGGGGGCTTGGAGCTCCGAACGAGAGCGCGAGGCCAGCATCATCGAGCGCGACGCCGACGACATGGCACGCTGCTTCGCGCTCGAGCAGCTCCTCTACGCGGAGGGCGGCGAGCGCGTGTTCACAGGCGAGATCACCGGACTGATCTCCGCCGGAGCGTTCATCGCGTTCGGCCCCGCCGCGGTCGAGCCCCCGGCGCCCGACGAGGCCACCCCGGCGTTCGAGGGCATGCTCCCCGTCAGGCTCCTGCGCGCGCCGGCTCCGACCGGCGGGGGCGCGACGAGCGCCCGCCGGCGCCCGTCGCGTGACGCCAGCCACGGTGGCCGGGACCGGGAGGGAGCCCGCGAGTGGTGGGAGCTGAACGAGCAGGGAACCATTCTCCGCGGTGAGCGCACCGGGGCGACTCTGCGGCTGAGTGACACCGTGGAGGTGCGGGTTGCGCGCGTGGACACGATCCGCGGGCGCGTGGATCTGGTACCGATCGAAGATCGGCCAGCAGGCTAGGCTCGGGGAATGGCAAAGGGCAAGGGCAAGCGCAAGATCGGCGCGGGGGACGTGGCGTCCAACCGCTACGCCTCCCACCGCTACGAGCTGATCGAGCGGTTGGAGTGCGGGATCGTGCTGGAAGGCACCGAGGTCAAGGCGCTGCGCACCTCCGGCGCCCAGCTCAAGGACGGCTACGCCGCCATCCGTGAGGGCGAGCTTTGGCTGCACTCGGTCCACATACCCACATACGGTCCCGCCTCGCGCGAAAACCACGAACCGGAACGCGCCCGCAAGCTGCTGCTGCACCGGCGCGAGCTCGACCGCATCGCCGCGCGCGCCAAGGAGCGCGGGCTGACGCTGGTGCCCACCCGCATCTACTTCTCCGGCGCCAACGCCAAGGTCGAGATCGCGCTGGCGCGGGGCAAGGACCTCTACGACAAGCGCCAGACGATCCGCGAGCGCGAGACCAAGCGCGACATGGAACGCGCCGTCCGGGAGGCCCGGCGTTAGCGCGGGAGGACCGTCGGGGCGCGTCGCCCTGCGGCGTTAGGCCGAGCGGAAGCTGTGGCCGGCGGAGGCAAGGATGTGCGCCTCGGCCATGCCGAACGCCAGCAGCGCGACCAGGCTGATGTAGACCGTGGCAACGAGCAGCCTGTTGCGCGGCGACACGCGGTAGTAGGCGGCTTGCTCCAGCGAGCGGGTCTTGCGCTGCTGCCAGCGGCGCCAGGTCTCCAGGCCGCCGAAGAAGACGATGATCAGGAGGATGGGGTTGGGGAACACGAACACCATCCCAACCAGAGCGCCGAAGCCGATGAACCACATCCAGGGGGCCATCGCCGCCATCGCCCGCCCACCGTCCAGCGGCACCACGGGCAGCAGGTTGAACAGGTTCAGCAGGAAGCCCACGTAGGCGAGCGCGCGAAACAGGTCGCTGTTGGTCGCCTCGCCGATCGCCAGGCACACCGCCGCGCCCACCGTCCCGAGGATCGGGCCGGCCAGTCCGACGCGCGCCTCCGCCAGCGCGTTCTCGCCGAGCGACTTGGCCGTGATCAGGGCGCCCAGAAACGGCACGAACATCGGCGCGCTGGCCTTGATGCCCTCGCGGCGCAGCTGAATCACGTGTCCCATCTCGTGGACGAACAGGAGCACCACGAAGCCGGCGGCGAACGTCCAGCCCCAGAACAGCGAGTAGGCGAGAACCGATACCAGCGCGGTGCCGGCAGTGGTGAGCAGCTTGAGCTTGGGCAGCAACAGGACGGCGCCTTTGATGGCCGCGAAGAACTTGGCGACCAAGGCGCCCACCGCGGCAAGCGCGCTGCCTATGCGCCTGCGCAGGTTGCCCGCCGGTCCCCTGGCGGTCTGCCCGAAGGGGTCCTCGCCGGGGTGGGCCGGGCGAGGAGGCGACGCAACCGGCGCCGGGGGCAGAGCCGGAACGGGAGCGGACAGCGACAGCTCACTGTTGTCCATGGCTTCATTGTCGCAGCACCCTTAAGCGCCGCCTAACGGTGCACCTCTGAGCGCCCGCCGTCACGGTGGGTCACGTGACCGGACGCGTACCCTAGGCGGCGGGCGCCGCGTGGGCCCGGCGCTGTGCGTTTCTTTCGGAACGAGCGGGAACAACGCTCGCGGAGGGTTGCAGGCGAGGAGCCTGCGAGCTACCTTGAATCCAGACGCGGAACCGAGCCGCAAAGAGCGAGGCCACCGAGGTGTGAGGCTGCGCCACCCACGAAGGAGGGCCTTCGGGCCGGACGGAGTGGGTTCCTCAAGCGGCCTGGGACCGCGTCGTTTTCTTTCTCCGCTCCCCGGCCAAGCCCGTACGACACGGCTAGACTGGGAGGGCAGCAACATCCCCGGGGACGACAGGCTTCGACGTGGTCGGCTCGTGGGGGTGGTGGCGAGTCGAGGTCCCGGGCGGCCTCGTAAAACACCCGGGAAAACCATAAGTGCGGACTCTCACGAGTACGCCCTCGCCGCTTAGTCAATAGCTAAGCCGTGAGGTCTCGGGCCCCGCTTGCCTGCGGCGGGGAAGGCCGGGATCAGAAAGCAGGCTCACCCGGTGCGGTCCGCCTTTGCCAAGCCAGGGAAATCTAAGAAGGCTGGTCCCCCACAACCCCGCCGGCGAGGCGAGTAGGGGATGAGATCAGAGCGCCGGCTACGCTCGTAGAAGCCACTCTTACGCGATCGCGGACGCGGGTTCGATTCCCGCCGTCTCCATCATTACTCACTGGACCGCTCCAATGGCTACGGCATGAGCCGCAGCGAGATGACCCGTGATCCCCAGACTGGGGTGCTGCTCAACATCCCGGCCGATGAAGGTATGTGGCACATCAATAATGATGTGCTTTATCGATATATCGGCACAATGCATCATAAGTGATTGACACGTGCTGATCAATTTGCTATGCTCTGCATCAGACTAGATGTATTCTCCCCGTAAAGACGCCTAACACATCAGAACTGATGCACCTACATGAGCTTATGACAGATGCCGCTGTGCTCGCCGAGCTCGGCCGGAGGCTGGCGCGTCACCGGATCGAGCGCAATTGGACGCAGGCCGAGTTGGCCGCCGAGGCGGGGGTCGGTCAGGCGACCGTGCAGCGTGCGGAGCGGGGCGAGTCGGTCCAGATGACCTCGATGATCAAGCTGCTGCGAACGCTCGGGCTGCTCGGCGGACTCGACCTCGCCATACCCGAGTCGATCGACCTCCCGATCGCCCAGCTGGAGCGCGAGCAGCGCAGGGTCCGGCGGCGCGCCAGCGGTCGTTCCCGGGGTCGCGATCGAGATCGCGGCCGGGCGCATCCGGCCGGCGGGGCTGGCGAGGCCCCCAAATCGGCCGAGTCCGGCGAGTCCGATGAGCGGCCGTGGGCGTGGGGTGATGAGCCGGGCACGACGGGCGCGGGCAGATGACCGTTGCGGCGGTGACGCTCTGGGGGTCCCGGATCGCGGCGATCTCGATCGACGAGGGGGCGCGCTACGCAACGTTCCAGTACGACCCGGCATTCGTCCGCAGTGGCATCGAGATCGCTCCCGTGCGGATGCCGCTGCGCGCGCAGCCCTACAGCTTCCCCGGCCTGCCCGAGGATGCGTTCAGCGGTCTCCCGGGGTTGCTGGCGGACTCCCTCCCCGACCGCTGGGGGACGGCGCTCGTGAACGCCTGGCTGGCCTCGCGGGGGCGGGAGCAGTCGAGCTTCGATGTCGTGCAACGGCTCTGCTACGTCGGCACCCGCGGGGTCGGTGCGTTGGAGTTCCAGCCGGCCCACGAGCCGTCAACCCCCGCCGACGCTGATCTGCAGGTCAGCGCACTCGTGCGACTCGCGAGCGAGGTGCTCGCGCAGCGCGCGGAGTTCGTTGCCGAGCTGAGCGAGAACCCTGACGAGGAGGCGATGAAGGCGATCCTTGCCATTGGCAGCTCCGCCGGTGGTGCGCGCCCGAAGGCGTTTATCGCCTATAACGACGCCACCGGCCTCCTCCGCTCGGGGCAGGTGGAGGTCGGCGAGGGCTTCCGGCACTGGCTGCTGAAGTTCGACGGTGTCTCCCACGCCGGCGACCATGGTCTCACCGACCCGAAGGGCTGGGGCGCGGTCGAGTACGCATACTCGAAGATGGCGCGAGCGGCCGGCATCGAGATGACCGAGTGCCGGCTCTTGGAGGAGAACGGCCGCCGGCACTTCATGACTCGCCGCTTCGATCGACCCGACGAGGGCGGCAGGTTGCACATGCAAACCGTCGGGGCGCTCGAGCACGCGAGCTACAACGAGCCGGGCGCCTATAGCTACGAGCAGGCTCTGCTGCTGATTCGCCGGCTGGGTCTCGGTACGCCCGTCGCCGAGCAGCAGTTTCGGCGCATGGTCTTCAACGTCGTTGCGCGCAATCAGGACGATCACGTCAAGAACATCGCTTTCCTCATGGACCGGGCGGGCGCGTGGTCGTTGGCCCCCGCCTACGACATGATCTGGGCCTGGAAGCCCGGCAATCCCTGGCTCGACTCCCACCAGATGTCGATCAACGGCAAGCGCGATCGGTTCACCGTCGCCGACCTGCGCGCGACCGCCGCGGTGGCGGGCCTGCCGCGCGGCCGTGCCGAGGCGATCCTCGCGGAGGTCGGGGAGATCGTCGCGGGCTGGCCGGTGATCGCCGAGGCGCTCGGCGTCGACGAGCGGATCGCCGAGCAGATTGCCCGCTCGCACCGCCTGACGCTGCCGCTGAGCTGAGCTGTTGGCCACGCCTTTTCCCAGGTGGAGCAGCGATCTAAAGTGCGGGTGAGGGCACGGCGGGTTCATTACGCGGGTTCGATTCCCACCCTCTCCATCCTCTTGACGAAGGTCGAACCGGCCCAGTCCCTCCGGGGGCTGGGCCTTCGGCTCCTATGCAGATTCGAATGTGGCACGGGTATGTTGCGGTACGCTGATGTTGTGGTCACAACGCTCGACAAGGACAAGCTGCACGATGTGCTCGACCAAGCTGTGATCGTGATCGATGAGCAAGATCTGGAGCGCTCGCGCAAGGATCCGCGGGTGCGCGCCTTTCACGAAAGCTCCGCCAGGCTGATGGCCGAGCTCGAAGCCGAAGGCGCTAACTACGACTGAAGGCTGAGCCACTGCCGGCGCAACGAGCGGTTGCCGGGCACTGGTGTGGCGGATCATCGACCGTCGTGTATGACGACGCTCGCCTCGCTGATTTCGACGAGGGAGGCGTTCTCGAAGGCGTCAGCGATCAAGCTGAGGTTGGCCTCGAACAGGGCGAGCAGGTCGTCGTTGGCAATGTTGCCGGTGGCGACCACGAGGAGCCGGCGTGGCAGGTTTTGCAGCAGGTGGCTATCGCGGAAGTCGCGGTCCTTTGTGACCACCACGCGGTTCTCGCTGTCGGCGATGTCCGCAAGCTGGCGGTCGCCGGTTCGATTGCCGTCTGGCAGGCTGGAGGTATGGATACTGTCGTGATTGGCTTCGGCCAACAGGTCGGACAGCCGCAGCGGGAGTTGAGCATCGACCAGGAATTTCATGCTGCGGCGAGCGGCACGACCCGGTGCCCGCCAGCGGCCAGCGCCGCGAACTCCAGAGCGGCGAGCAGATCCTCGCGTTCGAGGTCTGGATGATCGGCGATAATCTGCTCGATCGTCATACCCGAAGCCAGGAGCTCCAGAAGGCTCTCGACCGGGTAGCGTAGACCACGGATCGTGGGCTGCCCGTGGCAGATGTTCGGGACAGTGGTGATGCGATCTAGCCGTGACATGCTCTCAGCGTACCGGCTCGGACGGTGACTGCGCTGCTACTCTGCCAGGCGAACGCCCCAGTGCGCCTCTCTCCCTCGGGATGACGCGGCTGGGGCTTTTTGCGTCGTCAGCCGCCCCCACGTGCGTCGCTAGCGACCGTATCGTCCGCGCCCGGAGCTGCGGCTCTCCGTGCCGGCGCTCTACCTCAAGCTCAGCGGCGACGCCCGCACGGTCACAGGGTTTGCGCAACGTACGGCCGTCTCCATAGATAATTGTCGGCGATAAGGCCAAAGGCGATCAGGCGCTTGCCTTGTCGGTGAACCGTTGGCGCGCCGCCTGTCGGGACACTCCGAGAGCCAGCGCGATGTGGTTCCAAGACCTGCCGTGGGCCCGAGCGAGAAGGACGGCCTCCCGCAGCCGGGCGTCATTCGCGCGTAGGGCCTCAGATGCGGTTGCGATCTCGCGGAGGTCGTCGGTGCCTTCGACCTCGGTCGTAGCTGGGTCCAGCGCGTCGGCGAGCCGCTCGAACCGCTCGGCGGCCTGCTCGATTTCCTTGTCTGTGTGTCGGGTCATGTCACCTCATCCGAGGAATCTGTGGAACTTGGGTCGTAGGGGTTGGGCATGGATAACGACTGGGTCATCGCCTTCGATGTCGAGGATGCCGATCTCGAGCAGCGCACCGTCCGATGCTGGGCCGATGAGCATGACTAGATCGTCATCCAGAAGCACGCGTCGCACAGCGTTGCGAACGGCATGCCATATGTCCACGTCGGCAATCCCGTGCTTTCGCGCCGGCTCACCGATCCGCATCTAGACAATATAGCTTGTCTAGCGGACGCGACAGTCGACTACGAAAGTCGACCTGTCGCTCGTTGCACCTGCGCGTGCTCTACCGCAAGCTGAGCGGCTGCGCTCGCATGGTAACGGGGTTTGCGCAACGTACGGCCGTCTCCACTTTTCCTGACGTTGCGCAAGCTGGTCGTGCCGGTGGGCGCCGTCGCGGTCCATGCGGCCGACTTGGACATGGCTTGCTATTCAAAGCGATAGTTGATAAACTGTTTGGTTGAATAAGGATGGCGACCGACCAGCTCAGCCTCACATTTGCAGCCCTCGCGGACCCGACGCGGCGCGCGATCATCGCGCGGCTCGCGGAGGACGGCGAGGTCACTGTGAACGAGCTGGCACGGCCGTTTCCGCTCAGCGTGCAGGCCGTCTCCAAGCACCTGAAGGTGCTCGAGCGGGCAGGGCTGATCACTCGCGGGCGGGCGGCGCAACAGCGTCCGTCGCGGCTAGAGAGCGCGCCGCTGCGTGACGTGGACGGCTGGCTGGAGCGGTACCGCGAGATCTGGGAGGGCCGCTTGGATCGCCTCGCGCGGCGCCTCGACGACATACAAGGAAAGGCAGGCAGAGATGAGTGAGCAGTTCGAGATGGCCGAGCGCACGATCGTGATCGAGCGAGAGCTCGATGCGCCGCGCGAGCTGGTCTGGCGGGTATGGACCGACCCGGACGAGGTGACCAAGTGGTGGGGACCGGAGCACTTCACGACGCCTCGCGAGAAAATCGAGTTCGACCTGCGGCCCGGCGGCGTCTGCCGGATTACGATGGTCGGGCCCGACGGGGTCGAGTATGCAAACGATGGTCATTTCGGGATCGTCGAGCCGCCCGTGCGGCTGTCGTTCGCGCAGGAGACCACCGACAACCCGATGATCGAGTCGGGCGAGACGACGGTCGAGTTGATCGATCTAGGCGAGGACCGCACGAAGCTCGTGATCACATCCCGCATGATCTGCGCCGAGCAGCTCTTCCCGATGGCCCAGGCCGGCTGGGGCAGTCAGCTCGACAAGCTCGAGGCGCTGCTCGCGAGTTGAGCCGGTGCGGGCCTGGCGCCTGCCTCCGACGCAAGACCTGACGCCCAGACAGCTGGTCGAGCTCAACTTCTGGCGATCGGGTGAGACGCCGCGAGGTCTATCATCGAGACCACCTCAAGCAACAGTGAACAAATCCGGAGATAAGTCGTGCACCCCGATCTGGAGCAGTGGAAGGCGAAGGGCGAGTCCTTCGATTATCTGGGGTTCAGGGTGTTCTTCATCAAGGAGGGCCGCGGACCCAACCTGCTGCTCGTCCACGGTTACCCGTTCAACTCCTACGACTGGTCGGAGATCTGGCCGGAGCTCACGAGTCGCTTCACCGTGATCGCACCGGACATGCTCGGGATGGGGTTCTCGGACAAGCCGGCCGCGTACGAGTACTCCGTTCACGATCACGCCGACATGCACGAAGCTCTCCTGAAAGAGTTCGGCATCGATTCGTGTCACGTGATGTGCCACGACGTCGGTGTCTCGGTGGTGCAGGAGTTGCTTGCCCGCCACGATGATGGAGAGCGTACGGCTCGAGCGCCCAGAATCGACTCCATCACCTGGCTCAACGGCGGGCTCTTCTACGAGGCGTACACCCCGAGGCTTGCGCAGACCCTGCTGTCAAAGACACCTTTGGGAGGCGTTCTTGCCGGATTCCGGCGCACGTCTTTGTCCCGTGCGTTGACCACGCGCACGATCAACGAAATGTTCGGGCCCAATACCAAGCCCTCGCCGGAACTGCTCGACAAGTTCCACGAGATCCTCGAGTACAACGACGGCAAGCGGGTCACTCACAAGGTCGGCCGTTTCGTGATCGACCGCGAGCACCACCGCAATCGCTGGGTGCGGGCGATGCGTCAGACGGAGGTCCCGATGCGGCTGATCGACGGCCCCTGCGACCCAAACTCCGGAGCGCACATGGCCGATCGCTATTTGGAGGTCATTCCCGACCCCGATGTCATCCTGCTGGACCCGGCCATCGGCCACTGGCCGCAGATCGAGGATCCGACGGGCGTGCTCACGCATTTCCTCGATCACGTGAGCCGCACCGCTAGCTGAGCGAGGCTATCCGCGGACGACCTCGATCCATTCGAACCGTCCCCCGCACAGCGAGCGCCACTGAGCGGCGGGGGTGACGTGCAGCGTCGCCTGGGACTCGGCTCCGACCGGTGTCAGAAAGATCGAGTCGAGGATCGCCGAGCCGCCGGCGCCTGGCGCCAGCGGGTTACCGCTCCCGCGAGTGATCGTCACGCGATGGGAGCCGGCGCTGAGCTGGGCGTGCAGCGGCGCCATCGTGTCTGGGTCGGTGGCGACACCGGTCAGCTGGCCGCTGATCGACGCGAGCCGGCGTCCATCGACGCTCACCCCGACCGCCGGCATGATCTCACCCTGCAGCCACAGGTCCCACACCCCGGCATGCGGCACGACGAACATGGCCTCCAGACGGCCGGGTCCTGACATCAGGAGCCCGAGGCGGGACTCTCTCCAGACCGGGTGCGAGGCGCGCGCCACGTCGATCCCCACGATCTCCGGCGGGCTCGCGCTGATC
>OCTA010002542.1_pt1 | contig 16493 bp, 16 predicted proteins | sample 1538991 | NCBI WGS metagenome assembly OCTA01 (sample SAMEA3539302, study PRJEB22396) | soil metagenome | biome: tundra; feature: field; material: soil | place: USA | collected 2010-05 | depth 0.15 m | reverse complement strand
GCGAATTCCTGCAGGCGCTTGCCGAGAAACACATTGGCAGCGGCGGCGTTCAGCGTGGCTCTAACCCATGTGCGCAGCAATCGCTCAGCGAGGGAGCCGCCCCGCACCCTACCGGCCAGAACCAGAGCATCCGGAAAGAGATCGAAGACCCAATGCACGACCGGCACACCCACACGACGGCCCGCAAGTTCGGCCAGCCCCGGTGCGAAGAAGGTATTGGTGCAGACCACGCCGATACCGTCGCGCTTTCGCAAATACTCCGCTGCGAGGCGTGCGGGATACACGGCGTACGCTTGCACGCGCGCATTCCAACGCTCCATCGGCGAGCGCGCGTTCCAGTAGTCGGCCTGCGACACCTGGAAGCGATGACGGGCCGTCCAGCCCGCGGCCGCAAGCGCTCGAAGCAGGCCTGTCTGAAAAGTCGCAAGCTCCACCGACGAGTGGAAGTCCACGCGGCGTACGCCCCCGGAAGCCGGGACCTTGTTGGTTTTTGGGAAAAGCATTCGAGCCAGCGACCGAATCTTCAGCGGGTTATCCGTGATCTGCAAGAGAGTACCTTACCCGTGACGACGATGCCGGCCCCGGTTTGTCCGCACTGCTTGCGCCGAAGGGTGCAGCCCTGACCGGGCACTGCGAGAGAGCGGCAGGGGCGGCAGGCCAGAATTGAGACGAAAGTGTATGTTTCTGCTAGTCTGCGAGCAAAAGGCATGGCGTTCGCTCCTCGAAATATCTTCACCGCATTGCCCACCGCTCGGGGTGTGTTCATTCTGGCGCTTGACGCCGTATTCGTCTGTCTGGCACTGGGCATCGCCTACTTGCTTCGTTTTGAGGGCGACGTTCCGGTGGACTTCGTAAGGTCCGGACTAGTGGCATTGCCGGTCTTCGTGGTCGTTCGACTGGTTCTGGCCATCAGCGGCGGACTTCACCGCTGGTCCTTCCGGATGTCCGGCATCAGCGAGGCAAGCCGTCTCGCTGCCATCACGGGTCTCGGGACGACGTTCATCGCCCTTATTCTCCTCGTTATCCAGCACTCACGGATTCCCCGGTCGGTTCTCGCTTTGGAGCTCTTCCTGACGTGGACGTTCATGGCGGCACTGCGATTTGGACCAAGAGTGATTTCGGGATGGTTTGCCGAACAGCGCCGTTCCCGCGAAGAGGGTGCCTTTCCCACGCTGATCATCGGTGCGGGAGATGCCGGCGATCTTTTGCTGAGGGACCTCCATCGCGCGCCTCAGCACCACTACCATGTGGTCGGCTTCGTGGACGATGACGACCGCAAGTACGGATTGTCCGTCGGTGGCAAGCCCATTCTTGGGGCGATCGATTCGCTCCCTGTCCTCGTGCGCCGCTACGCCGTTCAGCACATCCTGATCGCAATCCCGCGGCTGGCCGCCGAACGGATTCGGTACATTCTCCGCCTGTGCAGCGAACTGAAGGTCAGTTTCAAAATCATTCCAGCATCCTTCAGTTACCTGGACGAGAAGGTCGCATCCGCGATGCTGCACGACCTCAGCCCAGAGGATCTGCTTCCTCGCGACCAGGTGAAGTTCGATGTCGAAGAGATTCAGTCGCTGGTGGGTGGTCGGTGCATCCTCGTGACCGGCGGGGGCGGGTCGATCGGTGGCGAGATCGCGCGGCAAGTGGCCCGCTACGGCGCAGCCAAGCTCGTGCTCGTCGACATGAACGAGAACTCCCTGTATCTGCTGGCACGCCGACTGCGACAGGAGTATCCGAAGCTCGCCCTGCATACCGAGATCGCGGATATCCGCGAACCCGAAAAGCTCGTCTATCTCGGCGCCCTGTACAAGCCGCAGGACATATTCCACGCGGCCGCGCACAAGCACGTGCCTCTGATGGAGGATGCACCTGAAGAAGCCATCAAGAACAACGTCATCGGAACCATGAACGTCGCCCAGATGGCGATCCGTTGCGGTGCGGAACGCTTCGTTTTCATCTCGACCGACAAGGCCGTGCGACCAAGCTCGGTGATGGGGGCTTCCAAGCGCCTTGCGGAATTGGCCGTTCGCCACCTCGCACGCGGGGCACAAACGAAGTTCGTCGTGGTTCGCTTCGGCAACGTGCTCGGTTCTGCGGGAAGCGTGGTGCCGCTGTTCAAAGAACAGATCGAGCGCGGTGGTCCCGTGACCGTGACCCACCCCGATTGCACCCGCTACTTCATGACCATTCCCGAGGCGGTTGGGCTGGTGTTGCTGGCGGGCCTGGGCGGCTACGGCGAGCTGTGCATTCTGGACATGGGCGAGGCCATCCGCATCGCGGATCTGGCGACCCACATGATCACCATGGCTGGGCACGTGGCCGGCGGCGACATTCCCATCGTCTTCACCGGCCTGCGTCCGGGCGAAAAGATAGCCGAGGAGATCTTCACCGAGGAGGAAGAGCAGACCCAGGTGGCGAGAAATCGAATCCTGGTCGCTGAAAGTCCGCCGCCTCTCGCTGATCTGGGTGAGCGAATTGCCCGGTTGCGCGAGGTCGTGGACAGGATCGACCGTAACCAAATCCGGCAGATCTTGTGTGAGCTACTGCCAACCTATCGTCCAGCCGAGAACCTGACCCCACCGGCCATCGTATTGCCCATGCGAAGGACCAGCATCGGGAGATTCGGCAGCCGATGAGCGCCAACCTAAAGCAGGGCCGTCGGGATCGCGGTTGCTGGCCCCGACCGTACGCTGCAACAGCGGTCTTCTTGGCCTCCAATCTGTCGTCGTACGTGGCGGGTCGGGTACTGTGCGTCGGTGGAGGATTGGACAGCTAGACGAGGTTTCTATGGAATTCAACCAAGCATTTCACTCACGGCTTCGAGCAATCTCTGGGCGTTGGTGGGCTTTGCCGCGGGTCTTGAAAGCGATCACCGGTCACCCGCCAAACCGCGGTCGCACGGTCAAGGCGCTGTCACGATTCGTGGGTTGGCAAATCGCTTCCCGTCTTGCCAGCGGACCGATCGTCCTTCCATGGGTGAACGATGTGAGCTTTGTCGCCGGCCAAGGTGACACCGGGATCACCGGAAATATCTACTGCGGCCTGCACTAGTACGCCGACATGGCGTTTGTCCTGCACGCGACCACACCGCAGGACTTCTTCGTCGATGTCGGTGCCAATGTGGGGGCGTACGTGCTGCTTGCGTGTGGCGCAGCGGGTGCGCGCGGGCTGGCTCTCGAGCCGGTGCCCTCGACGTACGCCCGCCTCATGGACAACCTGCTGGTGAACAATCTCCTCGGGCGAGTTCGCGCCATCAACTCGGGGGCGTCCGAATCTGAACAGACATTGTACTTTTCGGCCGATCAAGACACCACCAATCACGTCGTCGCTGGACCACGGGGCGAGAATTCGACCAAGACCATTGCGGTGCCGACCGTGCCGATCGATGCGATTCTGGACGGAACCGATGCTACCGTTCTGAAGATCGATGTCGAGGGCTACGAATATGAAGTCATCCGAGGCGCCCAGAAGACCTTGAGCAAGGCCAATGCGGTCATTATCGAGATCAACGGCTCGGGTACCCGCTACGGCCATTCCGATGCCGAGGTGGTTGCGGAACTCGTACGGTTGGGATTGTCTCCACACCGGTATCTTCCGATGGGTACCGTTTAGTGCCGGCCGACTCTGGCGATGTAGTCCACTCGGGCAATATGCTGTTCGTCCGCGATGCACATAGCTTCGATGCTGCCTTGGCACGACGACTCCGCTATCGTGTGAATCTCGGCGACTGGATTGCGGTCTGACCGTGACGGACTGGGATGCCAGTTGCGACGCGGCGTTAGGCCATGGCTGGCCTACCTCTTCTTCTCGCTTGCGGTGACATCAACATCATCCACGGCGACAGGCATGGCATCGGCCGGACCACGCTGGCTCATCACCCGGGCGGGCACGCCATAGGCGACCACGTCCGCCGGCAAATCACGGGTGACCACGGCCCCCGCACCGACAATCGTCCTTGCGCCGACCGCCCGACCGTCCACGACCAGAGCGCCAAGACCAAGCCACGCTTCATCGCCGATACGAACGCCGCCAGCCAGATGGGCACCGGGGGATACGTGAACCGCGTCACCCAGGACACAATCGTGATCAATCGATGCACACGTGTTGACGATGACGTTTTCACCGAGGGACACGTTCGGGTTCACGACCGCGCCGGCCATGACGATGGTTCCTGCCCCCATCCGTACATCAGGCGCAACTGTGGAGCGAGGATGAGCGGCGCTTGCCAGGGCGAAACTCTGTTCCACCAGCTCCGCGCCGATCCTTCTGCGCGCGGAATTGCTGCCGAATGCGAGGATCAGGTGGCGAATGCCGCCGGCCGCTAGCCGGTCGAGCTGCTCGCGTCCCCCAAGCACCGGGGCATCGCAGAAGCGATGCCCATGCCTGTCTGGGTGGAGGTCGTCGAGAAAGCCGATGACCTCGTATTCGGCACAGTTGCGAACGACGTCAGCCACCACCCGGGCGTGTCCCCCGGTTCCCCAGATCACGAGAGGAATTGACACTTGCGCAGCATAGCACGGCCCACGCCGGCCAAGCGGCCGGCCGTGGGTTGTCGTCGTCTCGGCAACCGATCCTCAGGCCGACTCGAAGCGTACGAGCCCGATATCGGCCGCTATGGTGAGGTGATGTTGGCGCCCCGTCTTTATCACGACTTCTCGCAGATCCTCGATTGTTGGGTACTCTTGCGCCGATCCGAAGAGTCGCATGTCGTCAATCGCAAGAATATGGTTGAAACGGGTGTCGGCGCCGATAGTCATCACCTCGCGCAAGATTGGATTCAGCGAGCCTTCCTGCGCGAAACCCTGCACGTGCGCGTCGAGCCAGAACAACGCAGGCCCGTCCAAAAGGGGCAGGATGGTCGAAAGCATGGAACCGCTATCCCCGAAGTACCGACGCACGTTTGGAATCTTCGCGAATCGTGGAGCGACCACATCGAAAAGCTCCCTTGCGGCCTCGATCGTGTGAACCAGCCGGAAGGGCCGGGCCATGTGCGCACTGGTATCGCCGAGGTAGGTGCCCGTTTCGACCAGGAGATCGACACGATACTTTTCGGACAGGTCCTGCAGCAGCGCCCGTTTTATCGCCGGGGCGAACGGGGCGCGGGCGCCCCCTTGGACCCAGCGAAGACATACGATCCCCGTCGCGAATAGCTCCTAGAGCTGCGACGCGATCAAGCAGCATGCGGTATCGGATCTCTCGCCGTGTTTCCATTCTCTTTGTTCCCTCGATTTGGGTGCCTCGACCACACTAGGACGTTGGGTTCGAAGCATATCGCTGGGGATGGTCGCGAAACCAACGCCAGGCGGTTTCGATAGTTTGGGCCACGTCCGTGTGCCGAGCCCTCCAACCAAGTTCGCGTTGGATCTTGGACGGGTCAGAGTAAAGCGCAGGTGGATCGCCTGCACGACGCGGGCCTAGCTCGACATGGAAGGGGCGCCCAACCACGGCTCGTGCAGCATTGATAATCTCCTGCACACTGTGGCCGCGGCCGATGCCGAGGTTGTAGATGCGTTCTTCGCCCGATGCGAGAGCGCTCATCACCACGACGTGCGCTTCGACAAGATCTTCTACGTGGATATAGTCTCGAATGCACGTGCCATCCGGGGTTGGGTAGTCACTGCCGAAGACCGTGACTTTCTCCCGCAGACCAAGGGCGGCTTGCAGGATAACGGGGATGATGTGCGTTTCCGGCTCATGATGCTCACCGAGCGAGCCGTCTGCGGCACAGCCGGCGACATTGAAGTAGCGCAGAATTGCGCAGGAGAAGTCCGGAAGAACGGGGCGGAGGTCGCGTAACATGCGTTCTGAGAAGAGCTTGGAAGCGCCGTACGGATTGATCGGCCTTTGCGGCACATCCTCATGAATCGGCATCTTGTCGGGCTCACCATAGGTGGCACAGGTCGAGCTGAATACCACCTTGCGACAATCGCTTTGCGCGACAGCACGCAACAGACTCAAGGTCCCGCATGTGTTGTTATCGTAGTACAAAAGCGGCTTGTCGGCCGATTCTCCGACGTACGCGAAGGCAGCAAAGTGTAAGACGCAATCGATGTGATGAGTGCGCAGGACCTCCAGCAGAAGCCCTTCGTCGCGAACATCGGCTTTGATGAATGGGACAGTGGGGGGGATGGCGATCTGGTGGCCACGGCTGAGGTTGTCGAGGGCCACCACATGGTGTCCTGCCTTGAGCAATGCACGCACGGCGTGCGAGCCTATGTAGCCAGCTGCCCCGGTGACGAGTACCTTCATGGCCGGTACTTCTAGCATTACTTTCAGACGGCCGTCAGGGTCATTTCTCCGCGAGTGGTCGTCGTGAGTCCATCATTCCACGCCATGGTTGGACCGGAGACGATATCGCTCCGTTCCGGAGCAATTCCTGCCACTCTTTCACGCATCGATCCCACGTTAGCAACGGTGACCATCCGCGCGCCGCCTCGCGGAGACTTCGGATTGTAAGCTGATCGTGAAATGCCTGCCCAATTGTAACGGCAACTTCTTCGGCAGTCGCGGCCGGATCAAAACGGAATCCGGCATCCGGGGGAAACAGATCGGTCATTCCGTCCACGGTGAAGCCCGCCACAGGTACACCTGCATGCAAGAATTCCAAGACCGCAATGCTCGAAGCTTCCGAGGTGGAAAACAAACAGCCCAAATCACAACCACGAAGAAATTCAAAGAACCTGGACGCCTCTGTGGATTTGTTAATGAACCCCCAATGATCGATTCCGTCTTGGGGAGTGAGCCCTTCCGGGACACCACCAGCACATCTAATTACAGTATCTAGTCCGGAGGTAACGAGAAGCTCCCTTACCCTAATTAAGAATGGGAGCCCTTTTCGCTTCCAGTCTTTCCCAACGAAACCAAGTACAAGAGGACGTGATTTATCAGGAATCGTCCTGTCATATTCAAATTTCCAATTCTCAGGCAGGCGCAGGTTCGCGCCCGGACAAATGACACGGACTTTGGCCGGATCGGCCCCACAATCTCTCACTGCGGACTCGGCCGACCAGCGTTGGAAAAACACCAACCATTCGGCTTTCTGAAACGCCTCGCGTTCGGCTTCCAGGCACTCCTTTTGGACTATCACCGGCAAGTCAGCACTCAAACCATAACGCTCAAGCAAAAGAGGGAAGGTTGCATCTAAGTACAAGCACAGCTTCCCTCCCTTGGCGTGGACGTATGAAGCGGGCGGGAAATGTTGGTTAAAAGACAGTACACGCGACCCACGCAGGTCCAAATCCAATGACCGCAACGCCTGCCGGGCAAATGTACTGCTATATTGAAAGCCTCCAACACCGCGACCGCGCAGCACCTGCTTAAGATTCCAGACACGACGGGGCCAAACGAACGCCTCCATATTTAGGCGCCATGGTTTGGCTTTCCAACCGATTGCCCGCGAGGCCTCGCAAAAGTGGTAAGGGATCCCACTCCAGCAGTTGATGTCGGCGACGTCCCCGATGGCTGCGATATGATCGATCATCAGCTCCCCACGTATTCAATAACCTGTTGGGCATAAGCAGAAGGGTTGTGTCGGGACAACACATGTTGCCGTCCCAATTCCGAAATGCCTTTTCTCTCGGCGGAATTGCGAAGCAATTTTACAATCTTATCCGCAAGATCGTGCTCATCCCCGGGTCTAAAAAAGTCGATCAAGCCCTGCCCACCATCAATCTCCCGTAACATGGGCAGGTCCGAGGCAAGACATGGCAGGCCAGAGCCGAGTGCCTCTACCAATGCATTGCCAAGTCCTTCACATTCGGTAGTAGAGTAAACAAACACGTTCCACCTGGCGAGGTATACTTCCACGTCTCTGACATAACCTATGAAAGTAATGACTGTTGAGAGTCCAAGTCTTTCAACGAGCGCCTCCAGTTCGACACGTTGTGGACCGTCTCCGACCAGCTCAACCTCTACTTCGCCTACCTGAGCCCGGACCAGCCTGACGGCACGCACGAAGGTTGGAAAGTCCTTGATCGGATCCATCCGCGCAACCATGCCTATACGGAGTCGTACTTCACCATCCCTCAACGGGGACACTGCGGGCAAACATTCCAACTCGACGGGGTTATAGATCACGCGATTCTCAAAACGGCGCCAATACAGACGCTGATATGAATTTCTTACGTACTCCGAACAAGAAAAGAATTTGGTTTGTATCTGCGACCGTAAGATCCAGTCTTGTACCGCGACACTCCAATCCTGCAGCCGGCCCCGTCGCCGGGGATTGCCGAGATGTATGCCGACCCTGCCTCCGGATCGTCTGAGCGCATAGCGAATCAGCGGTACTCTTATACAACACCAAACAAGGATGATATCGTACCCGGATCCTGACGCTTTCCCAATCGCGTCAACAAAAGCAGCCCGGCTCTTTCGTAAAACATCAAGGTACTTGAGCTCAACCTGACACGCGCTCCATCGGTCATTCATCTGGCCTGGCCGGTCGAGTACGAGCAAAGTGTGATCCGCCGAGCTGGCCCGGATAAGATGAAGGCAATTCAGGTTGGTGCCACCCACGGTATCGACGTTTGTTATATGCAGAATCTTCATCGGCGTGGCAGTACCCTGTTCCTCATCACCCGCCATAGGATCCGCGGAAGAGACTTGAAGATCTCCGCAAGTGGCCATCTCAAAGGATCAGCTTTCATTCCGTAGGAGGCGGGATGGACTATATCAAGGACGGGGCTCCGCTTCAGCGCGTCCATCTCAAACAGTGAGATCACCGTCTGATTTTCACGTTTGACGTACACCAGAGTATTCTGTCGATAGTATTCAGCTACAGTCTCAAGTTCCCATACCCGAGGGCGAACACAGTCGTAGACCGCATAGCCCTGCTTCGCGAACAAATTGGCCCAGTAAGATTGCCATTGTTCGTTGATGTGCTCAACGCCACCTTGGCGGGGAATGGCCGCCGAAAAGACAACCACAGGAGAATGGGCACAAAGTGACTGAACTAGAATAGTCGCAGCGTCCGTTGGAAGGTGCTCGCCAACTTCCATACATATTGCCAAATCGTAGCTTTCGTGAAGCTGCAGCGGCTTACGGAGGTTGTGAGCCCTAAATTCGTCGGCATCGATCATGAGTTGATCGCGAGGCACATATTCGCCGTCAATCCCTTGATAGCGTACAAAGCCAAGACTCTTGGCCGCTTTCCCCCAGGTTCCAATTCCACAACCGACATCGAGCAAAGATGTCGCTTTATGTATCTCCAGGATCGCGCTGAGTACGGCCACGGCAGAGGAACGGGACACGTCCGCGTTCGTTTGATAGAACTCCGTGTGATAGTTTGTCTTCATGAAATGGAAATCCTAGGCACGTACGAAATCGCCCTAGCCGCACTCTGACAGTCTACAGCTTAGACATGTTACCTGGTTCGTCAAGAGGATGATCGCTCAGAATCGCCTCCCAAACATCAATGTGTCGTTCGATCTGGTAGCGCTCGAGAAAACGCTGATGTGCGTGTCGCGCGATTCGCTCACGCTCTCCCGGCGAATCAACCAGCTCATCAAGCACGCGGGTCAAGTCCGCGACACTAGAATCCTTGAGCAAACAAGCGCATCCCTCGTCCAGGATCGTGGGAATCTCACCGATCTGGGTGGTCACAATCGCACAGCCAGATGCCATCGCCTCCAGCAGTACCAACGGCTGGGCTTCCACCGCGTAGTGCGTGGGCAAGACAAAGATGTCCGCCTCATGGAACAACCTGCGCTTCTCATCTCCCATTGCTCCCTTCACCCAGTGGACTGACACTCGCTCACTCTGGTTGATCTCGGTAAGGATCCTCTCGATCCACACTTCGGCCTCCGCCGAGGTCGAAAACCGCTCATTCTGTTCAGCATTGAGAAGCCTCCCGCACAGCACAGCCTCGATACGTCTTCCCTTCCTGTACGCCAGGTCGCGAAGCGCTTCCAGGAATTCAGGGTAGCCCTTCGTGTCGATCAGACTGCTCAGATGAAGAAGGTGCACCGGGCCCGGACGGCCTTGGTTGACCTTCCTCGCCAGGGCTTCGGAATCCAGCGGTTCCAGCTCGCAAGAGTTCACGACCACGCGGACTGCTTCATTCGTCGCCCCGAGCCGCAACAGGCGCTCGCGTTGATTCTCCCCAAGCACAGTCACGGTGCCAACTTGAGCCAGCAACCACGAAAAGAGCCGTGCGTCTAATGAGCGGGCAGGCCAATGCATGAAGAGACTCCCGTTCAACGAAATCACGATTCGTCGCCTGCCCAGCCCGGCGCGGGCGACGAGCACATTCACTGCCTCGCGTAGCATGCCGACGCGGGTCTGTGGCAGGAATGAGCAGAACCAAGCGCCATTGGCAAGGAACAGGCGCATACTACGTATCCAGGCGATCAGGACGTCTGTGAGATAGACTACCTTCGCGCCCTTCGCTCCGTCGGATCGGTCCAGGGCTGGCTGCGGCAGGCGGAAGCACTGCCAGCCCCTCTTCTCCAGACCCCTAATTACTAACTCTGCCGCGGCCCGCTGGCCCGAAAACCCTTTCGGGTCAAGATAGCTAAAGTAAACGCGTGGCTTCGACGCCGCCAATTGATTGCGATCGTTCATGGCTTCCTTGCCGCCAGGACGCGAACAGCCACGCGCGTGGCGAGACTCTTGCGACTGCCCTTCTGTTCGAGCGCGCACCGGACCGCTGCTGCAAGTCCACAGGCAAAGGCTTCGGGTGAATAGCCAGCTATGATCTCCCGCGACCGTCGCCCCATGTCACGTCGGCAATCGGGAGCCGTCCTGTGCAGACGCACCATGAGCGCCGCTAGCTCTTGAACATTTTCGGGATCGAACAAAAAGCCATTCTTCCCTTCTTGAACCAGATCGGGTGCACAACCGCAACGCGTTGAAACTAGCACCGGCAAACCCGCGGCCATCGCTTCATTTACCACCAGGCCCCATGTCTCCGAGACGCTGGAAAGAACCAGCGCTGACGACATGGCATAGTACGAAGGGAGGGCGTGGTAATCGGCATGGCCGCAGAACCTGACCAGGGAGCCCAGCCTCATCCCGTTGATCTGACGCTTGAGAAACGTCTCAAGACCGCCGGTGCCAACCAGAAGCAAAGGCCAAGGCTGGGACAAAACTCCATTTGCGTATATTGCATAGCCAGCAAGAAGACGGTCTAGGTTCTTCTCCCGAACAAACCGGCCAACAAAGAGAAAGCAGTCACCTGCATGGCCCAGCTTCCGACGCAAATCAGCGCAACGCTCTTCAGCATCCGGGGTCGAGCGCGAGAAATGGTCATTGTCCACTACGTCCCAAGGCTGGAATATCCTGTCTGAAGCCATGCCCAGAGATGTGAGGTACTCGTGCGAACGCGTTCCCGCCACCAATCCCGCATTGAATCCGTCAATTAGAGCTCGCTTGAATAGCTCTTTGGCCACTCTTCTTCGCTGGTCACCCTCGCTGCTATCGCTGCACGTGACGAGCGGTGTCCCACGTTTGAAGGCCCACCGCATGGCCTGGTGTATCTCGGGATCTGAGTATCCCGTGCAGACTATGACATCCGGTCTACAGTTCTCCAGTGTGCATGCGAGGGTTTGCCGCGAGGATGTTTTGTATCTGCAATACGGTCCGGACTCCACCGTTCCCCACATGTTGATCTCCTCATCCGGCCTCACTTCAATCACCGCTAACTTCCCGTCCCAAACTTCTGAAAACGCCCCTAGCCTGGCATGGTGGTACGGACCGAGCCGCCGGACAATGAAAACAACCCGGCATGCTTTCATGCAACAATGTCCCAAGGGCCGTTCACCACGTCCGTCGACAGACCATCCGCCCCCTTCTCCCCATACCGTTCCTTCCAGCAGCATGAGTGAGAACGAGAAATCTCGACGTGGCGGCGCGTCTGAGCAATGTCCCGGCTCATGTGGAACCACAGCGTTCGGTCTTCAGGCTGTCAGCGATGACGGAAGGTGCAACCACGGAACGTCCACGCACGCCGACCCGCGCATGAATCAGTACCATCGCGGCAGGCAAAAGCTGCAGACACCAAAGTGGCGAAAGATCGCGATACATCGAAATGGCCGTTCCCGCAAAAGCGCCTGAGACGATGAGCTGCGTCATCGAGCGGCGGTCACGCCTGAATTCACGATCCGCAAACCAGCAGAGCACGGTGAACCAGAAAACAGGCACCAAAGCCCCCAGTGCCCCCCATCGCAAGGTGTCCCTGCCAAGCAGGCCGCCCGTGATTCCCCAACTAAATCGGTCGGGATCGACCCCCATCCGGCTGATCGCCCATCTGGACAAGTCGAGGACCGTGGGATCGACCGGCTTCCATGGGAAGAAGCTGCGAGGCAACGGGAACATCAGCAATTCAATCGGACGATACACCAGCCCGATTACCAGATCCAATGGAACCACGCCGGTAGCCTCGGGGCTGACGTATCCTTCGACATACATCTCAATGGCTCTGGTCTGATCGTGCATTGTCTCCAGTCCCTGGATTCCCCCGATGGCATCGGCAAACTCATCCAACTGCACTTCCTTGAGTCCGACCGTGCGGTAGTACGTCATGATCTGTGCCGTCACGAAAATTGTCGCGCCAAAGACAACCAACGTGAATAGCCTGATTTTCAACGAGGTCCTACCAATCAGGGGCACAAGCAAGGCGAGCCCGAATTGAAGAACTTGTGTCCGCGTACCCATTCCGAAAATCGAGCCTAGCGCCCATATGCCCGAGAGTGGCAACAGCAGCAATGCGACACGCCGGTATTTGGTCCGGTAGAGGACCCACGTGAGGGTAACTAGGGAGCACGCGAAGTGGTTGATATTGAGAATACTGGCAAGCTGATCCGAGATAACGATTACGCTCCTGCCCTCGTCCATTCCGCGCATGTATAGAATTGAGTTTACCGACGATGCGACGACACCACCGAAGATCACATTCGGAACCGACACCAAGGCGAACAGCGCGAGAAACCCCACGAACACACGCCTGTCATTGAACACGACCGCCTCGTCCCCGCGGATTGTCCCAGCCGTCTCATTCACCGGCCAGCGTCTTTCAAGCAATCGAGCCACCCCAAAACACGCCAAGGGCAACAAGCTCGTGCCGAGCGCGCTCATGAACCTGCTCTCCGGCGAGTACTCGACAATGGCCTGCGAGAAATCGGCCCAGTATTCTGGCGTCAGCAGTTGAAAATGATAGAAAAGGAATGTGCCCGCGTAGAAGAGCAGATTCGCCGGCCCGTCATTCCCCTTTATGAAACGCCAGCTGGTGTAGCACGCCAGAAACCCATTGATGATAGCGGGGCCAAGATAGGTCGTCTCGATGCTTCCGGAAATGGCGCCTATGACCACCAGAATGGCAGAGAGTATCGGCCCGAAAATCAATAGAAATGGTACAGGCTTCATAGGCACAATGAGAGATAGTTGTCGATCATCACCTGGGCGCAAAACCGTTGTACGTATGCAGCCGAATTGACTCGGGACGGATTCGGCCTTCTGTCCAAAAGTGGCCTCATGGTCGCGGCGAGGGCCGGAGCATCGTGTGCGGGAACCAAATCTCCGTACCTGCCGCCTTGCAAAGCCTCTCGACAAGCAGGTACGTCCGAGGCAATCACGGGAAGTCCAGCCGCCAGCGCTTCGATTAGGACCGTGCCGAATCCCTCCGCTCGAGTCGTCGAAAAGACAAAGACGTCGCTTTGGCCAAGAAGCTCAGGCACATCATTGCGCGACCCCAGCGGAATAACACAATCACCAACGCCTTCGTGTGCGATCTGCGCTTTCACCACCTCGAGATTCGCGCCTCCGCCCGCGAGCCAAACCTCAAAATCCGAACGCTCAACCCTAAGTAGGGAGGCCGCCTTTACCAAAGTCGCCTGATCCTTATGCCCCTCCATGGTGCCTACCATGATGAAGCGGATTCTATCTCCTTCCTTTCTCTCCAGCCGGGCGCGGTCGGCCCGGGCCTGGATGCGCGCCAACGAGATGCAATTCTGCACCGTTTGAAATCTTCGCTTTGCAAACAGCGTGCGGCGGCGAAAACTGTCCCGCACATAGTCAGAGCAACACGCGAAGACAGCGTTCGCCCGATAAGCAGGAAAGAAACGAATATCCGATGCCAGATACTCCACCACGGTGGCTGAGGCGGGATTGCCGCAATGGACAATCAGCTTGATCACGCCCGGCCCACATCTCTCGAGTGCCGTTCCCGTCGGTCCTGCAGCCCAGGTTGGCCAGCACACCACGACCTCCGGCATGAAAGTAACACAGGCATTGACAACAGACTCGAGGATCGAGCGACGCCGGCGTCTTCCCCTTTGCTCAAGCTCGAGGTGTCCCTGGAAGAAGCCCTGAGACGCTTCCCTCAATTCAGCGACTATCTCTGGACGATCTGCGCTTAACAGCAGGACAGATTGGACATGCGACTTCTCTGCAAGCCAGTCTACAACAAGGCGCGGTGTGCCTTCGGCTCTCGCCGATGCCAGAATGTGAAGTATTCTCGACATGGCAGAACCTCCCTATTCGAACACCTCGCACCAAGCGCGGCGGACCGCGGGAAATGAGTGCGTTTCGACTGCATAGCGCCTTGCCTTGGCGCCAACGGTCTCAAGCAAGCGTGCGTCTTTCAACACATCAGCCAGTTGTCGCAGCCAGGTTTCCCGAGGACCACGCATGACAAAGCCAGTCACACCATGAACGATGTGGTCGCGTGCCGCTCTCCCTTCGGAAATGATGACCGGGCGTCCGCATGCCATCGACTCGAGCAAAGCTGTCAAGCCAAGGGGTTCAGGCTTGTCCTCAAGAGGTAGCAGAACTGCCCGTGCACGCTGTGTGTTTCGTCGGATTTCGGAAAAGGCCGCCCATTGCTTCAGCGTCAGCATGCGCATGAGCGAAGTAGGCTGAGCCTTGTAGCATACCGCGGTCGGGGATTGCTTGACGCTCCTCATGATCGGCCACTTGCCCTGCTTGGCTACCTCGCATACAAAGCCTTCATCCCGCTTGGTATCTCCGGGAACAAGCAGGTAGTCAGAAGCCATCTCGTCGCAGGGATGATAGTAGTCTGTGTCCACCGGCAGAGGCAGCCATGTCACTTTCGATTGGGGTAGACCCCATTCCACCACAAGCTCATCCAACGAATCCCGGTCGTTGACCAGGATCCGTCTGGCTAGGAGCAGGTTAAGCCTGATCACAAGGTTTCTCACCCTCGACTGCGAGCTATTTCCCCAATACAGCATGTAGTAGGGCACCGACCTCAATCCTCCAACATTGGCCGCCAGAACAAGCAGTGAGGAAGCATTTGCGAAATAGCCATCATATTGTCCTGACGCCTTTCTGAGATTCTTCCATAGGTCGTTGGGGCTAAGTGAGTGAGGGTTTCTCGGCAGCCAATCTATAGCTGAGATTTCGCCCAAGAAATCCGAATAGTGCCGGGGATGAGTCGATTCAAGCATCTCATGTCGACGGTAGGGGCTTTCGTCGTCGTCACGCTGCCTCAGGTACAAAAGACGAGGCTGCGCGCCAATGTTTTCGGGGTTCGATTGCCCGATTGAGGTGTCTCCTGCTTGCGTTGGAGGGGAATTGTGTTGGATGTTCATCACAAACCACGCGCCTCCTCAAGCAGCTCTTCAAGGCGGTCGAGATGCATCTCCAAGGAAAAGCGCCGTTCCATGCTGCGACGACACTCGGCGCGCGAAATGGCGCCGATCCGCCCCACTGCCGCAACCATCTCGTTCACTGAGTCGCAGAGAAACCCCGTCCGGCCGTCCTCAACTACCTCCGGAGTCGAGGCGTAGCGCCGTGCTACGACGGGAACTCCGCCTGCCATGGCCTCCACCATGACAAGCCCAAACGGCTCTGGCCACTGGATAGGGAAAAGCAGCGCCGAGGCACCGGCGACCAACTCTAGCCGCATAGCATCGTTGTAGGGGCCCACCCATTCGCAACTCGGGCCGAGGTGCGGTTTCACGCGTGTTTCATAGTATTCCCTCGCGCCGGGTTCGTTGGGCACGATTCCCCCCATCGCCAGCTTCATCCCGGCCAGCTTTGCGACTTCAATTGCCACATGCGTCCCTTTGTTCTCAGTGAGCCGGCCGAGAAATAAGAGATATGGCGGATCTGCCGGCTTCGCCGAAAATGGGATGGAGTCTACGTTCACAGGGTTGTACACGACCTTGAAACGCCCCGCCTCGGGATCGTTTTCGATCTGCGATTGGCTAATTGCGACAAAAATATCCCCACGTTGTCGCCGCTGTCGCACGAAGCGGATCTCACGGCCGGTGAGAGGACAGTGGAACCAGTGAATAACAGGTTTTCTGGTTCGGTAGATTGCCTCGAGGTAGTCGAGCCGGCCGTGATTTACGATGACGTCAGCCTCAGCCGCGCAGCGCAGGCTGATCGCCTGAAACCAAATCTTTCTGGCCACACGGCTTGCATACTGAGTCGTTGGGGCACGATGCAACGTGAGACCGCCACCTGGATTGTTGGATCCCGGCCCTGCCAGGAGATCGGAAGAGCACACGTCTGAACTCCAGTCACTGACCAATCTC
>OCTA010002541.1_pt1 | contig 16494 bp, 15 predicted proteins | sample 1538991 | NCBI WGS metagenome assembly OCTA01 (sample SAMEA3539302, study PRJEB22396) | soil metagenome | biome: tundra; feature: field; material: soil | place: USA | collected 2010-05 | depth 0.15 m | reverse complement strand
CTATCGATGACGTCGAAGCGTCCGCGCACTCTAGTCTTCAGTGGTCTTGTCGCAAAGAGAAACCAGGGCTTGTCGCAAAGACACTACCCGCTTTCGCCATGTGACGGGGTTCGCTGAACGACGCGAGTACCTCGTCATCGAACGTCATGCGCGCGCATGCGCGCGCAACAAGAATCCAGCTACGGGTGGCTCCCTCACAAGCCACCCGCCGAGGGTGGACATGGAGGGAGGCACCGGGACTTCCATCCCCAACACATCGAGATCCAAGAGCATTAATGCTCTTGGGCATTCTGCGCACATGGACGCGCCGCCGACATCGAACCTGGCGCCAGGTTGGTCTGCTCTTTGCGTAGGGGGCGGCGGCACCGAGCGGGGTGGGCCGATGCAGCTCGCGCCGCACGCACCGGTAGAACTCAAACGTGGAAAGTGGTTCAGTGATGAAGGCCGGGAGCAAAGTTATATAGCCGTTCGCCGCGTTGGCGGGCCTCGTCGTGGCGTCGGCGGCTGCGGCGTGTCCGCGTGTGAAACACATCAGGGGAGTGATCCAAGCATGAAGACGAACCAAGACACCTTTGTTTGGCGGTACCTGAAGACCGTAGGCACCCCGTGCCTGCTCGGTTTCATGGTGGGGGCCGGCAGTCTCGGCTGCTCCGGTCAAGACGCGGGCGGTACGTCGATAGAGTCGCGCATCGGACAGGTCGAGAGCGAGCTTTTCGGCTCCTCGGCTCAGGTCACCGGGCTGACAACGGCCTCTCAAAGCTACGGTCAGGGCGAGACCCAGGTGGCGTTCAGCTATGCGAGCTCGACCGACTCCATCCAGTTCGTAACCTACAACGACAAGTCACACGTGGACAATGGGGACAACCCGCTCAACTTGTTCGGGTGGTCGTACAACGATCCGATGCACAATAGCGGTTGGGTCAATCACAAGTTGGGCCCACCCTCGGGGTTCGGCCTCATCTGGGGCGACCCGGGCATCGCGGTGAACCCTTACTCGTCCAACCGTTACACGTACATGACCAACATGGGCATGACCACCAACGCGGCCTCATGTGCGTCGGCTGACTGTCCGGCCTGCAAATGCATGGATTCGGTATGCGTTGCGCGCTTCGATCGCACCAATACATCGACGTTCAACAGCCCAAACCTCAAGTGCTACCAGCTCGAAACTGCGGCCGGCCATGGCATCGACGGGACTGCGATCACCGCCGGGGGGGCAAACGGCGCGGGGTTCTTCGCGACCCTCGCCGATGCGAACTCGAACGACTCGCACCGGCACATCGAGCTCTGGGCGTCGTGCACCAACCCGAGTAACGGCACCACGTGCAGCGCGACGACCGACTTTCATCTGGCGCAGTCCCCGTACGGGTTTCCGTTCAGCGGACGGGACGCGCAGTCTCATCCCCGCCTCATCGCCGATGATCCGCACTCGATCCTCTATGCGGCGACGGTCGTGGACGGGGGTCCCCCCGTATCTCTGCTCGAGTTCAACTACTCGTCGACCTCTGGCTTCCAGACCCCCGTGCTCGTCGCCTCGACCCCGGGGATTGTGGCGGACGGTTGTCCTTCGCATTGCTCGCTGACGAAGCTCCCGAGCACCGGTAACTTCGCCAGCATGAGCCTTCCCGCGCCGAGCTACTCGATGGCGCTCGGAACCAACTCGGCGGGTGTCAACGTGCTTCGGTTCGCGTACAGCTACAAGGAGTCGGACGGGCACTACCACGTCCGGTTCGCAGACTGCTCGACGTGGCCGAATGTGTCGACGCCCAGCTGCACGGCGGCCACCGCGTGGAACACGGTGAACTACTCGAACCCGGCCAACCCGAGCTACCTGCACGACGAGGTCTTCCCGCAGATCGCGTTTGGCGACGGGCACTGGAAGGTGGCGTACCTCACGAGCTACAACGCCGACGGGTACCTCTCCGTCGGCTACCAGTCTCTCTCCGAGGTCAGCGGCACGTACCAATCGAGCCCTCTTTCCATCATCGCGAACACGTCGAGCCAGCTCCCGGGCACCACCACGAGCTGCGACCCAAGCGGCGACTACCAGGGGATCGCTTACAACAAGAGCCAGCCCAACTTCATCTACACGTACTCGCGTCAGCAGACGGGCACCACCTGCAATCCGGACCTGTCCGAGCACGTCTGGGAGGCGGCGATTCCGTACGATCCGACGCTTCCGCCGCCGAGCGGGAACATCGTCGCAGCGCGCCAGAGCACGGCGATCACGGCCGTCTTCACGGTCGGCAGTGATGGCGCGCTCTACCGACGCTGGTACTCGACGACGACGGGCACGTGGCAGGGGCCGTCGGCGATCACCGGAGCGAATTTCGCGCCGCCCGGCGCGCCGCTTGCCGTCGGCCAGCCCCCGGGCGCGAACGAGCTGGACGTCTTCGTCGTCGACACCCACGGTACGGTCCAGCGTGCGTTCGAGACGAACGACGGGGCGTGGCAGGTCGCGGCGCCCCTCAGCGCTGCCAACTTCGCGGTGGCGGGCGCGCATATCGCCACGGGCATACAGTCGGGTGTCCAGCTCGACGTCGTCATCGTCGACAAGAACGGAACGTTGCAGGGATTCGGCAAGCAGGCTCTCGGGAACTGGTCTGGCAACATTCCGCTCGCCAACGGCTTTGCGCCTAGCGGCGCAGGGCTGGCCACTGCGAACCATCCCGGCGCAAATCAGTTCGACGTGTACGCGATCGGGACCAACGGCAGCGTGACGAGCACCTGGGCCCTGGGACTGGGCGCCTTCACCCTCCCCGTATCGATCACAGCGGCGAATGTGGCTTCCCCCGGCGCCCCGCTCGCCACGGGGATGCAGGGCACCACGCAGCTCGATATCTTCTACACAGGAGCCACCGATGGCGCCATTCACGGCGTGTGGTTCGTCAATGGGAGCTTGCCGTTCGGCCCCATCGCGTTGACCTCCAACGGGTTCATGCCAGCCACGGGCAACCTGTCGACGGTCCAGGTAGGGACGAACCTGCTCGGCCTCTTTGCCGTGAACAATGCGGGCGCGTCCAATTTGCTCTGGGTCGTCGGGCAGGGCGCCTGGAACGGGCCGGCGACGCTCACCGCCAACGGCGTGGCAGTCGCGGGCGCTAGCACCAGTGCCACGACTCAGGGAAGCAACCTGATCGACTTCTTCACGCTGGGCAATCTCTACCTGCTCGAAGCCCAGTACACCATCTCGACTTCGACCTGGTCCAACGCGGTGCCGCTCGTACCTTAGCGAGCCGTCGCTCATGGGTCGCGCCGGTTTGAGGTGCGGCGCCAGGACGCTCCCCTCGGAGCCCTGAGCGTCGCACCTCGAATTTTCGCTCAGACGTGGATCCGGTCGAGGAACTCGCTCGGGTCCGCACGGTTGCGGCATCCCCCGCTCGTGTACTAGAGAAGCACCATCGCACGTGCACGGGGCCCACGCGAATCACCGAGTCAGATGCTCGCGGACTCGGAGCCGCGATGTCACACGCGGGGGGCGGCGGAAGCTCGTCATCGCCACGCTTTCCACGTTGCCGTGGACCGGAGCGGCCTGCTCGTCGTTCGAAGGGCTCAGTTTGCGACAGGACTCGCAGACGAAGTGCGCAAGTGCCGGCGTCCCCCCCGCACCGCTGCTCGTGGTCGCTTCCGGAGACACCGAGTTCGTGGTCGCCGTGCGGGCGTACGACCTGGGAGACTCCGACGACGACGCAGGAGCCAACGGATTCGCCCGGATGGGGTTCGATCTCGACGACACCTGTACGGGTTCGAACGGACCTGCAAGCTGCGCCGAACCGCCCTGGGCGAGCGCGAACCATGCGGATGGCACCGACGGGCGCGACAACGCAATTGGCGCGCTCCTGTACCGTCTGCGCCAGATGAACTACGGGCCAGCGACTCCGGCGTTGAACGGCCAGATCGACAGTGGAACCATTACCACCTTGCTTCGCGTACGAGGATACAATGGCCTGGGAACCGACGACCGCCTGGAGGTCTCGCTCTACGCCGCGACGCGACCAAGGGGGCCGGATTTGGCTGCTTCGCGACCACGCTGGGACGGAACCGACGTGTGGGACGTGCTCGAGCCTTGGGTCCGGGTCACTGCGGGCAGCGACGGGGGCCCGGTCTACGATGCGATGCAACCTGCGTTCGTCGACGATCATGCCTATGTGAACGACGGAGTCCTGGTGGCGCGATGGGACTCACTGGTCGTCGGCGCGGGCGATCATTTGCAGGGAGCGATGATGCAGGCGCGCGTCGTTCCAAGCGGCGATGCGTGGTCGCTGGAGAACGCGACCATCGCGGGGCGGTTGCGCATCGACGACGTTCTCATGAGCGGCACCACGTGCACGGATGCTCCCACCTACCCGGAGCTGAAGCGGCTGGCGTGCGGCGTCGCCGACATCAACTTCGAGGGATCGGACAAACGGGGCGCTCCTTGCGACGCCGCCTCGTGGGCGTGGCAATTCCGAGCGGACCCGGCAAAGCTCGGCGTCGTCACGACGGGAACCACGCCCGTGCCGCTGTGTCCACCCGAGACGTCGCCCGCGAATGACCACTGCAACACGCTGCACTGACCTACGGCGCGGAGCGTCCGTCACAGCCGTCCCCCGACCGAGACGATCGCGCCGAGGGGCATGGCGTCTCCGGATCGCGAGAACGCCGATCTCCCCGCCGTGTCACCTCGAGAGAGGACGTAGACTCCGACGCCAAGACCAGCTGCTCCTGCGCCGAATGCGGCAAGAGTCCCGATGAAGAGCCGTCTGCCATCGGCGGCGACGTCGAGGTCTGCCGCGCTGCCGCACACCTTGTTGGGACAATTTTCGGAGACGGTCCTTTGCCGATCGAGCGTCATGAGAGCCATGACGCTGCCTGCCGTCAGCGCTGCGAGGCCAACGCCTGCCGCCGTCCATCCGACCCAGCGGGGTCCTCCTGACCGTTCCAACCTGGGCACCCGGCGTCCTGCGCTCGGTTCTTCCCGCCCTGCGGCGACTTGCGTGGCGGTGAGCGGCGCGTCCGCCTTCCTCTGGGCGTCCCCCGGCTCGGCTGCCGGGTCGGCCACCCACTCGTAACCTTGGGCTTCTTCGATGGCCAGCGCCGAAGCCTGAGTGGTGCGCCCGGTGGCCTCGGCGACGAGGCGGTGCACCCCGGGATCGATCGGCAGCGGGAGCCCCAGGCTCGATGGACCGAGCGCGACGTCGTCGAGCATCACCCGCGTGTCGGGCGGTGCGTTGACCGAGAGACGCACGGTCAGCCGGGGGACGCGCTTCGTCAGCGCCGCGAGCTCTCGCTCGGCGACGGCCTTGCGATCGTCGCTCGCCGGCAGCCGATCCGAGAGCTCGCGCGCGTGCATCCAGGCGCTCGCAACGAACCCGAGCCGCTCCTCGCAAAGCACCAGATTGAGGAGCGTGCCGGTGGAAGGGTCGATACGTTCGCTCTCGCTGAGCTTTGGCCGAGCCGCATCGTAGTCTCCTCGTCGCATCTCCTCGCGGGCCTGCTGAAAGAGCGCCTCCGCCACGCCGATACCCGCCGACGTGTCCGCACTGACCAGGCGGGGCGCAAGCGCGCACAAGGGCACGGACAGAAGCAGCGCCAATGCCCGCGAGGTCATTTGCGCCGGTCGAGGACGGCGTCCGGAATCCTTGCGGGATCGCTGGGCGGCGGCGCCGAGGCCTGCATGGGACGTGTACGCCGGTTCTTGTTGCTGGGCACCACTCTCGGGTGCGGCAGGGCAACAGCGAGACCGGTGGCTTCGGTGGCGGCTGGCGGCGGTGCGGTGGGAGGCATTGCCAGCGTCGGAGACGTCGTTCCCGCAGAGACAGCGACCTGTACGGAAGCCGGCGGGTCCGTCGAGGCGGCGAGGGACGCCACGCCGACGCGCGTCGCAGCGCTCCCCGCGACGGCGCATGCCGCGAGCGCGCCCAGTACCGGCCACATCGCAGGCCAGCGAGGAACCAGCACATCGTGTCCCCCGCGAACGTCGTCGAGCGTGGCGGCGGTCAGCGCGCTCGGAATCGACGAGAGGCGCTTGCGGGGCCCCGGTGTCCGCAGCGCGATCGCGATGGCGTCACGCATGGCCACCGCGCACGGCCACCGATCCTGGGGCGCGATCTCGAGGGCGCGGTCGACGACGTGTGCCGCGTCGGCATCGAGGTCCGGGCGAGACTTCGCCACGGGGGGCGCTCTCTGCGTGGCCGCAAAGATGAGTGCCTCGTTGGGCGTCTCCGCATCTTCGTGCACATACCGGCCCGTCAAGCACCAGAACATCGTCGCCCCCAGCGCCCACAGGTCCGTGCGCGCATCCACGTGAGCCTGACGTCCCCGCGCCTGCTCCGGTGCCATGAATGCGGGCGTCCCCAGTACGGCCCCGCTCTGGCTGAGAGCGGCGTCCTGGAGCGCCTCGTTCCGCCATGCGGCCACCCCGAAGTCGAGTACCTTGACCGCGCCGTCGCGTGTCAAAAAAACGTTCGCCGGCTTGATATCGCGGTGGAAGATGCCGTGCGCGTGCGCCGATCCCAGGACATCGAGCACCTGATCGGCCACCGCGAGCACTTCGGCAGCATCGAGCGTCCCACCGGCTCTCTCGCACCTCTGGCGCAGCGTCTGACCCTCGAGCAGATCCATCACCAGGAGGACGCTACCGTCGGCCGCCTCCTGGTCGTCAAGGACACGCACCGCGTTCGGATGGCCCACCGCGTTGGCCAGGCTTCCCTCTCGAAGAAATCGCTCGCGTGCTCGTGAGCTAGTCGCAAGGTCCGGGTGCAGAACCTTGATGGCCACGCGCGCGCCGTTCCGGTGAACGGCTTCGTAAACCGTCGACATTCCTCCGCGGCCCAGGACGCGTACGACACGCCAACGGCCACAAAGAACCTGTCCGACGAGGTTCTTGTCCGCGACCTCGGACGTTCCCCACGCGGCCATGGTCGGCAGTGTGGGCCCGCGAAGACCCTACTGGCAAGTGGTCAACGGCGGGAAAAGGTCCTGGTGGGCTCCGAGCTCGCAGATGGGGAGGGGCGAGCGCCGGAAGTGGCGTGCCACTTTTGACACTCGGGCACAGCTCGTGGCAGTCCGGGGCCAGCAGCCCGTCCGGATCGCCGCTTTCCTGCTGTATTTGCCCCGCGCGCCCCGCGCCCTTCGCGAAGGTACGCGGAGTGCAGCCTTCTATCCTATTCTAGCCTGACGAAACGGCGCATTTGACGGCATCATGGACCAGACAGTGGTTGAAAGGGAGAGGCAGGCCACGACCGTAACCGGCGACGACCAGGGCGTCTCGTCGACCAGGTCCACGCCAGAGACACTCGCCTTGGTCATCGGCTGGAGCCCCTCGGAGCCCGGGCGACTGGGCGAGATCTGCGTCGTTCCTCCAACGCGTCGCGGCGCCACGTTCGTCCTCGGCCGCGGCCCGCAGACGGCAAGTGACCCCCACCCCCGCCTGGGCTTCGTACGCGATCGACCGGGGGTCTTCGAGAGTCGACCGCCGCTCGCGTCACCGCGGCTCTCGCGCGTGCAGCTCTGGGTTCGTCCCAACGGCGCGGACTCGCTTACCGTGCGTAACGTCGGCCGCTGCCCCTTGCGACACAACGGCGTTGCCGTCCAGTCGAGGGAGGTCCAGGTCGTACCGGGGGAGACGCTGAGCCTCGGCCAAGAGTTGCTGCTCTTTTGCGTGCGCCGACAGGCGTGGTCTCGCTCTCTCGGACAGGATGCCTCCCCGATGCCTTTTGGGCGCGCGGATCCCCATGGCTTCGTCGGCGAATCGTCCGCGGCCTGGGAACTTCGCCGTCACATCGCCTTCGCGGCGCCACGGCACGAGCACGTGCTCGTCCTGGGCGAGAGCGGGACAGGAAAGGAACTCGTCGCGCGCGCCCTGCATGCGCTTTCGCAGCGGGCGCAATCACCGCTCGTTGCCCGCAGCGCGGCGACGCTTCCCGAGGGTCTCGTCGACGCCGAACTCTTCGGCCACGCACGCAATTATCCGAGCTCCGCCATGCCGGAACGGCCGGGGCTCGTGGGCCAGGCCGCGGGGGGAACGCTCTTTCTCGATGAGCTCGCGGAGCTACCGCCGGCTCTCCAGACGCACCTTTTGCGCGTGCTCGACGCGGGCGAATACCAGCGCCTGGGCGAGAGCACCACACGCATCTCCGACTTCCGCCTCATCGCGGCGACCAACCGCCCCGAGCGCATTCGTGACGAGTTGGTCGCTCGCCTCAAGTTGTCCCTCCGAGTTCCTAGCTTGAACGAGCGGCCCGAGGACGTTCCGCTGCTCGTCGTGCATTTGCTCCGGACCATCGCGCACTCCAATCCCGATGTAGCGGCCCGGATCTTCGCCAGCGCACACTCGGACGAAGAACCGCGTGTCGCGTTGGACTTCATGGACATGCTGGTAAGACGCCAGTACAAGGCCAACGTGCGCGAGCTCGAACGAGTCGTCTGGGAGGCGCTTGCCCAGGGGCCCGACCGCGTGCTCGATCGAGCGCCGAGCGCACGGACCACGATGGCTCCGCAGCCGCCGGAGGTCGCCGCCGCGAAAGCGACGGTGGCCCCCGCGCAGAATGGCGCCCGGCACGTTACAGCGGACATGCTCCAGGCAGCTCTCGTCGCGAACGACGAGAGCATCGAGCGAACGTGGCGCGTGCTCGGATTTTCAAGCCGGCACGCGCTCACTCGCTTGATGGCGAAGCATGGGATCCGGCGGAACAAGTCCTGACGCGTCCGGCGCGAGGTCGGGATCGCGCCGCGTCACCGGAGAGGGTGCTGCCAATCTGCATTCCCGCGGCGAAGTACGTTCCCGTGTCGGAGCCCGGGAGGATGTCGTACGTGAAGTCGTGCGAATAGGTGATGACCTCGACGGACTCGATCGCGCGCCCGTCGAGCGAATCGCCGGCCTGCAGGTCGCCGAACACGCGTCCGTCCGCGGTGGGATGGGGAGCGCTGATCTCCAGCGTGCGTCCGTCAGAGGTCGACATCCGCACGACGCGATGGTCCTCCACCCGCTGGCGACGGATGGCGGCGATCGGGACGCCACGGATCGAGTCGTGATCGACGGAGTACACCACGTCGCCGATGCGGAGGTCGGCGATGGGCCGTTCGCCGTAGGGCGTCGCGATAGGCGTGTCGGGAGACGCGCAAACGTGGCCGTGGCACGTGCAGTCCTCGAGCCAGCTCCAGACGCCGTCCCGGCACGCCACGGAGAACCCGCAGAGTCCCCCGCAGGAGCTCGCCATGCAGGTGGTCCCTGCCGGGAGCGCGCTGCGCGACCAGATTGCCGTCGCCCCGCCAACCGCCGCGGAGCGGTAGCCGGCCTGCCACGGAAACCGGTCCCCGCCCAGCACGTCGTTGGCCGATGGGATACGGTGCACTGGAACGAGCGCCCAGGTGGGCCGGAATACGCACCATTCCGGTCCCCTCGTCGAGAACGCCGATCGAGTTTGCCCGAGGCGGGTCCCGCCGACCAGATTCAGGTGCGGACGGACTTCGTTGTTGGTATTTCGCGCGCCCGGCTCAGAGCGACGAGCCCGCACCCCAAGAGCAGCGCCGCCAGGACAAGCACGCTACGCGGACCCAAGGACGGAGCGGCGGTCACGGGGACGATACTGTAGATGTATGCCGCATCGTTGGCGCCAACGACGGCGGTATTCGCACTGAGTGCCACGGAAGTCCCGAAGGCCGCGGGTGCGTCCGTCGGCACAACCTCCTGCTGCTGAGCCCACGACGTTCCGCCGCCCGCGAAGAGGTAGGTTGCGCCCGTCTGACCGACATTTGGAGCCCCCACCAGGGCTGTCGTGCCCGCGAGAGCGACTGACCCGCCAAAGGCGTCGCCAACGGCTCCATTTGTCGAGATGAGCTCTTGCTGCTGCGACCACGTACCAGCTGGACTCGCGAACACGTACGCGGCCCCCGTACCCCCGCGAGCACCGGACCCGTTTGCACCGACCAGCGCGACGCTGCCGCCGAGCGCTACCGAGAACCCGAACTAGCCCTGTGCGCCCCGATCTGAGGCCTGAAGCACTTGGCCCTGCGACCACGTATTGGCATTGTTCGTGAACACATACGCCGCCGGAACGTGTCAACGCGAATGAGACAGCGGGGTCGCGAAATCTATGAAGCGAAGGCGGTAGCGGGGTTGGACTCGGCGCCGGGGTTCGCGGGACGGGGGGCGTAGCGCGCGCGCCCGGTGGATGGGTGGTGCCCAGGGACGTCGTCGACGGTAGCGAGGCTCGAGGCGATGGGGTTGATGCAGCTGTTCGAGATACTCCTCTGCCGACACGATGGATCGCGGAGCGAGTCCGTCGGACGCCGGCCGTGCGCCCGCCTGCTGAGCGACAGTTACACCTCCCCATGGACGACAGTTACATCGCCCCATCCTGAGGCGCGCCGATCGATTGCCGACATCGTCCGCAAGAGCGGACGATGCGGCGGTGAGGACGACGGACGCGCAGGTGAGGAAGCTGATGGAAGAAAGCGAGCAGCTGGTCCTTGGAGGAAGCCGTAGCCGATCCGGCGGACCAAGCGCATTGCCGAGGCCCCAAGCTGTCACGAGCCCCTCGGTATGTGACAAGCGGCCGACCTAATTGCACTACTGGTGGTTTTACCCGTCGACCACCGACAACGGCGCGCTGTGGGACTCTGCGACGAAGGTGCCGACCAAGCGCCTCTGGGTGATGGGCAACTTCAGCCGGTTCGTGCGGCCCGGGTTCAACCGGATCGACGTGTCGGGCGCGGTGCCCTCGGGCGTGTCGGTCATCGCGTTCCAGAACCCCGCCGACGACACCATCGCCATCGTGGCCATCAACGCCAACACGAGCTCGACCGCGCTGCCGCTCTTCGTGTCGGGCACCTCGTGGCCGGGCCAGGTCACGCCCTGGCTCACGTCGAACGACGACAACCTCGTCGCGCAGACGGCGGTCTCGCTGACGGGTGCCCGCTTCTCGACCACGCTGGTCGCTCAGAGCGTGACGACGTTCGTCGGGAAGCCGTAGAGCGAGGCCCGGGTTCGGCTCACAGCCCCGCGGGTCTACCTACGTGCCGCGACCGAGAACCGCGAAGCGTGCGCGCTCACGGGCGGCGCCTCCGTTCGACGTACGCCACGATGAGGTATGTGACCTCGTCGACGAGCGCGTTGGATGGCAGGGCCATGATCATGAGAGCACCGGGGTTACGGTTCAATTGCCCGACGTGCGACGAGCCGCGGGCAGCGCGATCCCGGCCTCGCGCGCGATTTCCCGCAGCGCGGCTTCGGCATCCGACCATGCCACGTCCGGATGGTGTTCGCGAAAGTGGGACGCGAGCTCCCGGTTCCAGGTTCCGTGCTGCTCTCGCAGGTCGACGATGCTCACCGGAATGCGCGGCCTCGACGCGCCGCTCTCGATCGCCGTCAGGCGCGCCTCCATACCCGCGAGAAGGCGCTCGGCGAAGCTCCGGCACTCCGCAAGAAAGGCGTCGAGGGCCAGCGTGTGCAGGCCGACGTCTGCCGACCACACGCGCAGCCCGTCGAGGACTGATTGCGTGTTGTCCCACGCGATGTGCACGTCGTCGCCGACCCGCGTGAACGAGAAGTCGGGGCAGGCGGAGAGGTACCCCATCCACGGCGATCGTTCGCCGAGCCAACGCCACGCCGTGTAGCTGCGATCGGCGTCCTCGTCGGATCGGGCGCTCCACTCCGCCGACCGACGCCGGAGTCGTCCCCGTAGGTCGGCATCGATCGCGATGTGCTCGAAGAGCGGCGGCAATCGGGCCGTTGCGGCGGCCACGCTGCCCAGCGTGTCCCGGGCGAACGCGGCGACCTGGTAATCGGCGTCCCTTCGCAGCGAATCGCCTTCGACTCGCCAGTGCGAAAGGATGGCAGGCGAGTAGCGGAAGAGAACTTCGTCGCCGACGGGGATCCGAAACACACCCTCGCTGAGCGCGAACCAGCTCAATGTCGGCGCTTCGGGGGTTCCCCACGGCGTGATGTCTTCGATCGGAAACAACTCGAACTCGAAGAGCGGCAAGACGCGTCACGGATATCCGACCGCGCACCCCGCGGCAAGACACGCTCGATCCGTCGGGGCCTCGGGGCCCGCGCCGCAAGGGCGCCGCGGCGTCCTGGTCCGTCCAGCGCTACGGCGCCCCGACGTCTTCCTTTGCGGCGCTGACTTGCGCTGCATCCAGGGTCACGTTGAGGCCCGCAGTGCCGGCGGTCCCGGTTCAATCGGTCCGTTTGATTGGCTGCGATGCTGGCAATCTCCAGCCGAGATCTCCCGCTCAATTGGGACGGCGATTTGTAACACACCGACCCCCTTGTTACGCCGAGGCGCTCTGAATCTGACAGAGGGCTCTGCGCTGTACGGCATGCGTAGTCGACGACGACGGACTCTATGAACGCGCGGCGTCACCTCGCGAGCATGCCCTGACTGGTGCATGCCGTGGTCACGGCCGGCGTCACGATTGCGCTCGTGCCGATCGTCGCCGCGGCGCTGGTCGTGTTGATGCGGATGCGTCCTGCGGCGCCTCCGCCGCTCCCGGCGCGTCCGCCGCCTGCGTGACCGTCGGCCCCGCGGATCGTCGTTCCCGCCGCGCCGGCGCCCTCGGTCACGGCGCCCCCAGCTGCGGGCTGCGCGCTCGGTTGGCCGGTCTGTCCGCTACCGCCCGAATTGGGAGTCGCAAGGCCCGCGCCGCCTCCGTTGGCGGCGACGATGCCGTCGATAGTCACCTGGGGCGCCTCGAGGAGGATCCCGCCTCCGCTGCCGCCGCCGCCGCCGATGTTCGCGCCGCCGTAGCCAGGGACGTTGAGGACGCCGAGGGTTCCCACAGTGATGGACGCACCTGCGCTGATCTGGATGGCGCCGCCTCCTTCGCCGCCGTCGGCGTAGTCGCCATAGTTGCCGCCCGCGGAGCCGCCGATCAGCGGCACGAGCGTCGGATTCCCGTACGAGCGGCCGCCGGGGGCGGGCGTCGCAGCGTCGTCGAATGCGGCGCCTTGCCCGCCCGTGCCGCAGTAGCCGCCGCCGCCGGCGCCCGCATGGTTGCCGCCTGCCCCGCCGCCCAGACCGCCACCGGCGCCGGACTGGGTCACGAGCGCTCCCCCGGCGTTGCCCGGCGTGGCGCTCTGCAGCGTGCCCTGGATATTGACCATAGTGCTGGCCACGAGCACCAGCGGGAGCGCGCCCTTCACCGAGACGCCCGCGCCCTGCTGCACCGTGACCGAATGCGCGAAGAGGATCGCGACCTGCGACCCATCGCTCTGCATGGCGGCGCTGAAGGCGTAGGGCAGGCCCCCATCGGCGTCCGGCTTGATGCAGTCGATCGTCTTGGCCGAAGTGTCGCCGACCCCCCGCGGGGGCGCGGAGCCGATCGCGTCGAGCAGCTGGCAATGCTGCAATCGGGGACCGAGAAGGTCAGGTCCTGGACGTCCGGAAACGTCGATACCGAAACATTCGACGGGGTGAAGCCGAGCGCCCCCGCCGAGCTAGACTAATTGGCCTGCTTTCCCGTCGCCTTGGCGATGCCGACTGGCTCGATGGCGCGTTCAGCGCGGGCGACCTGATGATGGTGTCGGTGCTGCTCAGGCTGAGAGCGTCGGGCATTCTGGACGAATTCGCGAACCTGGCTGTCTATGTCGCCCGCGGCGAAGCGCGGCCCGCCTACAAGCGTGCCTTCGACGCCCAGCTGGCGGTCAACACCGGTAAGCCATCGATCGGCTGATTGCGGTCTGTCCGCGCGGCCGAACGACTGACCGCATTCGTCACCCCGGGAAGTCCTTGAAATACGGCCCGGCCTCCCGCAGCACTCGCGCGACCGAGGGTCGTCCCTTCAGCCGCTCCAGGTACGCCGCCACGTTTCGCCACCGTGCTCCGAGTGGCGCAACCTTGTCCCCGTAGAACAGCGCCGGGAGCGCCGCGCAGTCGACGACCGTGAACTCGGCGCCCATGGCCCACGGTCCCCCGCGGAGCTGCTCGTCGGCGAGCGCGTAGGCCGTATCCATCTGCGCGCGCGCCTGCTCGACGCCGAACGGATCGCGCTTCCCTTCCGGGCGAAGCCTGTCGCCCACGATCTTCTGCATCGGAAGATGGATATAGAGGTCGTAGAGGCGTTCGCGCTGCCGGCACTCGAGGGCGAGGTCGGGGTCGGTCGGGAGGAGCCGCGCTCCTGCCGGACTCGAGCCGTCGATGTACTCGAGGATGATCGTGGACTCGGGAACCGTGCGATCGCGCGCGTCGTCGCGCAGCACCGGGAACTTGCCGATCGGCCACAGCCGTACGAACGCGGCGCGCGCCTCGTCGTTCGAGAGATCGACGAGGTGCTTCTCGAAGGGGATCTCGAGCTCGTAGAGGCCGATGAGCGCCTTCCAGCAGAACGACGATAGCGGATGGAAATACAGAGTCATCGACATGAGAACCTCCGTCGCGAATCGTTCGTAGTCGGGGCGGCCTAGCGGCCGGGGGCCGCCGGTGCGGGCCCCGGGGGGCAGGTGGTCGACCACCGGTAGCCGTTGGAGCGCCAGCGCACGCCGAGCTCGCCGCAGACCTCTGCGATGAAATCGGGGTTGAAGAAATAGTTCTGAAGCCGCGCCACGCGATCCGCGTCGACGTCGAGCCGGGTGATCGCGCGCACGGCGTCGCCGTCCTCGTGCGCGTACCAGTGAAGGACAACCCACGCGCCTCGATGGGCGACGAGCTCGGCACGCGGCGCGGACGGCAAGACCCCGTGGATGAAGCGCGGCTCCATCCCGCCGTTCGTGTCGGCGGTCGCCATCCGCTCGCTGCCGAAGAGCATGCCGTAGAGGACGGTGCGACGCGCCGCCTCGGGGCCGTACTGCGTCGTCGCCCCGACCACTTCGACCGTCGCGGTGTCGAGCAGGAGGGACGTCAACCGATCGAGGTCACCGGCGTTGAACGCCGCGCAGAACGCGTCGAGCACCCCTGGTGCTGGCGTGCACGTCTCGACAGACGTCGGTTCGACGAGCTTCCCGCGCCCGCGGTGGAGCGCCGTCTTCACAGCACCGGTCGTCGTCGACAGGGCCTCGGCGATCTCCTCGAGCGAGAGATCGAACGCGTCCTTGAGCACGACGGCCGCTCGCTCCTGCGGCGAGAGCTGACCGATGATCGTCCCGGCGGCTTCACGCGACGTGAGCGGATCGCGGAGGGTCGCTCCTTCGTCGCGCTCGCCGAGCGGTTCTTCGCGCCGGCGCCGTCGGAGCTGATCGATCCAGAGATTCGATGCGACCCGGAAGAGCCACGCCCGCGGGTTCGGCGGCGCATCCCCCATCTGCCCGAGCGTCACGAACGCGCGCGCCATCGCGTCCTGCGCGAGATCCTCTGCATGCCACGGGCTCCGCGTCAGGTGGCGGCAGTAGCGATAGAGGTCGGAGCGGAGCGGCTCGTAGGTGTCGAGAAAGCCCTGCCAGGAGGAGCGGAGCGCAGATGCGAGAGGCGCGGGGGGCTCGGATCGAGGGGCCATGCAGGGGAAACGTAGACGAGCGCCGAAAGGATACGGCCCCCACGCTTTTTGGAACAGGGCGGGTGCTCGACGAAGCGAGCGAGGCGCTACTTAGGCGTCAGCTTCCGCATCCGCGGATCGAACGCGAAGGGCTCGGGAGCGTGGAACACCACGCGGGCCATGCCCGTGTGCCGCGGGTTGAGGAGCACGTTGACTTCGTTCGGGATGATGGCGGACGGGACGTTCAGCGCGACGGTGCGAGACGAATGGGCCCACTCGGACCCCAGGTCCTGGAGCGCGACGGGGGCCGGGATCTTCCTCCAGTCCTCGGGAAGCGTCTTCGGATCCACGGTCTCGACGAACCGAACATCGTCAGGCAACTCGGCACGGATGGCGACGAGGTCGTCCGGCCAGTCGTCGGAATCGAGGTGCACGAAGTACTCCAGTGACGCGAGCGCCAGCGAGGACGCGCAGTAGACGATGGGCACTCCCCTGTGGTTCCAGCGGCCCGGATAGCGCCGCGCGCCTTCACCGTCGAACGCGGTGGCCGCGCGCGCCGCTTTGCAGATCCGCCAGACGATCACACGAAGACGCCGTGCTCGATGCGGCCCATCTCTTCGAAGACGGCGTTCGCGCCGATGTCCGTGTCGAGCAGGCCGAGGGGAACCGCTCCCGCAAGCGCTCGGCTCGGCTTCCGGATCCAGCGGCGTGCCTTCTCTTCCGAACCAAACACACGCTTCGCTTCCGCGAGGACCCGGGTGAGCCGCACGAGCCGCTCCGATTCCGACGACGAGAGCCTCTTCTCGTTCGCGCGGCGCGTGACGGTCCGCTTCGCGAGGCCGAGCTCCGACCCCATGGCGAGCGGGGTGAGCTCCATGTGCCTGGATAATCGCTCGAGTGAAGCGTACGGAAGACCGCGGCGAATGAGCGGCAGGAGGTCGAGCTGGGTCTTCACCCCCTTGAGCCCGAGCATGGACGCTGTCTCCAGGAGAACGCTGTCAGCCATCGGGAATGCCTCTCACCCACCAGCATGAGGCCACGTGGCTCGATTGTCGACGCCAAACGCCAGCGAGGAGCGCGCACGGTAGCGATGCGAGGAGA